>Ga0302198_10000724_pt1 | contig 36933 bp, 24 predicted proteins | sample II_Bog_N2_2_FD_193521 | JGI IMG/M metagenome (GOLD analysis project Ga0302198, IMG submission 193521) | Peat permafrost microbial communities from Stordalen Mire near Abisko, Sweden - II_Bog_N2_2 | ecosystem: Environmental > Terrestrial > Soil > Wetlands > Peat | place: Sweden: Abisko...
CGCGTCTCTGGATCGACGATCCAGATATTCTGGATGCCGAGGCGGAGATATTGCGCGAATTTCTCCTGCATTCTCGAAAGGCTATCTTCGGGCGAAAGAATCTCAATTGCGATCAGAGGCGGATGAATGAGGTATCGATCGAAGGCCTCGCCAGCCCAAACCACAAGCACATCGGGAACTCGGAAGTTCGTTGCCGCAATCTGGGTGCGAAGTTCGGGAAAGACCTCACCCCCCACTCCGCGCGCTTCAGTGCGAAGAGAACCGTAAGATATCGCTGGATGATGGAGTGCTCTTTTTCGCCCAGGTTCCGCTCCTCACTCCGCCCATCCACAAACTCGCGGTCCGGGCTCCAACTCGTCCGCAGGTATTCCCGCACGGTCCAGAGTTCTTCCGAATTGGGCAGAGTCGCCATGCACTGATTATCGCGCCAAACTGGAAGTTCCACCAGCGGAATCACGATAAACGGGCCTGTTTCATCTCCTTAGGTCCAGACCGGCTCTGCCTGTAGGCCTTCAAGCCAATTCCATTCCGGCGATCTCTGCTTCGAGGCCGCCGTACTCGGGGTGCTCGTTTTCGCGGATGCGATAGGCGAGGTCGATGAGGCTTCCCTGCGCGAGGCCGAGCTCTGCGGCGCGGGCGGCCAGGTTCCAGCCGACGGCGCGGAGTGCGCCGCTGGAGCCGGGCAAGGGCCGCGGCTGAATGGAATCCTGCGCCAACTCCAGTCTCAGATGCCGCTCCTTCATCATGCGCGGGGAAGCCAACACGCGTACTCGGCGGGCGACAAAGACGGGCTCGGCGTTGCCGTGGCCGAATGGCTCCAGTTTGCGCAGCCAGCCGGCCAGCACCGGTGTGATGCGGTCCAGCGGCAGCTCGGCATGAATCTTGAGCAGACACTCGGGCTCGCGGCCGGCCAGATGTTCCTGGGCGTAGAGACGAAGGCGGCGCTTGAGCTCAGCCATCGTGGCGGCAGGCAGGGCAAAGCCCACAGCGAAGGCGTGGCCGCCGAAGCGCGTAAAAAGATCCGAACAGCTCTCTAACGCATTCAATAACGGGAAGCCATCCACGGAGCGTCCGGAGCCGTACGCCACGCCGTCCTCGACACTCACAACCATGGCCGGCTTGGCGGTTCGTTCGACGACGCGCGAGGCGAGAATGCCGATGACGCCGCGATGCCAGCCTTCGCCATCGATGACCAGCAGGCGATCGACTGCGAGTTCCTGATCGGTGCTCAACAGCGTCTCGATGGCGGTGAGCGCTGCGGCTTCGGTTTCGCGGCGCTCACGATTGAGCCGCTCGAGCTTGGCTGCCAACTCCGCTGCACGGGCCGCATCGCGCGTGGTGAAGAGCTCGATGACCTCCGAGGCCACATCCATTCGTCCGGCTGCGTTGATGCGAGGGGCCAGGCGAAAGGCTACGTCGAATGCAGTGATGGCCTTTGCCGCTGGATCGAGGGCCGCGACGGCAAAGAGAGCTCGCAGGCCTGCACCGGCAGGGCGGCGAAGTTCCTTGAGTCCTAGAGCCGCGATCACGCGATTCTCGCCCTTGAGCGGAACGGCGTCGGCGATGGTGGCCATGGCGGCCATCTTCAAAAAACTGGGCAGCGTCTTTTCGCGAGTGCGCGTCTGGTCGCGGCGCTCCAGCACGGCCTGCGCCAGTTTCAGCGCGATGGCCGCACCGCAGAGAGATTTCTCCGGGTAAGGGCAGGCTGGCTGGTTGGGGTTGAGAATCGCCAGCGCCTGAGGCACGGCATCACCGGAAGCCGACAAGTGATGGTCGGTAATGATCAGGTCCAGGCCCAGGCGGCGGGCGGTCTCTGCCTCGGCGAAGGCCCTCATGCCGGTGTCCACTGTAATCACCAGCCGAACACCCTCGGCGGCTGCGGCTTCCAGCACGTTCGATTGCAGCCCGTACCCCTCGAGAAGCCGATGGGGAACATGGAAGCGCGCAATGCCGCCGAGCATCTCGATGGCTGTCTTGAGCAGAACGACGGCGGTCGTACCGTCCACATCGTAGTCGCCGTAGAGCAACACGGGCTCGCGCAGCTCGATGGCCCGCTCAAGCCGGGCTACGGCCTCAGTCATGCCCAGCATGAGGAATGGATCGTGCAGGTGAGCGACTTCAGGATTGAGGAAGGCGAAGGCGTCTGAGGGTTCCGCAATGCCGCGAGCCACCAGCAGCTCGGCAAGCACCAGGGGCAGACGGGCTGCCTTGGCCAGTGCGGCGGCCTCGGCCGGATGCGGCTCGATGAAACTCCAGCGCTGGCGGGGAAGCTTTCGCGCTTCTCTCTGCGGCGAAGCAGACGGCGCAGCAATCCCGTTCACCTCGGCGTCCACCGAGCTCACTGGGATTACTCGTCCTCGTCGTCGTCGTGCTCGTGATCTTCGATGACGATGTCCTGGAAGGTCTCGACGTCTTCAAGCAACGCCTGGAAGCGCTCATACCACTCGGTGGTGGTCTCGTGCAGGAAGACCAGGCCCTGGTAGACAAAGCCGAGCTGGATGTAGCCAAGGTTGCCGGCGTACTTACGCAGCCATTGCGCCTCGACCAGTTCCGTGGCCTCTTCGTCGGGAAAGTTCATCTCCCCGGCCTCTTCGATCAGCGCATCGAGCTCCTCGCGTTCAAGGGTCATCTCGCTGAAGGTGACAAAGGGAGCGCCGGCGAGCTTGGCCATCTCCACAAAGTCTTTCCATGCGTCGGGGTTGTCATGACCCTCCCACACGATGGAGGGAATCTCCTCCGTTATGTAGCCGGGCAGTCGTTTGAGGCCGTGGCCTTCGATAAAGGCCACCATGTCGTCTTTCAGCGAGAGGAGATTGTCAGTGCTCATAGTCAAGCTCCTATTTTCGCAGATGGGGCCGGGGGTTTTCCGCAGGATTCAAAAAACTTCGCCGCCCCAAGGCCAGGCAGCCCCAGGCGTTAGTCTGAAAAGAGCTGGAACACAGGCGAAACCAGCCGCTTTACCTTCGCCGCACCTCAAGTTGTTGCTCCCAAGTTTTGTCATGCCTAGGATGGGAATCCACAAGCCATCGCAGGGTCTTTCAGGAGGACTCCAGTTGCCCGCATTTGAGCGCCACGTCTTTGTCTGCCACAACGTGCGGCCCGAGGGGGCGCCGCGCCCGTCCTGCACCTCCAACGGAACCAGCGATTTGCACACACAGTTGCAGCAACTGGCCAAGGCCGCTGGGCTGGCCGGCAAGGTGCGCATCAACAAGTCCGGCTGCCTGGACCAGTGCGAGCATGGACCGACTGTAGTGGTCTATCCCGATGCTGTCTGGTACGGCCATGTCCAACCCGAGGACGCGGCGGAGATTGTCGCCGAGCACCTGGTCGCGGGGCGGCCGGTCGAGCGGCTGCGCCTGGCCGAGGAGTGCCTGAATACCAAAACCTGTCCGCATCGGGGGTAAGGCAACAGCTTGGCCGTGCATCGACAGAGTTCTGAAATTCATCCTGGACACAACCGCACGGCATCAAGTCTCAATGGCCCCGCCAGTTCGGTCTCCCACTGCATCTCCGACAATCTGTTCGGTGAGACGGTTCTACTGACTTTCGTAATGTATTTTTCTTCACTGATCTGTTGTATGAGCCGATTCTGCTGACCTTCGTAATCTGATTCTTCTTCACTTTCCTGCCCGCGCTGCCGATAGGGAGTTGATGGAGAACTCCCATGACGCGAATCCGTATTCCCTCGCTGCTTTGCATTGCGCTGCTGGCCTCGGCTTCCGCATCGGCTGCTGGCATCCCGGATCTTCGCGCCAGCTCATTGACAGTAAGCGGGAACTATTCGCTCACCTTCAATCTGAATATTGCTTCGGTACTGCCGGCGGAGACAACGATCACCTGCCGGGCCCGGATCGTGCCCAATCAGGCAGGGTTTGATCCCGCAAATCAGCAGTCTGCCGTGATTCCAGTGAGAACAGTGACGGGGTTGGCCGCAGTGACCGGTTCAACCGCGATCTGCGCGGCCGAGATCCCCTTCTCATGGACGGTGATGAGTGCGCGGGGCGGAGCGGTGCTGAGCTACGAGATTGACGCAGTGACCAGCTCCGGCTCATTCCCTCTGCTGATCAGAACCACCGGGCAGCAAAACATCGGCGTGGCATTTCCCGCCCCGGGCGCAAGCGCGAGACTCAACCTCAACCTGACTTTTTGAGAGCGCAATACTCCACCGTTGTACACCGGGCGGCCCGATGCGGTATCCTGAACCTTAATCCATGATCTTCTCCCGCGACTATATCGGGTATCTCGCCCGCCGCACTGTCAAGCACCTCATCGACGCCAAGATGATCGCCACCAGCGATTTGAAGGAGTGCGAAGCCCGCGTTACCAACGGGCTGATCGAAGAACTGTCTCTCGAAGACCGCATCAACGAGGAGGTGCGCGTGATTCTCGAGGCCTACTCCGAGGAGATGCGCAAATCGGGCGCGCAGTACGCCGAGATGTTCAAGAAGGTGAAGACCGAGCTGGCAAAGAAGTACAAGGCGGTGCTATGAGGATCAGCCCAGACAAGCTCAACAAGCTGGCCCACACCGTGGCCGATACCCTGGCCGAGATCGACGAGGTCGGCTTTCTCGAGGACCGCAACACCATCCGCCAGGAGGCGCGCAAGGCGCTGACCACCCTGCTTGCCCAGGAGGCTGCGATCGACACCGCGGCCCGTGCGAAGATCGCAAACCAGCGCAAGATCATCCTCGAAGGCTCGCAGGAGTGGGAGATCCTCTACCGCAAGTACTACAACGACGAAGTGCGCAAGCTGGGCATTTAAGCGATTGGCCGGTTACCTCGCTGGCCGATGCGCTTCATCCTGCGCTCGCACCCAACGGACGCGTCCGTCCCCGTTCCACCCACCCTCAATGCAGCAGTTTCGAGTTCATGGCAGGTACGGCCAGCCGTCGGCAGTGAATGCGATGCGGTTGATACCCAATGTTGGCGTTCCGTTCTTGTCGCCGTCGTAGTAGTGGTAGACCAGCGTTGGCAGGGATTCCGTGCCGGTGGCGCCGGTGTCGGTAAAGACACTCTGGCCGCCTGGGCCGACGATGTGTCCGTGCGCTGAGAGCAGGATGGTGCCTCCGCCGCCGCCCTCGCTGTTGTAGAGAGGCACGCCGCCGCGATCCACATAGGGCCCCATGGGGCTGGTGGAACGCCCGTAGAGGATGCGATAGGGGCTGGTCGGGCTGCAACAGGGGTTGACCGGCGCGAAGTAATAGTAATAGCCGTTCCAGTAATAGATGAATGGGCCTTCCTCGCCCCACCAGCGGTCGGCGATGTTATAGACCGTCGTGTTGGTTGTAGAAGGAAGTCCGGTGGCTGCGTCGAGTTGGATCATGTGGGTTCCGTCAAACCACGAACCGTACACCAGCCACCAATTCCCCTGCGCATCGACGAATGGCGCCGGATCGATGGCGTTGTCTTTCGTTCCCGCCGTAAAACCAAACCCGCTCAACGGGTTCGTTACGGTATTGCTCCAGGAGCGGGTTATCCACCCCTTATCCGTCCACGGCCCAAACGGGCTGGAACTGGTGGCCAGCCCGATAATGGCTTCCCCTCCGGCCGTGTCGGGCTCGACGGGGATGGCATAGAACTGGTAATAAACGCCGCCGACAAACATCAGGCTCGGCGCCCATACATCGGTGTTGCCGCCATTGTTGTCCGATGGCGGCGTTTGCAGGCCTGTCCATGAAGCGAGGTCGGGACCGATGTCGGCGCAGTGTCCAGCCACGGTGAGCCAGTCGTCGCCCGACTGCGTGCTTGCGCAGGCCCCGTACGGCGTAGTTCCGGTGGTGTAGGTGAAGGTAGAGAGGTCGGTCGAATAGGCGATCGTCTGGTGCGTGCCATAGAGCCAGTAAACGTGATTCTGGTCCTGCAGCATGTAGGGATCGTGAACGTAGATTCCAGTGCCCTGGACGGTCAGAGGCGCCGTATAAGCTGCCGTACCGGTATTGACCAGCGTCCACTCCTGGCATGAGCAGCCTGCGCCGCTTGTGGCGCGCGCACCCTGATCGATGATTGCCGAGGAGGTCATGTTCGAGCTGTCATCCTGCAGATAGAGGCTGCTGGCGTGGTTCTTCATCAGATAATTCCCATCTGTTAGCTGATACAGCACCCAGTTCTGATCGTCGTTGCCGGTGTTGCTGTACTGCAGAGCCTGTGCTCCGGAAGCGAGTGCGGAGGATGGTACCGCACCGCTTGCCGGCGGCGCAGCAGAAAGACCGATCACCTGGTGGGTCAGCATGTTCTCGATGTTGGCGCGGTGGTCACCGCTTGTGTCCACCTGTTGCATCAGGTGCCACATCGAGTCCACCGAGCCGGTGTTGGCCTCCTGCACTACGCTGGTTCCAGCCGTCTGGCTCTGGCCGTCAAGGCCGAGTACCAGGCCACTGGCGGCGTTCTTGATCTGGTATTGGTTGCTGTCGAGCACGGTGGATGCGGGGTACTGAACATTCACGATTGTGCCCATATCGGGTGTAAGGGTGAAACTGGCCGTGGCCATGGAGCTGTTGGTTTCGCCGCTGGCCGCGGCAATGGCGTTGATGGTCTCGGCAGCGGTGGCGGAGAGCTTGATCGCTCCGCCGTATTGGGTGGACGCGGTCGTAGGCGTGCTGCCATCGGTGGTGTAGTAGATGGTGGCGCCGGCGGTCGAGTCGGATATAGTCACGGAGCCAACGACAATCACCGACCCGGAGTTGGGAGAGATCACCGGTGTGGCAACCTGTGTGGGCGGGGGGTGCGAGCTTCCACCACCGCCTCCGCCGCAGCCGGACAGAAGGGCAGCCAGCCCCAGTGAGGCGCAAATCAGCCCATTTGCCGCTGCTGCTCGATGCGATCTGCGACTCGATGACATATTCTCCGACCTCCGGTCCGGTCTTCCAGGACCAACTTCCTTCTTTAACATGCCACGTTTTACCACGAGAGTGGACCCCGATCTCCACGTCAACTGCACTGAACCGACCAAACTGGCAGAAGAGACGCTTGCAGGATAGCGAGACCGGCCTATTTCGACTCTCCGGTCGTTCCCAGCGCAGCATGCGGCCATCCATCTTTCCATGTCAGTGTCGAGATCTGGAGTGCAGGCTTTCCGGTAACCGCGTCGTAGGCGTGGAAGACGATGATGTCGCCTTCGGGCCGCTGCATCACCGACTGACCACCGGGACCGAGCCACCTGCTATTCGCAGTGAGCAGTTGCGTGCCGCCGCCCTCGATCAATGGCTTGCCGTTTCGATCCACGTAAGGTCCGGTCACTTGAGATGAACGTCCGACCATAGCCCGATAGCTGCTCTTTGTTCCGCGGCAACAGAGATCGAAGGAAACGAAAAGATAGTAGAACTCCCCGTGGCGCACGATGAAGGGCGCTTCGATCGCCTGCCAGTCCGCGGGCAATCCCGGCTTCGGTGGTTCGGGCAGGTCGGGCATGGCTCGCGCTGCCAGAGAGTAGAGTTTCGGGTCGCTGGATGAAGGCTTTCCAGTCGCGGGGTCGATGCACCGCATCTTGATGCCGCCCCAGAAGCTGCCGAAGCTCAGCCACGGCTGCCCCTTCGCATCGAAAACGATATTCGGATCGATGGCGTTGAAGTTGTCGGTTGTGGTTGACTTCAGCACCAGTCCTTCATCCTGCCAGTGGTATTTCGGACTTTGCGGGTCAAGCGTTTCGTTGGTGGCCAGGGCGATGCCCGAGGTGTTCACGCCGAAGGCCGAGTAGGCGTAGTAGAGGTGGAACTTGCCCTGGAAGTATGAAATGTCTGGCGCCCAAAGTTCTTTTGTCGTCGGACTTGCTTCGTGAATCCACGCAGGAATCTTGTCGAAGACGTGTCCGCACAGCTTCCAAACATGCAGATCTGGGGAACAGCGAATGGGGAACTGGCCCTCCTCGGCGTTCGATGTGGTGGCGAAGACGTAGTACGTCGTTCCCTCGCGGCCAATCGATGGGTCATGTGTGATGGGGTAATCGCCGCTCAGCGTCAGCGCCTCGGGCTCCTGGCAAATGATTGGCGCCGTGAAGATCGGCATGAATGACACAGTAAGCAGCAGGAAGGCAAAGCGCACAAAGACTCTCTTTCTCTGGTGAACGGCACTTGCGTTCGCAGGGCTATCCATCGGTTACTCCCACCCCGGAAGGCGCGACGCCCGCGAAAATGGGCGTCGCGATTGATAGAACCTTCCGGGCAACGGATGCGGGATCGGCAGTAAGCCGGTCAGTAATTGATTCTCAGCCGGAACTGCACGCTTCTTGGCCCGTTTTGCAGGCCGCCGATCTGGCCTGCGCTGACATTGCTGACGTTGAGGTTTGAGTTCGGCCTGTTGAAGATATGGCGGTTAAAGGCGTCGAACATCTCAGCGCGAAAATCCGCCTTGATGTTGTCGTGGATTGGAATGATCTTCGAGATGCCGAAGTCCTCGGTGAGATACGCCGGACCGCGAATGTCGGACGAGTTGCGCGGCATGGTGCCGAAGCGAAACGGATTGCCCTCGCCGGACGCGCCGACTCCATTGGGATCGCGATTTTGGAACAGGTTGGGATCGTAGAACGCGCTGCAGTTGAAGTAGCCTGTCTGGCAGGCCGTGAGGTTGCTCGATGCATTGAAGTCCAGCGGGTTCTTGTATGCGGAGTTTCTCACTGGCTGGCCTGCCACGCGGTTGAAGCGGACACTGGAGTTCTTGCCGGGAATGCCCGTCGCGCCAAAGATGCTGATGGGCTGTCCGCCGAGGTAGTGCTGTACGCCGCTGACGCTCCAGTGCGAGATCACCGCGCTGAGCGGCTTGGAGGTGCTGCCGAGGAAGGTCTTCCCCTGGCCGACGGGCAGCTCATAGATGTAGCTGACCACGAAGTTGTTGGGCACATCCTCGCTGCTGACGGCCTTCTCCCCCTTGAGGTTTTCCGGATCCTGCACCGCGCCGCCGTTTTGCAGAGTGCTGTAGTAGGGCTGGGCTGCATCGGCATCGGTGAGCGTCTTGGAGAAGGTGTACGAGGCCAGAACGTTCAGGCCGTTGTGGAAGCGCTGCTCCAGCTTGGCTTCGAGCGCGTTGTAGGTGGACTGGCCGAGGTTCTGCAGATAGCTGTCCATGTTGATGTAGCCGATTTGCGGGAAGGGGCGCAAGGCCTGCGAGGTAGGCTCGTTGATCGGCCATGTGCAGCCGGGTACGACCGTGCCGGAAGTTGGCGCTCCGAAGCAGCTGAAGTTCGCGTAGGGCAGTTGAGATCCCGTACCGCTGGTTGGTCCGGGATAAAACGCCCACCAGTTGAGCCAGTCGCCCAGATACATGTCCTTGTCCGGCATATCGTTCATGAAGTTGAGCATCGCGTGCAGGTGAGTGGAGTGCATGCCCAGATAGCCCACATTCACAAAAAGGTGGGAGTTGATCTGGTGCTGCAGTTCCAGGGTCCAGGTCTCGATCGTTCCTGGGTGGCCGTTGCTCTTGGCGACGTAGTCGGCGCCGAGGCCGGAGTTGCCATCCAACTGGTTGGCATTCAGGTTGAAGGAAGAACTCAGTCGGGGAAGACCTGCGGGAAGCGTGACCACATTAGTACCTTGAGTGGCCGTGCAGTACGGAATACCGCCGAAGCCGGGATTAGAGTTGTTAGCAACAGTGGCATCGTCGAGCGGGCAGCCGGAGAGCGGGTCGGCAGTGTAGTTATTCCCTTGCAGCGTGAATCCCTGCACGGTTCCCTGACCGAAATCGGCTTCGACGAGCGGACCGTAGTAGATGCCTCCGCTGCCGCGAATCACGTCTTTGTGAGAGAGGAAGCCGGGCTCCCAGGCAAAGCCGACGCGAGGTTCGAAGTCTTTCCGGTAGACGCTGCCCCAGCTTTCGTTCTTGCTTCCGTTCCTGCCCGTGCCCTTGCCGGCAAAGACCAGAGCGCCTGGAATGTTGCTGGCGGCCGCGTCGGCAAGGGTGGGATCCCAGATGGAGGTATCGCCGTGCGCTTCGTGGCGCGGCGTGTCGTAGCTCCAGCGGAGGCCGATATTGATGGTCAGGTTCGGCCGCACCTTATAGTCATCGTTCATATCTCCGGTCCCGCCGATGAGGAAGGCGGCAAGGGAGTTTCCATCCTGTCCCCAGTAGTTTTCGTCCGAGGCTGTCTGGTTGTCCCAGTCTTGTACGCAGCCGGCGTTGCCGCTGCACGTGCCGCCGATCGAGGCGACCCATGAGTACTGGTGATATTGCGACTCGCCGCCAACCTTGAGGCTGTGGCCGCCGTGCTGCCAGTGCAGGATGTCGTTTAAAGCAAGAACGTTGTCGGTATCCGTGCTATGCTCCTGCTGGCCGACGCCGCCGAAGGAATTGCCATTGAACTGGAAGACCGGGAAGTCGTTGCTGGTTGCTCCCGAGATGAGGCCCAGTTGGCTATCCCAATTGGTTCCCAATTTGGATGCCTTCGACCGATTGATGTTGTTGGAACGGTTGCCGCCAATGGTCAGGGAGTTGACCATCGTCGGGGTCACAGTCCAGTCCCAGCCGGCGCGGAAGATCTTGCCGAGCTGGTCGGTCGTTCCACAGCAAGTTTGAATCGGCAACGGTAGATTCGAATTGCCGCCCGAATCCGTGTTTTCCCTGGAACTCCAGAATCCCCAGATCTTATTCATGGCTCCGAGATTCTGGTCGATGCGGATGCTATATACCGTCTGAGTGGTGATTCCCTCAGTGCCGGCGCCGCGATAGATATAGTTGTAAGCGCTGCTGCCGGACACCTCTTGATTTGCCAGCGGCATCAGATACTTGTTCACGAGGTTCTGGGCCACCGAACTCGCGCGGTTGACGGGAATTTTGTTGGTGGGGTTGCCGGAAGTCTTGCCGGTCCCAGTATCGTAACTTTGCCCGAAGGCGACGTAGCGGCAGGGCGAACCGTTAAACGGAACAAATTCCCAATTCGGATCGAAGATTTCACCGTACTGCAGGGGGAAACCCTGTCCGCAGGCTCCGTTGGTGCCTGGAATCGCCGCTCCCAGAGTGGACGAGAAGTCGAAGTATTGCCCATCGCTGCCCAGCATGGCCGGCGTTGGCAGTTGGCTGGTAATGGCTCCGCCGTAGTTGTAGCGCAACTGCTCCCAGTTCATAAAAAAGAAGGTCTTGTCCTTGCCGTTGTAGACGCCGGGGATGCGGATGGGGCCGCCCAGGTTGATGCCATAGTCGTTCTTGGTGTCATACCCGCGTTTGAACGTCGCTTTGGCAGCCGCGGTGTTCCCCTGTTGCGCTATATAGCCGTTGTTGAACCAACTGTTGGCGTCAAGCGCGGCGTTCTTGAAGAAATCGAAGACCGAGCCGTGGTAGTCGTTTGTGCCGCCCCTGGTGTTGAAGTTGGAGATGCCGCCGGTGGTTCTGCCCAGTTCCGCGGGCAGGCCCGAAAGGCTGATGTGGAACTCATTGACCGCCTCAATCGAAGGCGACATGATGCCAAAGCTGCCCGAGCCGTTCTGCTGGCGGTTGGTGGTGATGCCGTCGATCAGGAAGTCGGTCGCTTGTTCCTGGCCGCCGTTGATCTTGAGTGTGTCGGCTTGACCCGCCTGGCCAAATCCAACGGTGCCCGGCGCCAGGTAGACGAGGGTTTCCAGCGAACGGAGGGTGCCGCCGACCGCCAAGGGAAGATCCTCAACCTGCTCGGGTTGGATCGAGGCGTCGATGTCAGAGGTCTCTGCCTCCAGCGTCTGAGCCCCGGCAGTCACACTGATGGTTTCAGAGGTCGCGCCGACCGTAAGAGTAATGTCCCGCGCGGCGGTGGCGCCGACCGCGACGATAACGCCATGGTGGACCGCAGTCTTGAAGCCGGCTGAAGTCACCGTAATGTCATAGCTTCCGGTGCGCACAGACGGGAAAACGTAATAGCCGGTGGACGAGCTGACGGTCGTGTACACGGTTCCAGTGTCCGTTCCGCGGATGCTCACCTGTGACCCTGACACCACCTTGCCGACCTGATCGAGGATGGTTCCGGCGATGGCGCCCGTATCCAACTGAGCCACTGCCGGCATGGTGGTTCCCAAGAGCATGACCAGCAGTGCCAGGCATACTGGAAGTGGTGCAAATCCGAAACGGAGCGCATGAAAGCACGTTGTTATCCTGTGCTTCGCTATTGAGCTTGAATTCATATGTCTGCCTCCTGAGCAAACGTTTTCTCAAGTTTTGTTTCGTTTTCCGTCTGTGTTTCTGTGCCGCTCACTGTATTCGCATTCGTTGTGTTGTGGTTCTCACCCGGCAAGGGCAGGCGGCCGCGCCGGACCGAAACTGTTCGTCAACTATGGACTTTCCGGCATCGCGCTCTTCTCCGGATCGTCCACCGGAAGATCCCCTCGCTTGCGGGAAAGCTGAGCCGTCTTGCTGTCCTGGCGCTCCTTCGAGGCCGCTCTCATGCGCAGGAAGTTCTGCATGGCGGCATTCGCCTGGTCGGGCTGGTGCATCTTGCGATAGACCTGCGCCAGTTTGTAATAGGCGCTCAACGCGCGATTGTTTGCCGGATCGGCCGCCACAGCCGACTCAAACTGATGTGCGGCTTCCTCATCCTGATCCAGATTCGCCAGCCCAACGCCCAGGTAATAGTGCGCATCCGCCAGCGATGGATCGGCGCGCAGCGTATCGCGCAGCAGTTGCACGCCTTCGGCGGTCTGCTGATGAAGCACCAGAAGACTGCCCAGCTTGTACATCGAGGTAACGGCGTGGGGATCGATGCGCAGTTCCTCGCGATATGCCTCGGCGGCCTTGTCGAACTCGCCGGCGGTCCAATGCTGGTCGCCCAGTTCTTCATGCAATCCCGGCTGCCGGGGATCCAGCTTTATCGCCAGCTCAAACTCGCTGATTGCATCCTGCGAGCGATAGGACTCCGCGTACGACTCGGCCAAGACCTGATGCACCCGCATCGAGTCGTGATCGAGCTTGAACATATCGGCATACGAGCGGTTCGCCACCAGCAGATAAGCGCGGCCGCGATGGTAGAGAATGTCCGCGTCGGATGGATCGAGCGCATAGGCCTTGTCCAGCGGAAGGATCGCCCCCTGCGGATCGTCCTGCGCAAGCCGGCATACGCCCAGCCACATAAAGGCTTTGGCGCCGTGCGGGTCTAGCCGCGTCTCGGCCTGCAGCCTCGTTTCGGCTTCCTTGAAACGGTTTTCCCGGTAGGCGAGAATCCCCAGGAACAAATTGGCGCCCCGCAGCGATGGCTTGAGATGAAGCGCCTTTTCCAGGTCGGCGCGCGCCGCGTCCAGATTCCCAACTCTCTCCTCGGCCAGCCCCAGGTTAAAAGAACCCTCGGCGAAGTCAGGTTGCAGGCGCGTTACCAGGGAGTAGGACTCGACGGCCTGGGCAAACTCCCCTGCCTTGATCTGCGCTGCGCCCTGCCGCATTGCCTCGCTGACACTCTCGTTGGGAGCGGTCTGGGCCGTTGCCGGAAACGCAAGGACGGCCAGCAGCATGGTCACTTCCAGCCGCCAAACTCCAAATGCACCGCCCATTCGTCCCTCCTTCCTGCCCGTGGGGAAGCTCTCGTTTGACCTTGATGAGAACATCAGCAGAAAGCCTTGTCGCCCATCGTCACCTGCCGCGTGGAAGCCGTTTTCGTGTAGATTGCGACCGATTCGCCCGTTCCCAAAACGGTGTGATTCAAACACCTAATTTGTACGATGCGCAACGTTATTAACGGCTTCGCGAGACGTTTGTTCGGGTAACTGATTGTATTGCTTGATGTTGAACCAAATCAAAGAGGGGACGTTACGTGCCGGATTTCCCGCATTCTTCCCAGAGACTTCCCACAGTTTCCCGTTTGGAGCCGCCAGAGACGAACAGTAGTATATTGAGGGGATCAGAGGGATTTACAAGGACTTCCGAGCGAACGATGGCGATACACCACCCATCTCTGGTTGGAGAACCGGCCGTACCTGCTCCGGAGCAGGTCGTGTTGATTCGGGCGCACCTCAAGCAGGTGCTTGCCAGCCATGCCTTCGCGGGGAGCAAGCGCACTCAGGATTTTCTCGAACTGATCATCACCCATGCGGTCGAGGGAGAGTTCGACCAATTGCGCGAGCGAATGATCGGGGCCGAGATGTTTGGCCGCCCGGTCAGCTACGACACGGGAAACGACTCCGTTGTCCGTGTCAAGGCCTCCGATGTTCGCAAGAAGCTGGCCCAGTACTACGCTGAGACCAAAGAACCGCCCCCGCTCCGTATTGAGCTTCCCAGCGGTTCCTACATTCCCAGATTCCACTTCGAACAATCCCAGCCAACCTCGGCTCCCAAAGTCGATCTCCCGGCGACCGCCGGATTTGGTCAGGCCGCTCTGCGCGAACAGCTGCCCGATGCCGGGATTCGGGCGAATGCCGGGGCCGTGCCTCCCTCCGCGTCGCCGAAACCTCGCCTGTCGCCCCGCCTCTTGACCGGCGTTGCCCTCGGCCTTGCCGTTTTAGCGCTCATCGGCTATGTGGGATTCAAAAGATGGTTTGGCGAATCCAATGCACAATCGGGGATTCACTCCATCGTAATTCTGCCGCTCGAAAACCTCTCAGGCGATCCCGCTCAGGAGTACTTCGCGGACGGCATGACGGAAGAATTGATCAACGATCTGGGCCAGGTATCCACCCTGCGCGTTATCTCGCTCACCTCATCCATGAGCTACAAAGGCACCAGAAAGAAGTTGCCAGAGATTGCGCATGAGTTAGCGGTGGATGCCGTGGTAGAGGGCGGAATCCTGCGCGAGGGCAATGAAATCCGCATCAGCGCCCAGTTGATCGATGCCCGCACCGACCGCCCCATCATGGCTCACACCTATGTGCGCGACCTGGCGAATGCCCATGCCTGGCAGGGCGAGGTCGCACAGGCGATTGTGGATGAGATCAGCATCAAGGTTACGCCGCAGGAACAGGCGCGCCTGGCGCGCGACCGCTCCATCGACCCGGCGGCGCAGGATTTGTATCTGCGAGGCATGCTTCGGCTTGAGGCCGACGATTGCAAAAGTGCGGTCGATTACTTTGATCGGGCCCTCGACAAGAACGCCAACTATGCGCAGGCCCATGCGGCGCTGGCAAACTGTTATGGCCGCATGGGCGAGTCTGGCCAGTTGGCTTATCGAGAGGCTTTTTCAAAGCAGAAGGCCGAGGCAACCAAAGCGATCGAATTGGATGACTCGCTGCCGGAGGGCCATGCCGAACTAGCCAACACCGCCATGACGCTCGACTGGGACTGGGCCGCGGCTGCAACGCAGTTCAACCGTGCTCTTGAACTGAATCCAAACTCCGCACCCATTCACGAAAAGTATGCCTTTTACCTGGTCCGCACTGGCCAGCTTCCCAAAGCCCTCGCCGAGGTCGAGCGCGGCATCGACCTTGACCCCGTTTCCTGGCATTCTTTCCATGCCGATGGCTTCATTTGCTACTTCTCCCGTCACTATGACGAGGCGCTTTCGTTGATCCAGCGGGTGCACGCGCTCAATATCAATCCCCCCGATTGGAGCTTTCTGCTGGGCGATGTCTATGCCGAGCAGGGAAGGTTTCCTGAATCCATCGCCGAGTTTCTAAAGTCCGGGTCCGGTCCGGATTCTCTTGGCCACCTGGGCAATGCATATGGCCGCGCCGGCCGTCCGGACGATGCCCGCAAAACCATCGCCAAGCTCCAGGAGCACGTGCAGAAGAACGGCGTCGGGCGCTACGAAATTGCCCTCGTCTACGCCGGTCTCGGCAAGAAGCCGGAAGCCTTCAAATGGCTTGAAGAGGCCTTGGCAGCGCATGACGTAGGGCTTCTCTATCTCAAAGTCGATCCCTGTCTTGACCCTCTTCGTTCCGACCCGCGCTTCGACGATCTGGTCCGTCGCGTGGGCCTCGCCGATCAGTGAGACTCGGACCGGCTGGACGCCAACTCGGCAGCGTCTCTGGCCGCCACTCCTTGAAGTTCCCCAAAATACTCGAGCCGCGCTCAGGCGGTCTGCGTTTGCGCATTTGTTGTGCGGATTTGCGGATGCCCAATGGTGATCCCGCCTGATTCGGCTATAGTCTTCGCAAGGGATTTTCCTTTCGAGAGGACTTGTTCGCCATGACTTTGGATCGTCGAAGTTTTCTGGCAGCCTGCAGCCGCGCGGGAATCACCTCCGCCCTGCTGCCTGGGGTTTTGTATACCTTGGCCTCGCAGGCCCAGCAACCCGCGCCCCAGGCGCATCCGGACGCTCATCCGCCAGCCACACCCGCCGAGATGCCCAAAATCACCCCGGAGATGATCGACCAGGCCGCGGACATTGCCGGCGTCGGCCCCTTCACCATCGAGCAGAAGAAAATGATGCTCGGCGGCCTCAACGACCAGCGAGAGGCCTACGAGCCGATCCGCGCGCTGAAGATGGCCAACTCCGTGCCGCCGGCCTTCGTCTTCCATCCGGTACTGCCGGGCGCCAGGATGCCGGCAAGGCAAATTGTCTGGCAAGGCGAATCCGCCAAGCCGGTTGATTTTTCCAGCGGCCGCATTGAGGATCTGGCCTTTGAAACGGTTGCCAATCTCGGCACGCTGCTAAAGTCGCGCAAGATCACCTCCCTGGCGCTGACGCAGATGTACCTTGCCCGTCTGAAGCGATACGACCCCAAGCTGCACTTCGTCATTACCCTCACCGAAGATCGAGCCCTGGCTCAGGCCAAAGCCGCCGACGCCGAATTCGCTGCCGGGAGTTACCGCGGCCCGCTGCACGGCATTCCTTGGGGAGCAAAGGATCTGCTGGCCGTGAAAGGCTATCCAACCACCTGGGGCGCGGGCGGCTTCGAGCACCAGTCCTTTGATCAGGACGCGACCGTGGTCGAGCGGCTGGATGCGGCCGGAGCCGTGCTGGTAGCCAAGTTTTCGCTGGGCGCGCTGGCTTTGGGAGACAAGTGGTTTGGCGGACGCACGCGCAATCCATGGAATCCCGAACAGGGCTCGAGCGGCTCCTCGGCCGGATCAGCCAGTGCCGTCTCGGCAGGCTGCGTCGCCTTCGCCATCGGCTCGGAGACGCTGGGCTCCATCTCCTCTCCATCCACCCGCTGCGGTGTGACCGGCCTTCGGCCTACCTTTGGCTTTGTGCCTCGTACCGGAGCTATGGCCTTGAGCTGGACGATGGACAAGCTCGGCCCCATCGCCCGCTCCGTTGAAGACTGCGCCTTGGTGCTCCAGGTAATCCATGGTCCGGATAGCAAGGACGCCGCGGCCATCCCGGCCGATTTTCGCTGGGATCCGCGCAAGGGCCTGTTCCAGTTCCACGTCGGCTACCTGAAGAGCGAGTTCGATCCGCCGCCTCCGCTCAAGCTCCACGAACCCGCACCAAACGAGACCGCCGAAGAGAAGCACAAGCGCGAGCAGAGCAACATCCTGATGAGGGAGGCCCGCGCCCGCCGCGACTACGACCGGCGCTACGATCTGGCCGCATTGGAGCAGCTGCGGAGCACCGGATTGAAGCTCATTCCCTTGGAGTTGCCCAAGCTCCCCTGGGATGCCATGTCGAACCTGCTGATCGCCGAGGCGGCTGCGGCCTTCGACGATCTGACCACCAGCGGCCGCGATCGGCTTCTGACCGAGCAGGGCATCGAGGACTGGCCCAACGACTTCCGCATCGCGCGCCTCTACCCGGCAGTCGAATACATCCAGGCCAACCGTGCGCGAACCCTCGCCATCAAAGAAGTCTCAGCGCTCTTCGACCAGGTGGACGTCATCGTCACCCCTTCCACCAATACGCAATTGACGGCGACCAACCTCACCGGCCATCCGGCGCTGATCCTGCCCAACGGACTGCGCGGCGCCGACGCTCCCCCGCCGCCCAAAATCGACGATGGCGACAGCGACGACATAGGCGGGCCGGGAACGCCCGTCTCGCTCACCTTCCTCGGTGCCCACTTCCAGGACGCCAAGCTCGCCGCCTTTGCCTGGGCCTATCAGCAGGCCACCGGCTTCCACAAGCTCCACCCCAAGCTCGACTAGAGCCTGTTATGAACTCTCGCGTGGGCGGCGTTGCGGACGAAAATAGGGCCAGACGAGGCGGAATCCGAAGGCTGTGGCGGGTCCACAGTCGAGGATGACAACGAAGTATGGCCCGATTTGCGCCGCAACCCGGAGGGCTGGGGCCAATTTTCCTCATTTCTTCGTCACGCGTCGCTAGAAGATAGCCCATATTCGTCGCTCCTCACTCCTCGAACTGAGAAAAATTGGCTCCCAGCGCCGCCCGCGGGAAAGTTCATAACAGGCTCTAGGCTGACAACTCACGAATCTCCCGTTCGTCCGCGAGATCTTCGCGGAGCCGGAGCACCCCTCGGGATTTGCGCGTGTAGGAAGTCATCTGAGCTTCGGCGCGGGACGAAGATCTCTCTCCGGGCTAACTCAGACAGCGCACTCCGTATTGTTTGCTCTCTTCGAGCGAGCGGCGCGCCAGTCAGTGATCGCGAAGAGCTGCCCAACCCCTGAGCTTGGGGTGGAAAAATCAGTCCTTCATCCCCGCGTCGCTAAGATCGCAAAGCAAAGATGGGCGGCTCACGCCGAGGTATTGCATTACTCGGAGGAGGGAAATGTCACATCCACTTCCATCTTGACGGTGCCCTTTCCAGAGTTGAACTGCCAGCGGCGCACGGCACTCTCCGCGGCAAGCGCCAGGATACTGTTTCCGCTGATCGCCTTGACATCGAGGACATTCCCTTGGGCGTCAACGGTCGTTTCCACTCTCACCGTGCCGGAGGTTTTCATGTGCCCGGCCAGCTTGGTATACGCGGGGGTTACACGCAATTGAATCCCGCGCTCTTGGGCGGCTATGACTGGAACCGCCAGCGCAACCAACAACGCCAGCACGGCCGTTTGCATGACCCTTAAAAAAACACGCGGCGCACGAATATAGGTAAGGCAAGAATCGATGAATTCCATAACTTCTCCCGGTATCTCGGACCCATCCTCGCTATCGGTTTTTGCAGCAAATCATTAGAGAGTACCGAAGACTGAGCCCCGCAACGATGACCCAAACTAAAGTTCAACATCCTCGCCCGCTCCCACATTCGCCCACTGACGGCAGTGGGTGGGCAGTGAGTTTCCTCATTCTGAGTGACTGTTCTCTTGAGTGGACGCGCTGAAAGGCTGATGCAAGTTCTCAATCTGCGCTGCTAAGCTAGCCCTACATGATTCTCCCGTTCGTCCGCGAAATCTTCGCGGAGCTGGAGCACTCTTCGGGATTTGAGCGCGTACGAAGGCATCTGAGCCTCGGTGCGGGGCGAAGGCGTGTCTCCGGACTCACCAATACAGCCCGCTCCGTCTATATTCCTCTCTTCGTGCGGGCGGCGCGCCAGCCGGTGATCGTGGTGGTGGCCGACAACAAGGCCGCCGAGGCGCTCGAGCCGATGCTGCGCGCGGGTTGCGAGCTGACCGGTACGGTGGACCCGGCGCAAGTGGTGCGGCTGCCGGCCCACGATGTGCTTCCCTTCGAGAATCTCTCTCCTCACCCGGATGTGCAGGAGCAGCGGGCGGCGGCCTTGTGGAAGCTGGCCACAGGAGCGGTCTCCATCCTGATTGCACCGGTTGAATCGGCGGCGCTCCGGCTCTTCGACCGCGACTACTACGCCGGTCTGGCCTTGACGCTCAAGCGCGGCGAAGAGGTCGACGTCGAGGTACTTACCGGCCACCTGGCCTCGGTCGGCTACACCCAGATGGATCTGGTCGAAATGCCGGGCCAGTTCACGCGGCGGGGCGGAATTCTCGACGTATATTCCCCCGAGTCGGACCGGCCGGTACGCATCGAGTTCTTCGGCGACGAGATAGAGACCATTCGCAAATTCGACCCTGAGACGCAGCGTTCGCAGTCGGGCCTCGACGAGGCGCAGTTGCTGCCGCTGACTGAGACGCCTGTCACCGAGCACCTGCTGGCCGCCGTGCATGGCCGGCTCAACCGCCAGCGGGTCGAGTTGGAAGGCGCGGAGCAGGACTCAGACGAAAATCAGGAGATGGCCGCCGAGTTGGCCGCTGCCGGAGGAGTCAGCGTCTTTCCCGGCTGGGAGTTCTTTTCATCTGTAGCCGGGGCTGATAAGTCGCTGCTGACTCTCGTGCCTAAGTGCGCGCTCTTCGTCGAGGAGCCGGCGATGGTGCGCAACCAGATCGATCGCTGGTGGAACAAGGTCGAGCAGCGCCACGAAAGATCCGGGATCGGCTCCCTGATCCGGCCCGAAGATATCTATCTGCGCCCCGAAGTGTTACAAGCCCAGTTAGACACGCACATGGGCCTGGATTTGGATCAACTGGGCGTGGTGGATCTGCTCGACGAGGACAACACGCTGGGCGAAATCGAGCTGAACACGCGGCCGACGCTCAGGTTTCATGGCTCCATTCCTGCGTTGACCGAACAACTGCGCACCCTGATGTCTGCGGAGACGCGCACGGTGCTGGCCGCGCCGCACCAGGGCGATGTCGAGAGACTCGCAACAGTCCTGCGCGAGTACCAGATTCCTTATCGCATCGGCAGCCGCAATCCGCACCCCGGCGAGGCGATGCTGGACGAGGCAAGTTACCTGGCCGGCGACCTGCGCGTGCCGGTGATTGTACGTTCGCCCGTGGCCGCGGGAGTCAGCTTTCTCGACTCGAATCTCATCCTCTTTGGCGCCAACGATCTCTCCGATGAAGCGGACGTCGCGGCGCGGCCCGAGCCGAGGCGGTCGAAGACGGCGGCCTTTGTCTCCGACTTCCGCGACCTTGCCGTCGGCGATTACGTAGTGCACGTGGAGCACGGCATCGCGCAATACCAGGGCCTCAAGGAGATTGTGCAGGACGGACTCTCGGTCGAGTTCATGATCCTTGAATTCGCTGAAGCCGCCAAGTTATATGTCCCGCTCACCCGGCTCGATCTGATTCAGAAGTACCGTTCGACCGACGCGGGACCTGCGCCGGTCTTGAACAGACTCGGCTCGCAGCAGTGGACCAAGACCAAGGCGCGGGTCCGCAAGGCCATGCAGGATATGACCGGCGAGTTATTGAAGTTATACGCCGAGAGAACCACCGCGCAGGGAACCTCTTTCTCCAAAGACAATGAGTTTCAGCGGGAGTTTGAAGACTCATTCGACTATACCGAGACCGACGACCAGTTATCGGCGATTCGAGCCATAAAGTACGACATGGAATCGACCACGCCGATGGACCGCCTGCTCTGCGGCGATGTAGGCTACGGCAAGACCGAGGTAGCCATGCGCGCGGCCTTCAAAGCCGTGCAGGACGGCAAGCAGGTGGCCGTTCTGACGCCGACCACGATTCTGAGCTTCCAGCACTTCGAGACATTCAAAAAGAGATTCTCCCAGTTTCCCATCAACGTCGAGATGATCTCGCGCTTCAGAACTCCAAAGGAACAGAAGACGATCGTCGAGCGCGTGGAGATGGGCAAGATCGATATTCTGATCGGCACGCACCGGCTGTTGTCAAAGGACATCAAGTTTCAGGACCTGGGCCTCTTAGTCGTAGATGAGGAGCAGCGCTTCGGTGTGCGTCACAAGGAGCGGCTGAAGCAGATGCGCAAGGAGATCGACGTGCTGGCCATGAGCGCCACGCCGATCCCGCGCACGCTTCACATGTCACTTGTGGGCCTGCGCGACATGAGCGTGATCGAGACGCCGCCCAAAGACCGCATGGCGATTCAGACCGTGGTGGCCAAGTTCGACGAAAAGATCATCCGCTCGGCGGTCGAGGTCGAGTTGGAGCGCGGCGGGCAGGTCTATTTTGTGCATAACCGCGTCGAGTCGATCTACGAAATCGCCGCGCGGATTCAGGAGTTGGTGCCCGCCGCCCGCGTTGCTGTGGGTCACGGGCAGATGGGCGAAACGGAGCTTGAGCGGGTAATGCTTGCCTTCATGCGCCACGAGTACGATGTGCTGGTCGCGACCACGATCATCGAGAACGGCCTCGACATTCCTCTGGCAAATACCATGCTCATCAATCGCGCCGACCGGCACGGGTTAAGCGAGTTATATCAACTTAGAGGTCGCGTGGGCCGCTCCAATCGCCGCGCCTATGCCTACTTGCTGATTCCCCCGGAGCAGGAACTGACAGAGATTGCGCGCCGGCGTCTCGCGGCTCTCAAGGAGTTCAGCGATCTCGGAGCAGGCTTCAAGATTGCTGCGCTGGATCTCGAGCTGCGCGGCGCGGGTAACATGCTCGGCGGCGAGCAGAGCGGCCACATCGAAGCGGTTGGATTCGAGTTATACACCTCGATGCTTGAGGCCGCGGTCAAGGAGATGAAGGGCGAGACGAGCGAGGAGCGGCCGGCTACGCAGCTCAATCTCGGTATCGCCCTGCGCATCGACGAGAGCTATGTGCCGGAAGAGAATCAGCGCTTGCGGCTCTACAAGAAGATTGCCGGGGCCGCGAGCGAGGCGGCTGTCGCAGAGGTGCGCGCGGAGATGGAAGATCGCTATGGCGCGCCGCCGGATGCAACCGTTTATCTGTTGGAAGCATCGCTGATCCGTCTCGAATGCGAACGGATCGGCATTGCGCAGGTGGATCGCAAGCGAGCCGAACTGCACATTCGCTTTACCGAGAATGCGGCCGTCGATCCGCAGCATCTAATGAAAATGGTGGCGCGGAATGCAAAGCGCGGAGCGCAGTTCACACCGCAGGGTCTGTTGAAGTATCCTTTGGCAGCGACGCGCTCCGACGAGATTCTACTCGAGATTCACGAACTGATTGGCAATCTGGCCCCGGAGCCCGTGAGTCCATAAAAGATGCAAGTCAATATTCGGAGGAAATATGAAGAAATTCGTTGTTGAGCTTGCGATAGGAGTTCTCATGGCTGCCCCGATAACTTCACCTGCACAGAAAGAGACCTGGAAGCATCAGTTTGAAAAGGTCTCGGACGAGTACTTCGACCAGGTGTACTTCCTTTATGCGCCCACCCAGGGTACGCTTGTGGGCTATCACCAGTACGATCCTCAGTTGGAAGATTACTCGCGCAAGAATATCGACGCCGAGATTGCCGCCTTGAAGGTATTCGAAAAGCGCATCGAAGCAATTCATCCCGATGCTGGCGCGACAGATTTTGTTCCGCGGACCGACCGCGAGATGGTGCTATCGACGATTCGCTCGGAGTTGCTGACCCTCGAGACGATTCGCCCGTGGGAGAAGAATGCCGACAATTATTCGGGCACGTGCGCAAATGGGGCCTTCACGCTGATGGAACGTAAATTTGCGTCGCCCGACGAGCGATTGCGTTCGCTGGTCGCGCGCGAAAAGCAGATGCCCGCGCTTCTCGATAATGCTCGCGTGAACCTGAAGAATCCGCCGCGTGTCTTCACCGAGATCGCCATCGAACAGTTGCCGGACATTGTGAGCTTCTTCCAAAACGATGTCCCGCTGGCATTTTCCGAAGCTAAAGACCCGGCGTTGAAGGCCGAGTTTGCCGAGACCAATGCGGCCGTGATCGCGGCGCTCAATAGCTATCTCGGCTGGCTGAAGACTGACCTGCTTCCGAAATCCAACGGCGACTTCCGCATTGGCGCGGAGACTTTCTCGAAGAAACTTCAGTATGACGAAATGGTGGACCTGCCGCTGGATAAGCTGCTTGAAATCGGCTGGGCCGATCTGCGCAAGAATCAAGCGCACTTCAAGCAGGTTGCGAAGGAGCTTGAGCCGGACAAGACGCCGGCCGCGGTACTCGAGGAGTTAGGCCAGAATCATCCCGCTCCCGATCATCTTCTCGATGCATTTCGCGCCACCTTCGACGGGCTGGTGAGTTTCATCCGCGCGCACCACATCGTGACCATCCCCTCTGATGTGCGGCCCATCGTGGAAGAGACGCCGCCCTTCATGCGCGCCACGACCTTTGCCTCGATGGACACGCCGGGGCCCTTCGAGACGCATGCGACTGAAGCATACTTCAACGTAACTCTTCCCGACCCCAAGATGAAGCCCGAGGAGGTCGAGGGCTACATGCATTCGTTCAATGTCGGCACGGTGATCTCAACAGCGGTGCATGAGGCCTATCCGGGCCATTACATCCAGTTCCTCTGGTTGCCGCAGGCGCCGAGCAGAGTGCGCAAACTGCTGGGTGCAAACACCGACGTCGAAGGCTGGGCGCACTATTGCGAGCAGATGATGCTCGACGAGGGTTATGGTCAGCCGGGTGCCGGAGCCAAGGACGAGCGCGAAGCGAAGTTTCTGCGCCTCGGCCAGCTTCAAGATGCGCTCTTACGCAATGCGCGCTTTATCGTTGGCATTCAAATGCACTCGGGCAAGATGAGCTTCGACGAGGCGGTCGAGTTCTTCCAGAAGGAAGGCTACCAGTCGAAAGAGACGGCCATGGTGGAGACCAAGCGCGGAACCAGCGATGCGACCTATCTTTACTACACGCTGGGCAAGCTCGAAATCATGAAACTGCGCGAGGATCTGAAAAAGAAGCAAGGTGCGGCCTTCTCTCTGGAAAAGTTTCACGACGAGTTCTTGCAGCAGGGATTCCCGCCGATCAAGATCGTACGGCAGGCGATGCTGGGCGACGATTCGCCAACGTTATAAGGCAGCGGTTTCACGGTGACGGTAATCAATCCGGGGGGCACTTGGTTTGCAGGGTTTGGATTTTCAAGGCTGAGAAAAAGCCTCCAAAGTTATGTGACGTGTCAGGGCACGACTTCAGTCGTGCCGCAAGTGGCTGAACAATCGCGAGGGCTTTAGCCCCCGAGGGCCCTGGCAAAGTGACCCACTGCAGAGAAGGTTTATGGAATCCGACATGAGGAAGAAGCAATGAGCAAGCGGGTACGGAAGGCGGTCTTTCCGGCGGGCGGGCTGGGCACGCGATTTTTGCCGGCCACAAAGGTCATCCCAAAGGAGATGCTGGCGCTGGTCGACAAGCCCATCATCCAGTACGGCGTCGAAGAAGCGATCGCCTCGGGGATCGAGCACATCATCATCGTCACCGGCCGTGGCAAGGGCACGATCGAGGACCACTTCGACCATAGCTTCGAACTGGATGCAACTTTGAAGAGTCGCGGCAAGCATGAACTGCTGGCCGTTTCTCAGGGTGTCTCGGCGCTGGCTCGAATAAGTTATGTCCGGCAGAAGGAGCCGCTCGGTTTGGGGCATGCCGTCTTGTGCGCCAAGGACCTCGTAGGCGATGAGCCCTTCGCTGTCATATTACCCGACGACGTGATTGATGCCGAGGTGCCGTGCCTTAAGCAAATGCTGGCCGTGTTTGAAGAGAAAGGCGGCTCGGTGCTGGCCACGCAAACAGTCGAGGGACCGGGAATCAGCGCCTACGGCGTGCTGGCCGGCTCGCAGGATACCGTCAACCCACGGATCTTCAACTGTACGGGCATGGTGGAGAAGCCGAAGTTTGAAGATGCACCTACCAAACAGGCCATCATCGGCCGCTATGTGCTTTCGCCGCGCATCTTCGAGCTTCTTGAACAAACAAAACCCGGCGCTGGCGGCGAGATTCAACTTACCGACGGCCTCAAAGCCCTGCTCACAAAAGAGAAGATCTTTGGCTACACCTTTGAGGGTAAGCGCTATGACGCCGGCGACAAGTTGGGAATGTTACAAGCGACCGTCGAGTTTGCGCTCAAGCGTGCGGATCTGGGTCCGCAGCTCCGCGAGTATCTGAAAGGGCTGCAATTATAAAGCGGGCGAGCGGAGTTAGCTTGCGCCCCAATACTAACTCCGCTAACTGGGCTAACTCCGCTGCCTTAAGCCTTCCACTTGATATTGCAGCCGATCGAGGGCCGCTGGTCCTTCAGCGGGGGCTTGCCGGAAAGCGCCGTGTCGATGGCGGCGCGCAGATCTTCACCTGTAACTGCGATGCCGTTGCCGGGGCGGCTGCGGTCGAATTGCCCGCGATAGACCAGCCGGAGATCGGCGTCGAAGAGAAAGAGATCCGGCGTGCAGGCGGCTTTGTAGGCGTGAGCCACGGCCTGCATTTCATCGTATAAGTAGGGAAAGACGAAGCCGTGAGTCTTGGCTTGCTGCTTGAGTCCGGCGGGGCTGTCGTCGGGATGAGTGATTGCATCGTTGCTGCTGATGGCGACGATGCTCACCGGCTTGCCTTCGTAGTCCTTGCCCAGGGCCGCGAGACCCTTCTCGACGTGCTTCACATAGGGGCAATGAGCGCAAATAAACATCACCAACAAAGCCTTCGATCCGCGAACGTCATCGCGGCGAACGGTCTTGCCGGTCATAACATCAGTAAGCGCAAAGTCGGGGGCCGTTGTGCCCAGTTCCAGCATGGTGGATTCAGTAAGTGCCATTACAATAACTCCTTGAAAGATGTCGTCAACTTGTTGTGCTCACCGGCGCCGCTGACTTGCTGACTAACTGACTCGCTAAAACAGCGGCGTCTGTCTCCCCGGCATGGTCAAGCCGAAGTGCTCGTAAGCCAATCGCGTGGCCACGCGGCCTCGCGGAGTGCGATCGAGAAATCCGATCTGTATCAAGAATGGCTCATAGACCTCTTCCAGGGCATCCTGTTCTTCAGCCAGAGTCGCGGCCAGCGTGCTCAGGCCGACCGGCCCACCGTCGTATTTCTGAATGATGGCCAGCAGCAGCCGGCGGTCGATCTCGTCGAAGCCATGAGCGTCCACTTCAAGCAGGGTAAGAGCGGCGTTGGCCGTCGGGCGGTCGATCATGCCCGAGCCGCGCACCTGGGCAAAATCGCGCACGCGGCGCAGCAGCCGGTTCGCTATCCTCGGAGTTCCGCGGGAGCGCAGTGCAATCTCGGCCGCCCCGTCCTCGTCGATGGGAATCTGCATGACTTCGGCGGACCGCGTGACGATGAAGCGCAGTTCCTCATCTGTATAGAACTCGAGGCGCAGCAAAATGCCGAAGCGCGACCTCAGCGGTGAAGACAGCAGGCCAGGCCTCGTCGTTGCGCCAATAAACGTAAAGGGCCGGATCTCCATTACATGCGTCCGCGCCGCCGGACCTTGGCCGATAATGATGTCCAGTTTGTAGTCCTCAAGCGCGGTATAGAGCTTCTCTTCCAGCACCGGCTGCATGCGATGGATTTCGTCGAGAAAGAGCACCTGGCGTTCGCGCAGGTTGGTGAGGATCGCCGTCAGGTCGCCTTGAATCTGGAGGGCCGGGCCTGAGGTCTGCTGGAAGCCGACATCCAGCTCATTGGCGATGATGGTAGCCAGAGTGGTTTTGCCCAGCCCCGGAGGGCCGTAAAGAAGGACGTGATCCAGCGCCTCGCCGCGGGATTTGGCGGCCTCCAAAGCGATGGCAAGCTGTTCTTTTGCCTTCGATTGGCCGATAAATTCACCCAGCCAGCGGGGACGCAGTTTCAGCTCAAAGCCCTGCTCTTCATCGGCGCGCGAGGCGCTGACCAGCCGTTCTCCACCCCGGCCACGAGAATCTGTGGTCGGGGACCCCGGTTCCCCACCCCGCCGACGAGAATCTGTCGTCGGGGGCCCCGGTTCCGGAGTGTTGTCGCGTGCGATGGCCATGCTGTCCAGAAGTGTAGCCTTTGCCGGGCGATGGGGGCAAAGTGCCTGGGTCGGCAAAGGAGAATTCATTGACTGTCTTGATTCCGCATGAACCGGCGGAATTTCAGCGGCCGAGCAGGTTTGGTTTCCGAGGGTTTATAGTCTAATGTGGAAAAGAATGACCGGCGTCGCCGTATTCTGTCGGAGCCGGGGCTGTTGGAGTTGCCAGGAGACTCAAATGTTCAATCGCTTCTGCTTCGGAGCGCTTCTGCTCGTCGGCCTCGCGGGGCTGATCACCGGTTGCAGCACTACTTCTTCACCTACTGATCTCACCACAATCGTTATCAGTCCCGGTAGTTCCAGCGGTTCCACCAGTTCCGGCGGGGTTACCTTTCAGTTGGCGCCCCAGGGCATTGCGCAGGGTCACGCTCAGTTCACAGCGATCGGGTATTACGGCCACGCAGGCCACCAGATCACCAAGGATATAACCGATTCGGTTACCTGGACATCCAGCCAAACCCAGATTGTAGGGATTTGCTCGAATGGTTCTTCCGCTCCTTGCACTCCAGCGATGGATGGTCTAGCCACGGTGACCGGCTTCACCACGAACTCCGCAGGCACCGTCGCGTGGTATGGAAGCTCCAATATCACCGCCAGCGCTCCTGGGTTCAATGGCACGATTGTTAGCAATACCGCTGTGTTTAACGTGACCGCATGCACACTCTGCGGTGGCGGCAATACGGATATTACCGCGATCTCGGTCGTACCGGCTACGCAGACGGTTTCGTCATCGGGTGTTCCCGTTCAATATGAAGCGATTGGAACAGACGCCAGCGGCAGCACTCTCGCGCTGACCAGTGGGTACGCGCAGGCCACCAACTCCTCGATTCAATGGGTTTCCAGCAACCCAACGGTTGCATCTTTCGCAGACCCGACGAACGGGACGGCTGTGACGGGCGTGGCTGGCACAACGACGATTTCAGAAACCTGGATTAATCAGGACGGCACTGCGGCGTTAGGCAGCGGATTGCTCACTGTGACATCAACGACAGGGTCCAAAGAGCCGATTGTCTCCGTCAGCGTCCAGCCCGGCGCGCAGACAGTGATGTCGATCGGTGCGGTATCCGATTTCCTCGCGATTGCCACCACGAATACAGGCACATCGGTCGATCTGACAAACACAACCGCCACCGTCGGTGGCTATACGATTCCCGCCGCCGTTTGGAAGTCCAGCAATTCATCGGTTGTCATGATCGACCAGGCAACCGGAGTTGCCACGTCGAAAGGAGCGGGCGCAGCCGTGATCACGGCGGAAGTAACCAATCCCACAGACGGAAGCTTGGTGTACGGACAAGCCAACTACACTGTGACGGTGTCAGGAACCTCCTCGTCGGAGCCTGTCGTTTCGCTCGCAGTCCTGCCGGCTACGCAGACATCGCTGGCGAGCGGTCAAAACATCAACTTCCTCGCCATTGCCAACACAGGATCGGGCAGTTCGGTCAATGTGACCAGCTCGGCTGTGACAGTGAATGGCCAGACATACAACCCGGTTGTGTGGAGTTCCAGCAATCCGTTAGTGGCCTCAGTCGGGCAAAACACCGGCATAGCTGTCTCTGGCGTCGCCGGGGCAACCGCGATCACCGCGATTTACACCAATCCCGACTTCACCGTGGTGACGGCGAGCGCGCTCCTTACGGTGACGGTTCCCACTACGACGGAGCCTTATGTCTCGCTGTCCATCGTGCCGGCTGCTCAGACACTCAACGCCAAGGGTCAAACGGCCAAGTTCCTTGCCATCGGTACAACGGGCACGGGCGCTACGGCGGATCTGACCAGTTATGCAACGTGGAGTACCAGCAATAGTTCTGTGGCCACCATCGTTCCAACCGCTGGGAATGCGACCGCTGGGATTGCCACCGCGGCCGGCAACGGCGTCACTGCCATCACCGCCACCGTCCTGAATTCCGCAATCAACAAAATTACCACCGACACGACTTCGGTGACGGCAAGCGCAGCCCTCACGGTCAACATCACTGCCGGCAGCTCTGAGCCTCTGCTCTCGATTGCGATCGTGCCCGGCTCTCAATCGGTGGCGGTGCCGGGTCAATCCAGCCAACTGCTCGCCATCGGCACCTTCTCGGCTGTACCCACCACGCAGGATGTGACTGCGGGCATAGCCTCCTACCCGATCACAACCACTTGGAGCTCCAGCGATACGTCGGTTGCCACGGTGACGACTACTTGTCCCGCCGCCGCCAGCACCACCGCGCTATCCTGCACCATCTCCTTGTGTCCCAGCGGTTCCACCGGTGCAACCTGCACCACTTGTCCTACGGGCATGGTCGCTGCCGGCGCGTCCTGCGCGACCGTCAATCCTACGACTCCGCCAGGACTGGTCACTGGCGTAAGCCAGGGCGCGGCCGCCATTTTGGCGGTTTCTTCAAACTCCGACAATACGCTGGTGACCGCCACGGCGTCCTTCACAGTGGTGGGTGGATCGGCCGAGACCTACACAGCTCTCCAGATCATCCCGGCTACCCTGGGAGTTACGTCGCCGGCTCAACAGAACCAATTCGTTGCGCTGGCCACCGACGCAAGCGGCCTCCAGTTCGACGTGACCGGCAGCGTTGTCTGGAAATCCGAGACTCCATCGGTCGCCACGATTTGCACCAATGGTTCTTCCCTGCCTTGCACGCCTGCGACGGATGGTCTGGCGACGGCTGGGAACGCAGGTGCGACCCTCATCACTGCGACCTTGAAACAAGGCCTGACCGAGCTAGTGGCGCAAGCGAACTACACTTTGACCGTCGGGACATCGCCGGAGCCTCTGATTGGCCTTAACGTTGTGCCGGGCGCTGTCACGGTTACGAATAAGGGCATGACTCAGCAGTACCTTGCCTTCGGAACTTACACGACCATTCCAACCCTTCGCGATATCACCGACCAGGTCACCTGGATCAGCCTCGATCCAAATGTCGCCTCCATCAACACGAACGGAACACCTGGCGAGGTCGCTGGCCTTGCTACGGCTCAGGGTTATGAAGGTCTGGCTGTCATCTATGCGGAGGGGACAAACCCTGACACCACCGTAGTCGTCTCCAATCCTGTTACCTTTACCTGCCAGGTGCCCGGCGTCACGCCCCCCATATGCAGTCAAGCGGTGGCCCCATCGTTGCTGGCGACGCTGACCGTCTTTAACGCAGGCAGCAACGACACTAACTGGCTGATTACGGCTCCCTCTGGCAGCCAAATAGCCGACAACATAACAACCTGCACCGCTGCGACTGGTTGCCTGATCCATTGCGGTCCAGGCTCGGTAACCGCCGGATATGGGAACTCGGTTTGCACGGGAACCTATGCAGCTGGCACGAACGTGACGATCATTGCGTCGTTGGCTGGAAGTGCGCTCGATGCTACATTTGGCGGATGGACGGCGAACTGCGATACAACGGTGGACGTGCCGGATATGACCGACGCTTGCACGTTGCCGACACCTTCAAAACCGATAGGAACTGGTTATACAACGGCCGCAGGCTTGTCCACCTCGACAACCGGCGTGGGAAGTGGTGCTGTGATTTCGATTACCGGCTTGGCGGGCAATCTGACATCCTGCACCGCAACGACTCCGGGCAGTGGTTACTTTGTCGGCGACTTGGTCTATCCGATCCAGGCCGGGGCCACGGGCAGTTCTTGCCTGGTGGAGGCAGTGAGCGGAGCAGGCGGCGTATTGACGATGACTGCCACTATGGAGACTGGAGGCGATCCCTCAGGACTCGTCGGCAACCAATCCGTTGGCGCTCTCTTCTACGGTCTGACTCTGAGCTGCTCCGCGGTGACGAGCGGCACCCAGAACGTGGCCTTCAACAGCGGCGCGCTGACAGCGAGCGGCGGCACGACTCCCTACACCTTCTCGGTGTTGGTGCCGGGCACGCTTCCGGCAGGGCTAACCGTGAACGCAGCGACGGGCGCGGTATCGGGCACGCCGACGGCCCCCGGTTCCTTCTCTCTCACGGCAACGGACGCGCACGGCATCAACGCCGCAACGTCCTGCGCGATCACAATCAACCCAGCCCCCTAAACCAGGCAGGCTCGATCCCACCAGCGAAAAGCCGCCCTTCGGGGCGGCTTTTCTGTTTGCAGCGAACGTGCGCAGGCGCAAGAATGCGTAGAGATTGCCGCTCGGGCAAGCGCAGCCGTTTAGACTGGTAAGGTTCCTCTGAGCATGACGACCCACCGGTTTGCCCGTCTTCGCCGCTTTCGCTTCAATCTGCCGCAGCGCATCGCGGCGGGACTGCTGGCGGTGTTTCTCATCCAGGGACTGTGGCTCACCGGCCGCCAGGCGCTCACCGATCGCGACTACCAATATGCGCGCTGCGGACGCGAGATGTGGGAGCGGCCCTCGCAGTTGGCCGGCTACTTCACTAGTTGCGGCAACATTCACGACGGGATCCTGGCCTACCGCCTGGCCGGGCTGCCTCTGACTCTGAATCTGCTCGCCGAGCGGGGCCTCGACCACTTTCGCAAGCCCGAGGACCGCGTTGTTCAAGTCGGGGGCGAACTTTCGGCATGGGAACTTCGCCACCAGCTCACGCACACCCTGCTTCTGCTGCGGTTGCCGTTTCTCGGCGCAGGATGCCTGCTGGGCGCTGGCCTTTGGTGGGTGACGCGGCGGCTCTACGGCAACCGGGGCGGCTACACGGCGCTGGCGCTCTACTGCTTTTCTCCCGCGGTGCTGCGGGCCTGCGTTGCCCCCAACCCCGAGGTACTCTGCGCGCTGGGAGTCTATGGCGGGGTCTACACCTGCATCGGCGTGGCTCATGCCATGCAGGGGCCGGTCGCCAAGTGGCGTCCGCGCATCGTGTTGCTGACGGCGGCCTTTGGCCTGGCGGCGGCCTCGCACATTGCAGCGCTGCCCGTCGTGGCCCTGCTTGGCCTGGCGGCCATGTTGTGGGTGGCCGAGGGGCGCCGCTCTCAAGTACTCCCAGTCGTGCTGGCGGCTGTGGCGGGGGCGTTCCTGCTTGTCTTCGCCTGTTACGGCTTCTCGCCGGATGCCTTCAGCTACCTCTTTCGTTCAGCCGCTGGCTTTCTCTGGCTCTCGCTCGACCCGGCCCGGCGCTTCTTCTCCACGCTTTCAAATGCCGGCATTACGGTGGCCTCTGTTGCCGCGCTGGCGCTCTTCCTGAGCCTTCGCCGCTCGCGCTACTTCGGGAACTCCGTTCCTCTGATCTGCGCATCGGTCCTCCTGCCTCTGACAATGACCGGCGCTCCCGGAGCACCGTGGCTGTGGGCGCTTCCGTTTCTGCTGACGTTGGTAGGCGGAGTCTTTGCCGACGCCTTCGAGAGCCCGCATAGCCGCCTGGCGATGAGTGCCGCCGGAGCCATTCTGATCTTGCAAGCGGTCTTTTGCGTGCTGAGCCTGCCGGGGCTGTTGTAGGGGCGAACTCACATCGCGCTTCGCAGGATTCAACCGACCCCAGCCAGGAATCAGAGCCGAAAAACCGGCCCTGAGTTGCTCTCAAATTCAGCCCCAAATCCCGACGCGCAGTCTGAGGATGCGCAGGCTCTGCGAAGCGCATTCAATATGGCTCATAAATTCAACCAAAATAAGGACTTATTTGTCGATATTCGCCTTGCTAAAACCACCGTTGAACGGGTAAAATAGAAGCATAGCCCGCGGACTCCGGCCCCGCCTCTTCCGGACCGTTTCTGCCGCCTTCCGCTGGGCCTGAAATGACCTCTATGGCAGACGATCAGAATCCTCTTCTCCCTCTCGAAGGCGGGACTCCGCCCAATAGCGGCACCAACCTCATTCCCATCAATATCGAAGAGGAGATGCGCCGCAGCTATCTCGACTACTCGATGAGCGTCATCATCGGGCGCGCGCTCCCCGATGCCCGCGACGGCCTGAAGCCCGTGCATCGCCGCGTACTTTACACGCTCAACGAGATGGGCCTCCAGCACAACAAGAAGTACACCAAGTGCGCCAAGGTTGTTGGCCAGGCGATGGGCGTCTATCATCCCCACGGCGACTCGGCCATCTATGACACCCTGGTCCGCATGGCCCAGCCCTTCAGCCTGCGTTATCCGCTGGTAGACGGCCAGGGGAACTTCGGCTCGGTCGATGGCGACCCGCCCGCGGCCATGCGCTACACCGAGTGCCGCATGATGCGCATTGCCGGCGAGTTGCTGGCCGACATCGATATGGAGACGGTCGACTTCACGCCCAACTACGACGAGTCCACCTTCGAGCCCACCGTCCTGCCCACGCGCATTCCCAACCTCATCGTCAACGGTTCAAGCGGCATCGCGGTCGGCATGGCCACGAACATCCCGCCGCACAACCTTACAGAAGTTTTGAACGCGGCCATCGAGCTGGTAAACGAGCCGGCGCATAACCGTGAGGCGGCACTGGCCATCGTGCTCAAGCACGTGCAAGGCCCGGACTTCCCCACCGGCGGCTTCCTTTACGGCAAGTCCGGCATTCCCCAGGCCTACAGGACCGGCCGCGGCCGCTTCATGATGCGCGCCAAGGTGGCCACTGAAAACCTGACCAAGGAAAAGCTGGCGATCATCGTCACCGAAATTCCCTACCAGGTCAACAAGTCCAAGCTCATCGAGCGCATCGCCGAACTGGTCACCGACAAGATCGTCGACGACATCAGCGACGTGCGCGACGAGAGCGACCGCGACGGCATGAGGATCGTCATCGAGCTCAAGCGCGGCGCGCAGCCTGAGATTGTGCTCAACCAGCTCTACAAGCACACCCAGATGCAAGAGAGCTTCTCCATGATCTTCCTCGCAGTGCTCAACGGGCAGCCGCGAGAACTGGGGCTCGACCAGGCCATTCGCTGCTTCCTCGATCACCGCATCGATGTCGTGCAGCGCCGCACCGTCTTCCTCTTGAAAAAGGACCGAGCCCGCGAGCACATCCTCGAGGGCTTGAAGATCGCGCTCGATAACCTCGACACAGTCATTCGCGTCATCCGCGCCTCCGGTTCACGCGTCGAGGCTCGCGAAAATTTGTATGCCTGGGGCAAAGGCAAAGAGATCATTCTCAACCTTGACCGCGAGCGCCTGCCGCACGAGGAAAAGGGCCTCACCCTGCGTCAGATCGACGCCATCCTCGAACTGCAACTCTACCGCCTCACGCAACTCTCCATCGACGAGCTTCTCAAAGAATTGAAGGAAGTTCGCGTCCGCATCGCCGAATACGAAGCGATCCTGGCCAGCGAAGCGAAGCTGCGCGCCGTGATCGTCAAGGAGCTCGAAGAGGCCCGCGACAAGTACGGCGATGCGCGGCGCACGATCATTATCGATGAGTCTGCCGAATTGCAACTCGAAGACTTGATCGCCGACGAGCAGGTCGCCGTGACGGTCAGCCATCAGGGCTATCTCAAGCGGACACCCATCAGCATCTATCGCCAGCAGCGCCGCGGCGGCACCGGGCGCATGGGCATGAAGACGCGGGAGGAAGATTTCGTTGCCCAGTTGATCGTCGACTCGACGCATGCCTTCCTGCTGTGCTTCACCAACACCGGCCGCGTCTACTGGCTCAAGGTCTACGAGATTCCCGACGTGGGCGCCGCGGGCAAGGGCAAGTCGATGCAGAGCCTGCTCGACCTGCAAGCCGGAGAAAACGTCCGCGCAATTCTGCCCGTCCGCGACCTTGAAGAAGAGGGCAAGTTCATCTTCTTCACCACACAAAAAGGCACGGTCAAGAAGACGCCGCTCAAGGACTTCTCCAACGTCATGGCCCGCGGCATCATTGCGATTGGAATCGACAAGGACGATGAACTGGTCAAGGCCTGCATCACCGACGGCAGCCAGATCGTCTTTCTCGCCACTCATCTCGGGATGGCCATCCGCTTCGACGAAAACGATGTCCGCTCCATGGGCCGCCCGGCCTACGGCGTGCGCGGCATCGACCTGGCCAAGAACGATTACGTCGTCGGCGTGGCCATCACGCCCAAGGAGCATGAGCCGGGCGAATACCGCATTCTCGCCATCACTGAAAACGGCTTTGGCAAGCGCACCGATGTCGAGATGTACCGCCTGCAAACCCGTGGCGGCAAGGGCGTCAAGAACATGGCCGTCACCCCGCGCATCGGCCGCGTCAGCAGCATTCAACTCGTCGAGGACACCTCGGAGCTGATGGTCATCAGCCAGTTCGGCAAAATCATCCGCATCGACACCAAGACCATCCGCGCCGCCGGCCGCGCCACCCAAGGCGTCCGCCTCTTGAACTTGGAGTCGGATGACAAGGTAGCCGCCGCCGTCATCATCCCACCCGATGAACTAAACGGCAACCACGACGACGAGCCGACGCTCTTGCAGTAAGGACTGCGCATCGCCGTGAGATGGGAACAGGAGAAAAGCAAATGATCCAGCCATTGTCACTCGATGTGGTTCTTGAGGAATTCTCTGAGAAGTATAAGGCTTGGGTAATTCAAGGGAAGAACGGAAAATACCTTGTAATCCCTGACAATCGCTTTCCTGGCCGAAGGCCAATCAGGTTTTTCATGAGTAAATTGGACGCTGCACGGGTTGTGGATGCGGTTCTGCAAGTGAAGCCAGAATTAAAAGCACAGAAACTCGTTGCGACTGAAGTGAATCTTAGGCAAGCGCTTCGCGGAGTCGCAGCCGATAACGACCCCAGCCACGCTGACAGTTTTGTGGTTCATTCACCTAACGAGGTCTATGAGTTTGTTAGCCAACTCAAGCCTCCAACAATCAACTAATAAGGTATACTTCGCGACATTGAACCACCGGACGCCCTCGATTTTGAGACTTGGGATCAACGCAGGACAGCCGTTTATCTTCGGATTGGCCCAATACACCCCGTGTCAGGGCACGACTTTAGTCGTGCCGCTCAGCCACCTCTAACTCCCGGGCTTTAGCCCCTGCGTGCTTTCGCATCTTCAAATAAACCGACCCAAACGGATACTCCTCCGCCGACTTCGCCGGGTGCCCCATCCTTTCCGCGTCTTTCTGCGGAAAGGATGGGGGTACATAAACCCAAACTCGCGGATTTTACAAACCACAAAAACTCAAGACGGAGGGAGACGGGGGTTTTAACCCTCGTAAACAATCAACCGATTCATAGCGGGCTTCAGCCCCGGAGAAATCTCTTCCGGATCGTGTTCTATACCGTCCAATCCTCTACCGCTAGCCCCTTCACTCTCCCGAACTCCCGCGTGTTCGCCGTCACCAGAACCAGGTTCCTGCAAAACGCCTGCCCGGCGATCAGCGTGTCGTACTCGCCGATGCGCTGGCCCTGGCCTTCAAGCTCGGCGCGAATCTCCCCGGCTGCTAGCGCATCCTGCTCGGTGAAGTCCAGCACAGCAACAGCGCTCGTCAGAAATGCATTCAGCCGGTTCGCGTTCTGGGCAACGCGGTTGCTCTTGGCCACGCCATACCAGAGTTCATGCGCAACGATCGTAGAGGTTTGAGGGATGATCTTCTGGGCTGTCGCCTGGAAGTAACGCCGTCGAGCCAAGCTCGAGCTTCCGTTGATCAGCGCGATGCAAACGTTGGTGTCGAGCAGGTAGTTCACTTGAAATACTCACGAATGGGCGCGAGGTTCTGTTTGCGGCCCTCC
>Ga0302198_10000726_pt1 | contig 36798 bp, 39 predicted proteins | sample II_Bog_N2_2_FD_193521 | JGI IMG/M metagenome (GOLD analysis project Ga0302198, IMG submission 193521) | Peat permafrost microbial communities from Stordalen Mire near Abisko, Sweden - II_Bog_N2_2 | ecosystem: Environmental > Terrestrial > Soil > Wetlands > Peat | place: Sweden: Abisko...
CGGACGGCCACTCGATCCTGCTTGCGTCGACCAACCCTGCGGTAGTCGCCTATGACGCCGCGTACGGGTACGAACTGGGACGCATCGTGCAGGCGGGCCTCGACCGCATGTACGGCGGCACGCATCCCGACCCCAACGTGATGTACTACCTGACCGTCTACAACGAGCCGATCCTGCAGCCCGAAGAGCCCGAGAATCTCGACGTGGAAGGCCTGCTGCGCGGCATCTATCGGGTCTCCGAGGGCCAGAATGACGGCCCGAAGGCGCAGTTGCTCGCCTCAGGCGTCGCCGTTCCGTGGGCGCTCGAGGCGCAGGAACTCCTGGCTAAAGACTGGGGGGTGTCTGCGGACGTCTGGAGCGTCACCTCGTGGACTGAGCTGCGCCGCGACGGACTGGCGGCCGAGGAGCACAACTTCCTCAACCCCTACGAAGACCCGCACGTGCCATACGTCACACGTAAGCTGCGGGATGCCCGTGGACCGTTCGTCGCGGTAACTGACTTCATGCACGCCGTGCCCGACCAGATCCGGCAGTTCGTCCCTGGCGACTATGCAACGCTCGGGGCCGATAACTTCGGCTTCTCCGACACGCGGGCAGCGGCCAGGCGCTACTTCAAGATCGACGGGCCCTCGCTGGTCGTGCGCACGCTCGAGTCGCTTGCGCGGCGCGGCGAGATCGACCGCTTCGTGGTTGGCGCCGCCATTGAAAAGTACCGCCTGCTCGACGTCACTGCCGGCACGACAGGCAGCGCGGGAGGCGAGAGCTAACCAACCGTGGCTCCAAAGACGAAGGCACAGACGCTGGCATGGCTGCGCACCATTTCTGGTGAACTGTCCACTGCCACGCTGAAGCGCCTTGAAGACACGCTGCCCTGGTACGGCGATATGCCACCAGGGCGCCGGTCTGCTGTCGGGCTCGTCGCCCAGGCGGGCATCACGTCGTTCATCAGCTGGTTCGACGATCCGAAGTCCACACCCTGGATCGCCGCCGACGTGTTCGGCGCCGCACCGCGCGAACTCCTTCGGTCGGTGAGTCTCACCCAGACGCTCCAGCTGATCCGGATCACGGTCGAGGTGGTTGAAAACCGGGTGACCGCCTCCGACGAGGTGCTGCGCGAAGCCATCCTCCTGTATTCGCGAGAGATCGCCTTCGCCGCAGCAGACGTCTACGCCCGGGCCGCTGAGGCTCGAGGGCTTTGGGATGCGCGGCTCGAAGCCCTCGTGGTCGACTCGATACTGTCCGGGGAGTACGACAACGAGCTGCCCTCGCGTATAGCCGCGCTGGGCTGGAACGGCCACGGCGAGGTCTGCGTGCTGGTGGGAACCACACCGCGAGTGCTCGATGTCGACCAGTTGCGGCGCACCGCTCGGCACCTCGACGCCGATGTCCTGATCGGCGTGCAGGGCAATCGTCTCGTGCTCGTCATCGGCCGCGCCGAGCCGGCGCCCCTCGAGAGCGACGACGCGAAGCCACCGCTGCCCTTTCTCGACATCGCGAAGCAGCTTGAGCCCGGGTTCGGCCCCGGCCACCTCGTGCTCGGGCACGAAGTTCCCACCCTCGTGGACGCATCCAAGAGCGCCCGCGCCGCCCTGGCGGGCTTCGCTGTGGCCCGATCCTGGCGCAATGCTCCCCGCCCGACACTGGCCGATGACCTGCTGCCCGAACGTGCGTTCGCGGGTGACTCCCTGGCCCGCTCGACGCTGATCAACCGCATCTACAAACCGCTTCAGGCCCACTCGACTGAATTGCTCGCGACGCTGTGGTGCTACCTCGACAATGGGCGTTCACTGGAGGCGACGGCGCGCGAACTGTTCGTTCACCCCAATACCGTGCGCTACCGGTTGAAACGCATCAGCGAAGTAATCGGCTGGGACGCGACCGGAGCCCGCGAGGCGCTCATCCTGCAATCCGCGCTGATCGTCGGCTCGATCGCCGAGCCCGAGAGCCCCCGCAAACCCTGACCCGCCCGAACCCGCCCGCGACGCGGGCGAGCCGCACAACTGATCGAAGGAGATCGCCATGGACAGCCACCAGTGGAAGCTCGTGCGACGGCCGGTCGGCCTGCCGGATGCCGAAGACTTCTCGTATGAGGTCGTCCAGTTAGCGCCGCTCGAAGACGGCGAGGTTCGCGTCGCGAATGAGTTTCTCTCGGTCGATCCGTACATGCGGGGCCGGATGAACGACATGAAGTCATACATTCCGCCGTTCGAGCTGGGCAAGACGATGTTGGGCGGAGCCGTCGGACGCGTCATCGAGTCCCGCGATCCTGGTCTCGCGGCCGGGGACCTGGTCGAGCACATGTACGGCTGGCGGGATATCGCGCAGGGGAAGGCCGCGCATTTCACCAAGCGTGCCGAGATTCCGGGACTGCCTGCGTCGGTGTACCTCGGCGCCCTGGGTGTGCCAGCCCTGACTGCCTGGATCGGACTCTTCATCGTCGCCGACATGCGCGAGGGCGACGCTGTGTTCGTGTCCGGCGCCGCTGGCGCGGTCGGGACCGCGGTGGGCCAGCTCGCGAAACTGCACGGCGCGAGCCGCGTGATCGGCAGCGCGGGCAGCCAGGCCAAAATCGACCTGATCACGTCGAAGTACGGCTACGACGTCGCCTTCAACTACAAAGACGGAAAGGTGTCGCGCCAGCTCGCGGCCGCAGCACCGGACGGCATCGACGTGTATTTCGACAACGTCGGCGGCGACCACCTCGAAGCAGCGATCTACGCCATGAACACCGGCGGACGCGCTGCGATCTGCGGCTCGATCTCGAGCTACAACGCAGAATCGATGCCGCCCGGTCCGCGAAACCTGTGGATGCTCACCACGAAGAGCCTGACGCTCAAGGGGTTCACGATTCCGAGCCTGCTGGGCTACACGGACGCCTTCGTCGCCGAGGTTGCCCCGCTGGTCGCATCGGGAGACTTCGCCTGGGACGAGACCATTGTCGAGGGCATCGACAACGCGCTCGAAGCGTTCTACGGCCTTATGCGCGGCGAGAACACGGGAAAAATGCTCGTCCGCATTGGGCCCCCTTCAGACCTCCGCTGAAAATTCAGGACATCGGTCTACCCGACCGAAGGCACGGAGCGTGCGGGCCGCGCTCCGGGCGCTCGGGCGCACGGTTATCCTGAATTTTCGACCGGGCTAGTGGCAGCGCGGGTCTGACTTCGGCACAGTCCCGTTCAGCAGGTAGTTGTCCACCGTGGTGTCGATACACGAGTCGCCCCGGTCGTAGGCCGTGTGTCCCTGCCCGTTGAAAGTAACGAGGTGCCCGCTGTCGAGCTGGTGCGCGAGGTTCTGTGCATCCGAGTACGGAGTCGCCGGGTCCCCCGTGGTTCCGATAACGAGGATCGGGCCCGCACCGTACGCTCGCACGGGGTTGGGAAACGGTGACGGCCCGTATTTCCAGCCGCTGCAGGCGAGATCAGAATAGGCGGAGTAGATCCCCAGCACGGGAGCCACCTTGCGGAGCTCCTTCAACTCCTGCGCATCGAAGGAGAGGTCGACCGCGGGTCCCTCCTCAAGACACCCGATCGCGAGGTGGGCCAGGTCGCCGTTGTCGTCATAGGTGCCGTCCGTGTTGCGGTTGTTGTATTCGTCCGCGAACTCGAACGCCAGCTGCGGATTGCCGGCCTGCAGCTGCTCGAACATCCGGGTGAGCTGGGGCCAGTCTGTTGGATCGTAGAGTGCATCGTCGATCGCGGTGGCGAGTGACGATCCGCCCAGCAGGCGCCCGTCCGTGGCGCGTAGCGGATGCGCATTCGCCTGGCTCAGGAGGCGCTCGACCCCGCTTTTTGCGTCGGCAAGGTTGCCCTGGAACGGACAGGCCCCGCCGGCGACGGAAGCCTGCTGTTCCCCCACACAGCTGCGCAGGTAGCTGTAGAGGGATTCCTCAAAGCTCACGGCCTGGGCGACGGTCGAGTCCGAAGAGGGATCGACGCTGTAGTCGTCGCTCGTGGAGGTGGAGCCACCGTAGGAGGTTCCTGCGCCCCACGGGTCGAATACGCCATCGAGCACCATCCGGCCGACACGCTGCGGAAACAGCCCGGCATAAATCGTTCCGAGGTAGGTGCCGTACGAGTACCCGAGAAAGTCAAGCTTGGCGACGCCAAGGGCCGACCGGATGACATCCATGTCGGTTGCCGCGTTGATGGTGTCGATGTGTCCGAGGACCGGCCCGGTATGCAGGGCGCAGGCCGCAGCCAACTCTCGCGACTTCCGCTTCTCTGCGGCGATCCAGGATGGCGACCCGATCGATCCGGGGTCGATGCCGTAGATGTACTTATCGGTACCCGCGTTGTCAAAACACGTTACGGGCGCGGATGCCCCCACTCCGCGCGGGTCGAATCCGACGACGTTGTAATGGCTGGCGATCGACGAATCCACTACATTCTCGATGCCACTCTCGACGAAATCCACTCCGGAACCGCCGGGGCCGCCGGGGTTCACGAGCAGGTCACCGTGGGAGGTTCCTGTTGCGGGATGCTCCACCAGCGCTAGCGAGATCGACGCGGAGCCAACGTGCTGCCAGTCGATGGGCGCTCGCACGGTCGCGCAGAGCAGGTTGCTGTCGCAGCCCGACCAGTGCACCCGCTGTGCGTAATAGGGCCTGAGCGCGGCGGTCTGTCTCGGGCGAAGCGCGCTGATGTCTACCCCGTTGCCCGAGGTTGCCTGGCCGCTCACCTCCGCGCGGGTGCTGTGTCCCCCGGGGAGCAGCGAGCATCCGGAAAGGGACGCGACCACAGCCAGGACCAGCGCGACTCGCACGCCGCGTTCGGCGACCGCGTGTCGAGCAATCCGGGACATGTGCCCACGCTAGTCGACCGCCAGCGCTGGAGGACTCGCACAACGATTCCCGCAATGTTTGGGACAGATACCACAGCACACGTTTCGCATTGTTGGCAGACTAGGGACGTGATTGTCGTCGTTGCCCCCGGACAGGGATCCCAGACCCCCGGTTTCCTTGAGCCATGGATCGCGGAGCCTCGCTTCAGGGAACACCTGCAGCGGATCTCCGACAGTGTCGGAATCGACCTGGTGAAACATGGCACCACCAGCGACGCTGACACGATCCGCGATACCGCCGTCGCGCAGCCGCTGATCGTCGCCGCCGGACTGCTCGCCCTCGAGGGTCTGGTTTCCGAGTCGGGCACGGCGAACATCAGCGGAACCGCCGGCCATTCCGTGGGCGAGGTCACAGCGTCAGTCGTCGCCGGTGTGCTCGGCGAGGAGGAGGCGCTCCGCTTCGTCAAACAGCGCAGTCAGGGCATGGCCGACGCGGCAAAGCTCGAGAAAACGGGAATGAGCGCCGTGATCGGCGGCGAGGAGGATGCACTGGTCGCGCTCCTGGCGGAGCTCGGCCTCGAGCCAGCCAACTACAACGGCGGCGGGCAGATCGTCGCCGCGGGATCCCTCGACGGCCTGGCGAAGCTTGCCGAAGCACCACCCGCGGGGTCCCGGGTCATCCCGCTCCAGGTCGCCGGTGCTTTTCACACGCGCTACATGCAGCCGTCGGTCCAGGCACTGCACGGCGTCGCGTCATCCCTCCGGACCAGCGATCCCCGATTGCCGATTTGGACAAACCGCGACGGCACAGTCGTCGAAAGCGGTGCGACATTCGTCGACCTCATGGTCGCCCAGGTCACCTCGCCGGTACGGTGGGACCTGACTATGGCGTCGCTCGCCGCAGCAGGCGTCACTGGACTGATCGAGCTCGCTCCCGCGGGCGCGCTGGCCGGCCTGGCCAAGCGCGGGCTGAAGGGAGTCCCGACGGTCGCGATCAAGACGCCAGACGATCTCGCCGCTGCACACGACATGATGAACGGTAACTAGCCCGATGACCTCCCCCACCCTTAAGCAATCCGTTGGTGCGCAGTTCACGCGCATTTACAGTTACGGTGCCGCGCGCGGCGACCTCGTGGTTCCCAATGAAGAACTCGTGGGCCCGATTGATTCCAGCGATGAATGGATTCGCCAGCGCACCGGCATCATCACGCGCACACGGGGCTCCCGCAACGTGGGCGCCACCGAGCTGGCCGTGACGGCGAGCCTCGAGGCCATCGAGAAAAGCGGCGTTGCGCCCTCAGACATCGACCTCGTCATCGTCGGAACGGTCAGCAACACCCGGGTAACCCCGTCGATTTCTGCTGTCATCTCAGACCTGGTCGGCGTCAATCCGGCGGCGGCCTACGATTCCAACGCAGCCTGCGCGGGCTTCGCCTACGCCGTGGCGCAAGCCGATGCCCTGATCCGTTCGGGTGCCGCACACTATGCGCTCGTCGTCGGCGCCGAGAAGCTGTCGGAGTTCGTCGACCCGACGGACCGCTCGATCTCGTTCCTGCTTGGCGATGGTGCCGGCGCTGTCATCATCGGGCCGAGCGAAACGCCGGGAATCGGGCCGGTGGTCTGGGGTTCGGACGGTTCGAAGCACAACGCCGTGACCATGAACCACACTCTCACCGACTCTCGCCTCGACGGAGTCGAATGGCCAACGCTGCGGCAGGACGGCCCCACGGTTTTCCGCTGGGCCGTGTGGGAGATGGCCAAGGTGGCAAAGCAGGCGCTCGACGCCGCCGGCATCCAGGCCAGCGACCTGGCGGCTTTCGTGCCGCACCAGGCCAACATGCGAATCATCGACGAATTGGCGAAGCAGCTGAAACTGCCAGACACCGTGGTGATTGCCCGGGACATCGAAACGACCGGAAACACGTCAGCGGCATCGATCCCGCTTGCGACGCACCGGCTGCTGGCCGAGCATCCTGAGCTCAGCGGAGGGCTCGCGCTGCAGATCGGATTCGGCGCAGGACTCGTATTCGGAGCGCAAGTCGTAGTGCTGCCCTAACGAATAAGCTATTCAACGGTCATAACGACACCCCCAAGGAGATAAACACATGGCATTGTCCACCGAAGAAGTCCTCGCAGGACTCGCCGAGCTCATCAACGATGAGACCGGTATCGCAACTGACACGGTCGAGCTGGACAAGTCCTTCACCGACGATCTCGACATCGACTCGATCTCGATGATGACGATTGTCGTGAACGCCGAAGAAAAGTTCGACGTCAAGATCCCCGACGAAGAGGTCAAGAACCTCAAGACCGTTGGTGACGCCGTCAGTTTCATCACTGCAGCGCAGGGCTAACAGCGTCACCTGGCGGTGCCGGCCGACATCCCGTCCGGTCGGCCCGCCACAGCTGTGCCACGTTTTTGGCGGGCGCCGCCCGCCCACACAGGGAAGACGTAATGACCAAGAAGATTGTTGTAACAGGTATTGGTGCGACCTCGCCGATCGGCGGCACGGTCAAGGACACCTGGAGTGCACTGCTTGCCGGCAAGTCCGGTGCCCACACACTCGACAACGACTGGGCTGAGAAATATGCGATCCCGGTCAATTTCGCGGCACCCGCACTGGTGCGGCCCGACGAGGTCATGGAGCGCCAGGAGGCCAAGCGCCTCGACCCGTCTGCCCAGTTCGCCCTGATTGCCGCTCGCGAGGCGGTAGCGGATGCCGGTGAGCTGGATGTTGCTCCCGAGCGCCTCGGCGTCGACTGGGCCACCGGCATCGGCGGCCTCTGGACACTTCTTGACGCCTGGGACACGCTTCGCGAGAAGGGCTCTCGACGTGTCCTGCCGCTGACAGTTCCGATGCTCATGCCCAACGCGGCGTCTGCTGCGATTTCGATGGCGTTCGAGGCCCGAGCCTTTGCCCGCACGGTGGCATCGGCCTGCGCGTCGAGCACCGAGTCGATCGCCAATGCCTATGAGCACCTCCAGCTCGGGCTCGCCGATGTCATCATTGCCGGCGGGGCCGAGGCGGCCATCCACCCCATCACGATGTCGTCGTTCTCATCGATGCAGGCGCTCTCAAAGCGCAACGACTCTCCCGAGACGGCGTCACGGCCTTATGACGTCAGCCGAGACGGTTTCGTCATGGGCGAAGGCGCTGCCGCTGTCGTCCTGGAGACCGAAGAGCGTGCGTTGGCCCGCGGCGCAAAGATCTACGCCGAGATTGCGGGCGGCGGAGTCACCTCCGATTCCTACCACATCACCGCTCCCGAGCCCGAGGGTCGTGGTGCGGCGCGTGCCGTGGCGCTTGCACTCGAGCAGGCTGGTGCCGATCGCGACGAGGTCGCGCACATCAACGCGCACGCGACAAGCACGCCGGTCGGTGACATCGCCGAGTACGAGGCGCTCAAGGCTTTCTTCGGCGATCGCGTTCATTCGATCCCGGTCTCCGCAACCAAGGGTGCGACCGGCCACCTGCTCGGCGGAACCGGCGCCCTCGAGGCCGTCTTCACGATCCTCGCGCTCAAGGAGCGTACGGCCCCGCCCACCATCAATCTCACCGAACAGGACCCGGACATCAAGCTGGATGTCGTCACCTCTCCGCGCAAGCTGGGCGCCGGCGACCTGCTGGCGATCAGTAACTCGTTCGGCTTCGGCGGCCACAACGCGGTTCTGGCGATCCGCAGCTACGGCGCTGAGGCGAGGTAGCCGGGCAGCCGGCTGAGGCAGTCTGTCCAGCCCCGCTCGTGATCGGCTCGGCTTGTCTCATCGGGGAAGTTCTCGTGGGTGAGCTCGAGCGTTGTGCCGTCGGCTGTGGGTGTAAGCGTGATCGTCAACAGCGAATCGCCCTCCCTGTTGGTCTGCGTCCAGTTCATGACGAGGCGGGTGATCGGGTCGATCTCGCGATACGTGCCCTGGATCGACAGCCCGCGCTCCGCGGATGCGACACGGAATTGGCCGCCGATCCGCAGGTCGATCTCACAGGTCGTTCCCCACTCGGCGGGCCAGATCCACGCGGCGTATTGGTCTGCATTCGTGAATGCGGCCCAGACGCGTTCCGGTGGCGCGGCGAGAGACCGGGTAAGAGTGAAGCTGTTCATTTGTCCTCCAGGTAGGTTGCGAGCGCATCGAGGCGCTCATTCCAGAAGCGCTCCTGCTCGGTGAGCCACGCGGTGGCATCCGCGAGCGAGTGCTCGATAATGGCGCAGCTGCGCACTCGCCCGCGCTTGGTGGTGCGAACGATTTCGGCGGACTCGAGCACAGCGATGTGCTTGCCAACCGCCGCCAGTGTCATGGTGAGCGGTTCTGCCAGTTGGCTCACGGTGAGTTCGCCGCTGCGGAGCCGCTCGACCATTTGGCGACGCGTCGGATCGGCGAGAGCTGCGTAGACCGAGTCCAGATTGTTTACCATTTGGTAAAGTATTGCACGGTCTCCGCGGAACGCCTAGACCGAACGAACAGAAAGGCGGCCGAGTCTCCCGAATGAGACTCGACCGCCCACGGCACCTAGCCGGTCTGGGGGTAGCTGGTCGCTCAGTCCACCTGGAGGTGGTACTTGTCGAGGGGCACGAAGGTGACACGATGACGGCCAGCGGTGGGACTCAGAAGGGCACGGAGCTCCGCGCGGAAATCCGTGCGCGGGCGCGCACGCCGCCGCTGGAGACCAGTTGCGCCGAGATCTGTCGTGCGCATTGCCGGCACCGGGGTTGCGGACAATTCGAGATGTGCTGCCATGATCGTTACCCCACCTTGTGAAGCCACACGACTGCGCTGTCGTCTGTGGCGCGACGAAAAGCTTCAAGTTCGTCATCCCACGCCTGGCCGAGGGCGAGACGAAGTTCGCGATGCAACTCGAGCGCGTTTGAGCCTGCGGTCTCCATCGCATACCGAATGCGATCCTCAGGGATGACCACGTTGCCGACAGTGTCGGTCTGCGCGAAATAGATGCCGAGGTCGGGGGTATGCATCCAACGACCGCCATCGCTGCCCGGAGTAGCATCCTCCGTCACCTCGTAGCGCAGGTGCTCCCAGCCCCGCAGCGCCGATGCCAAGGCAGCGCCCGTGCCGCGTGAGCCTTCCCAGTAGTACTCGGCGCGCTGCGAACCCCGAAGCACCGGCTGGTCATCCCAGTTGAAATTCACGGCGCGTTCGAGCGCACGACCAGCAGCCCACTCGATATGTGGGCATAGCGCTCGCGGCGCGGAGTGAATGTACAAAACTCCGCGTGCAGTCGGTGCAGTCACGGTTACTCCATTCGTTCAGGTGCGACTTCCCCATCGACCTAATGAACGGATTTCCGTGTGTTGATTGAATTATGTCGGATGAAGGCGGTAAATCACAAGAGTGTGATTCCCTCGCTTTCGGCGTGGCACATCCCGATCCACGCGCAACGCGACCGAGCTGTCCACTCCGGCTCACACGAACATCCGTAATTTCCTCACGATCTGGATATAGTTGCCGAGTAAGCACCCCGCCCCCGGAGGTAACGTGTCCGTTCGACTCAGCCTGCTCGCCCTGCTCGACCAGGGTCCCTGTTACGGCTACCAGCTCCGCACCGAACTCGATTGGCGCACCGGCGGCAAAGGCCCGGTAAACGTCGGGCAGGTGTACAACACCCTCGACCGGCTCGAACGCGACAAACTGGTACGCAAGACGGGTGAGAACAACTACTACCAGATCACACCTGCCGGCTCCACCGCCGTCGCCGTGTGGCTAGCCTCAGCATCACCGGCGGCCGAGTTCCCGGCAAAGCTTGCGCTCGCCGCAACACTGCCCGGCGTGGACGTCGCCGAGGTCATCCAGGCCCAGCGGTCAGCAGCGGTGAACGCACCGACCGGCGAAACCCCGACGACAGCAGAAGGACTCGCCGCCGCCATCATGACGACCGCGGTGCACGCCGCGCGCCGGTCCCAGAACCTGCTCCTGGATGAGGCCGAGCAACTTTTGGCTCTCGGGATCGCGCCGGTGCCGCTGTCGACCGAAGTGCCCAAGCGCGGACGGCCAGCGAAACTCGCGAGCTGACTACTTCGCCTGCCCGTAGTTATCGACCGTCGCAACGGTCAGCGGAAAGTCCACCGGCAACGCGCCGAAAAGGAGCCGACCCGCATCCTGCGCCGCAGCGCGGATCTCCTCCGCGACACGGTCTGCATGTTCCTGCGGTGTGTGCACCACAAGCTCGTCGTGCAGGAAGAAAACCAGATGCGGCGCGGTAGTGAACCAGGAGCCGGGCTCCAGGGCGGTGAGGCGATTTCGCAGGCTCGCCATCCAGCAGAGCGCCCATTCGGCCGCAGTACCCTGCACGATGAAGTTGCGCGTAAACCGGCCCCAGCTGCGCGCGTAGCTTCGTGCACGCTCAGCTGCCGCCAGGCTTCCCTCCTCGCCGTAGGCAGCCTGCTGGAGATCGCGCCAAGTCGCGCCGGGAGGTGGAGAGCTGCGACCCAGCCTGGTCGTGACGATCTCACCCCGCTCGCCCGCGCGCGCCGCATCCTCCACCATTCCGATCGCCTTCGGATACGCCCGTGCGAGCTGTGGCATGAGTCGTCCACCATCACCCTGCGTTGCCCCATACATCGCGCCAAGCAGCGCAACTTTGGCGTGCTCGCGAGTATCGATCGCCCCGCGCGCGACGATGCCAGCATAGAGATCGCCTGCTGCTCCGGCCTCGACCATGTCACGGTCGCCAGCCATCGCCGCAAGGATGCGCGGCTCCAGCTGGGCAGCATCCGCAACCACGAGCTTCCAGCCCGCGTCGGCCACAGCGGCCGCGCGAACCTGCTTCGGCAACTGGAGTGCTCCACCCCCGCTTGTCGCCCAACGCCCGGTGACGACCCCGCCGACCACGTAGTCGGGACGGAAACGGCCGTCGGCCACCCAACTATCCAACCAATTCCAGCCATTCGCGCTCGCCAGCCGCGACAGCTTCTTGTATTCGAGCAACGGCGCGATCGCGGGATGATCGATCTTGCGAAGTTCCCACGACCGTGTGCTGGTGGCTAACACACCGCCCCTGGCGAGGCCCTTGAGCAGTTCGGCAGGGGAATCAGGATTCAGTTCAGGAACTTCGAGCAACCCTCGAACGCGGGCGAGCAGCGCCTCGACCTTCGCGGGCCGCTCCCCCGCCTGCGGGCGAGGACCCAGCAGCTCCTCAAGCAACCGCTCGTGCACGTCGGCGCGCCATGGCATCCCCGCGAACCGCATCTCCGCGGCGATGAGAGCTCCAGCCGACTCTGCGGCGAGCAGCCTCCCGATGCGGCCCGGATCGTCGGAACCTTCAATCGCATCCCTCTGGAGCGACCACTCGGCGACCGCATCCGGCTCGGCTTCGGGCACGTCATCGAGAGCGAACAGTGCCTCGTCGGGTTCGCGCACCCGGGTCGGCGGACGGTCCCACACGCCTCGCTCGGCCTGCGCGAGTTCTGACCCGCTCACCAGAGACGAATTTCGAAGTATGGCGTGACTCAACCGCAGGTCGACACAACGCCCCACGCGCACGCCCGCCTCCAGCAGGCGGGGATACCAGGCGCTCGTATCATCCCACACCCAGCGCGGGTCATCAGCCTCAAGCAGCCGCACACGGGCGGGGAAGTCGCCCTCCGGGACGACTTCCGCGCCGCCGTCTTCGCTCGTCAGGACGACGCCGACGGGAGACCGGCCGACCACAATGTGCACAGCAGCAAGTCTGCCGCTCCGGGGCGACATCCGCCGCTCCCGAGGACATCCCTGCTCCCGCGGACATCCCTGCTCCCGCGCGACCCCACCTGCCACCCACTCTCTCTCCTCGTGTCGGAAATTCAGGCATTCCGTTGGGGCACTCGGCCACATTGGCTCTGCGCCGCATGCTCGGGCAGACGGGCCAAACAGGATGCCTGAATTTTCGACACTAGGGCGACAGCGCAGACACACGGAGGGCGACAGTGGGGTCACACGAAGGACGCGGTGGGGTCAGACGAAGGGCGCGGTGGGGTCAGACGAAGGGTGCGGCAGTCTCCATCAGTCGCGAACGGATGAGAAAACGCACGCCCTCAGGCGCCTCGACCGAAAACCCGCTGCCGCGCCCCTTGACGACGTCCACAGTCAAGTGGGTGTGGCTCCAGTACTCGAACTGCTCGGCCGACATCCAGAAGTTGATCGGTTGCGCCTCGCCCGGGGTTCCGATGTCGAACCGGCCAAGCAGTACATCCTGGTCGGAGGTGATGAAGTCACCGTCGGGATAACACATCGGCGAGCTGCCATCGCAGCAGCCTCCCGACTGGTGGAACATCAGCGGACCGTACTGCGTCCAGAGTTTGCGCAACAGATCGATCGCCGTATCGCTCAACGACACGCGTGACACTGTCTCACCGGGTACGGCCGGAGCGGAATCGAGCATCATTGCCTCCTGCGTCAAGGGTACGGCGGCCCGCGCACCGTGGTGCACGGGCCGCCCATTCACGAATGCCGCGAGAGGAGCCTTGGATCAGTCACGGCGTCCGGGTTGGTTAGAAGAACCCGAGCTTGTTCTCGGAGTACGAGACGAGCAGGTTCTTGGTCTGCTGGTAGTGGTCAAGGGCCAGCCGGTTGTTTTCGCGACCGATTCCCGAGCTCTTGTAGCCACCGAAGGCGGCTCCGGCGGGGTAGGCGTGGTAGTTGTTCACCCACACCCGGCCGGCCTGGATGTCGCGGCCGGCCCGGTACGCGACGTTGCCGTTCCTCGACCAGACTCCGGCGCCGAGGCCGTAGAGCGTGTCGTTGGCGATCGCGATTCCGTCGTCGTAATCCTCGAAGCTGGTCACGGCGACAACGGGCCCGAAGATCTCCTCCTGGAACAGCCGCATCTTGTTGTGTCCCTCGAAGATCGTGGGCGCTACGTAGTAGCCCTCGCTGAGGTCTCCACCGAGATCGACGCGTTCGCCACCGAGCGCCAGCTTTGCGCCCTCCTGCTTGCCGATATCGATGTAGCTGAGGATCTTCTCGAGCTGGTCGTTGGATGCCTGGGCACCGACCTGCGTGTCGGTGTCGAGCGGGTTGCCCTGCACGGCTTTCTTGGTGCGTTCGATCGCGTCGCCGAGGAACGAGTCATAGATCGGTTTCTGGATGAGCGCCCGTGACGGGCACGTGCACACCTCACCCTGGTTGAAGGCGAACAGCACGAACCCCTCCTGCGCCTTGTCGTAGAACGCGTCGTTGTGGTCGGCGACATCCTGGAAGAACAGGTTCGGGCTCTTCCCGCCGAGTTCCACCGTGGAGGGGATGATGTTTGCGCTCGCGTACTGCAGGATCAGTCGACCGGTCGTGGTCTCGCCTGTGAACGCGATCTTGCGAATGCGCGGGCTCGACGCGAGCGGCTTGCCCGCTTCGACACCGAACCCGTTCACGATGTTGAGCACCCCGGGTGGAAGGATGTCGCCGAACAGCTCGACGAGTACGAGGATGGACACCGGGGTCTGTTCGGCGGGCTTCAGTACAATGGCGTTGCCTGCGGCGAGAGCGGGGGCGAGCTTCCAGACGGCCATGAGGATCGGGAAGTTCCAGGGGATGATCTGCCCGACGACGCCGAGCGGCTCGTGGTAGTGGTAGGCCGTCATGTCTCCGTCCATCTCGGCGAAGTAGCCTTCCTGCGCCCGGATGGCGGAGGCGAAGTACCGGAAGTGGTCGGCCGCCAGGGGCAGGTCCGCGTTCAGCGGCTCCCGCACCGGCTTGCCGTTGTCCCATGTTTCGGCGACAGCGAGCAGTTCGAGGTTGTCATCGATGACCTGCGCGAGCTTGTACAGGATGGCTGCGCGCTCTGTCGTTGAGGTCTTGCCCCAGGCGGGGGCAGCCTTGTGGGCGGCATCCAGGGCCGCCTCGATGTCTTCTGCGGTGCCCCGCGCGACTTCGGCAAAGGGTTTGCCGGTCACCGGCGAGATGTCTTCGAAGTACTGGCCCTTGACCGGCTTGACCCACTCGCCCCCGATCCAATGCTCGTAGCGCGGCTTGAAGGTTACCTTTGCATCCGGGGTTCCCGGCGCGGCGTAGATGGTCATAACGCTCCTTGTGACGACGTTGTCGGTGCGCGGAGCCACGAGTTCGTGGCACGCACCGTGAACCCTACGGTCGCGCACGTTGCAACAAGGTTGCAGTTAGTTGCGACCGACCTCGGAATCGATGCGCTCGATGCGGCTGACCACTGCGGCGCGCTTCGGCGACCGTGGCGGAAGAAGCCTCAGGACCGTCTTCCACACCTCGACATCGTAGGCGGCGTCGTCGGTCCTGGCGTAGGCGAGCAGGGTATCCGCGGAGGCCCCGCCGAGGAGGGATTCCCGCAGCCGCCCGCTGACCTCGTCGCTGATCGCGCGAATCCCGGGTGCCTGGGACGTGGGCAGCACACGGCCGGTGTAGGCGGCTAGCGCGACCCGGTGGGCCCCTTTGTCGAGGAATGCCAGCACGCGATGTGCATCGAGTTCGACGGGCCTGCGCAGGCGATACGGGCGGGACTCCGGCGCGAGCGTCTGGTCAAGCCCGACAAGGATCCTGCGCAGTCGCACCATCTCGGCACGGAGGGTCACCAGGTGGTCATCCTGCCCGTAGACGAGCCGCGACAGCCGGTCGGCACTCAGTCCGTCGCGATGCCAGGCAAGCAGGGCGAGGATCTCGGAGTGGCGGGAGCTCAACTCGATCGAGCGATCACCGACTTCGAGTCGGCCGTCTTCCCGTCCGAGCACGCTCAGCAGAGCTTCGCCCGGCACACGTCGAGGGATGGTGGCCCGGGCCGGCGGGCGATGGGCCGCCTCATCCAGTCGCTGGATCCGCAACTCCGCCTCGACCGCGGCCACCGCCGCCTCGACCAGGGGCAGCGTCGCCGGAGCGACGGCGTCGTCGCCGCCCGTGATGTCGATTACGCCGAGCACTCCGCCGGTGGAGGGATCGTGCACGGGCACCGCCGTGCAGCTCCACGGATGCACGACCCGGTTGAAGTGCTCGGAGCGCGAGATCTGGATGCCGTGGTTGAGCGCGAGGGCGGTCCCGGGTGCGCTTGTTCCGACGGCCCGCTCCGACCAGTCGGCGCCCTCGACGAAGAACATGCCCTCGGCCTTGCGCCGCAGGGTGCGGTCCCCGTCGATCCAGAGAAGTCGCCCGGCCTGGTCGCCGACTGCGACGATGAGGCCGCTCTCGAAGGTGTGGCGAATCAGCAGCTGGTGGATGATCGGCAACACAAGCGACAACGGATGCTGGTCGCGATACTCGCGCAGGTCATCATCGTGGAATTCGGCGATTCCACGGAGAGCGTCGGGGTTGACGTGCAGCTGCAGGGACCGCTGCCACGACTCTTCGACCAGCCGCCGGATGCCGCCTGCCGCGACTCTGTCCCCGATTACCCGGTCGTGGGCACGTGCGATCTCGACGTCATCGAGCGCGGGCACGACACTCCACGGGCTGGGCACGTTTCTCCGATCTTCGCTGGTCGAGAGGTGTGACTAGGCTAACCCCTCGCGTCGGCAATCAGAGTGTGCCGCTATTCGTGCAGCAGGGTTCCGTCTTTCTTGAGCACGTTCTTCTCGCCGGCCTCGACCGGCACAGCGAATCGGTTCTGCTTCGGCGGCAGCGGGCAGTTGAAGTTGTAGCTGAAGGCACAGGGCGGCAGCACCGCGCGGTTGAAATCCAGGGTGATGGTGCCGTCGGAGTTCGGTGCGAGGAACAGGAACCGGCCCACCGAGTAGGTGCTGACCCCGCTGGTGGCGTCCGCGAACACCAGCTGCAGCGCACGCCCCGACTTGAAGGCGGCGAGGTCGTAGTCGACGCCGTCTTTGGTGAACGTGATGGATCCGGGAACGACCTGGTCGCGGGTTGCGCCGTCGTCTTTGAGATGCTCGAACCCGACTGTGCGGCCGCCCGGGATCTCAGACCAGGCTGCGGTGATCACCCAGTCGGGGTTGTAGGGGTATGCGTCGATCGCGCCGAACTCCTGGATGCCCTCCGAGTTCGCGTCCCAGACACGGAGCGCATAGCTGCCCGCCTCGCTGGCGATGACGAAACCGGTGACCGTGTCGCTGAAAACAATCTCGCTGGGGGCCGGGTCATCCTTTCCCCGTACGACCACTGATCCGTCCACCAGTTCGCCGTCGACCCGAATTCCGTCGCCCGCGGATGCGGTGAGCAGCAGGCCGGATGCGCCGTCGGGCGCTGGTGCCCACACTCCTGGGACCCCCCAGATGGTCTGTTCGGAGTCAATCCACTGGGTGTTCACGAGCGCGAGGCTGCCCTTGGGTTGCACCACGGACAGCTCTCGGCGCTCATGGTACGTCTCCAACGCCTGCTCGGCCGTGGGGGTAGTCGTCGTGGTGGTCTCTGTCATGCGGTCCATCCTTATTCAGGTCACTGACCTGAACGACGAGCAACACGAAAAAATTGCGTCGAGACCGATTCCGCTCACAGGTTTTCGAGCAAGAGCGGCGCCGACGAACCCGTCAAGCGGATCTCGACGCTCGAAATATCGTCGTAGGCGATGTTGGATGATGCCGTCAGGCCGGTGGCGTGCGGGCCTGTTGAGCTCCAGGTCGCGACGATCGACCGCGTGCCCGACTTTGTGACGACGACCAGGTCGTACGAAACCGGAGAGGCGTATGGTGTCGTCCCGCCCGGATAACTGCACGACCAGTCGAAACGCGTACCCCAGGTCTTTCGCGTGATGCTCAGCGACGCCGTGATGACGTGCTGGTGCAGCGGAGCCATTGCGACGGCCGGGCCGATGGTCGGCTGCCCTGCGGTGTACACGACCCCACCCACCGCGAGAATCGCGGCGACCGCGACTGCGGTCCCAATCATCCCCAGCCGGATGCGCCGGCGTCGACGGCTCGCAGCCGCGGCCAGTCTCTGTACGAGCCCTGGGATGTGGACGCCGTCACGGAGGTGGTCATCGACTCCCGTCGTCACATCATCATTTGCGAGGAGCGCGACCGCGTCTCCCGGAGTCAGTTTGCCGAGGATACCCGGAAGGCCCGCGAATTCGGCCACGGCCGCCGCACAGGCGGAGCAGGTGGGCAGGTGGCGTTCGAATTCGCGCCGATCCTCGAAATCGAGGGCACCGAGAACGTATGCGGCATCCCAGTCGCGGAAGCGATCAATGGTTTCGCTCACTGGGTCACCCCTCTCTCCTGGAGCGCGATTCGCATGGCGCGAAGGGCGTAATGCAGCCGGGACTTGACCGTTCCTTCCGGCAGGTCGTTGAGGCGCGCGATCTCGGCGACCGATTGCCCAAGGTAGTAGGCACTCACGACAGCGGTTCGATGCTCGATGGACAGGGAGGCGAGGGCGTCGGAGAGCACCCAGGCGTCGAGCATCGCATCGGTGCGGTCGGGTATGCCGGAATCCGGCAGGTTGTCTGTGAGGATTTCGCGGGCATGCCTTGCGCTGCGCCGATCATCGATGATGATGTTGCGCACCACCGTGAACAGCCACGCGCGGGCGGACTCATCGCTCTGCTCAAGGATGGCGGGGCGCTTCCAGGCCCGAAGGAGCGCCTCCTGCACGACGTCCTGCGCAAAGGTGTAGTCGCCGGTCAATCGCAGCGCAAAGCGCAGCAAGGCCGGTCCATGGGCGTCATGGATGGCTCGCAGCAGTTCGGACTGGTCCGTCGGCACGTTCTCCACCTCCATCACTACAACGAAGTTTGCGCTGCTTCGGTTCAATCGTGGGGAACCCGCCCGCAAAGGTGAACCGAATGCCACCCTCGCTCGTCGTTCTGGGCACGCAGCCGCATTGACGCGGCCGTGGAACGACAACGGAAGAAGACGAACCATGAAAAGCTCGTGCCGCTTTACTCTCATTGTCCCTGTGCTGCTCGCGGGCGCACTGGCGGGATGCTCATCTGCGGCGCCGGCGTCATCAAGCACGCCAGCTGGCAGTTCGTCGGCCGGCAGTTCTTCGGCCAGCGGTGCGTCATCCGCCACACCCGAGGCTGGCGCCTCGAGCGATGCCGTACCGGCGAAGACGGCGACGATCTCGCTCGGAACCGTCATCGTGGACGCGGCGGGCAAGACCACCTATTTTTTCGACCATGACACGGCAGGATCGGGCACCAGCGCGTGCACTGGTGCCTGCTCTGCGACCTGGCCTGCGGTGACGACCTCGAACAAGTCGGCCGCTATCGCCGGGGTTACCGGCACTGTCGGCACCATTCCGGATGGTGCAGGCACCTACCAGCTGACGGTCAATGGAATGCCGCTTTACACCTACTCCGGCGACAGCGGGCCGGGTGAAAGCACCGGCCAGGGTACCGGCGGAATCTGGTGGGTAGCGGGTGCAGACGGCAAAGAGATCAAGTCGAGTTCGACGAGCGGTGGTTACACCAAATAGCCCCCAGAGCCCCGTAACACGTGCGACACCTCGCGCTGGTAGCGTCTCGGCATGACAGAGGCACGCAGGGCCGCGAGCCGCCGAACGCAGGCGCATTGGCGGCAGCTCACCGACATCCCGCTCACCGTTGCGGCAGCCATCTTTCTTGTCGCGTATGCATGGGAGGTGATCGCCGACCTGAGACCTCCCGACGACATCCCCACCGAGACCATCATGTGGGTGATCTGGGGCATCTTCGTGATCGACTTCGTCGTCAATCTGGTGCTCGCGGAGCGACGAGTGCGCTGGTTCTTCACGCACTTCCATGAGTTCCTGATCGTCGCGCTGCCCGCGCTGAGGCCGCTCCGACTCTTGCGGCTTGTGACGCTGCTCGCGATCCTGCAGCGGGGTGCAGGTCGGGCCTTGCGCGGACGTGTCGTCATCTACGCGGTGGGCGCATCCATGATCCTCGTTTTCGTCGCCGCACTCGCCGAACTGGATGTCGAGCGGCACGCACCCGGCAGTCACATCCACAATTTTGGCGATGCGCTGTGGTGGGCCTGCGTCACGATCACCTCGGTCGGCTACGGCGACATCGCCCCGGTGACTCTCGTGGGCCGGTTCATCGCGGTGGGTGTCATGATCGCCGGAATCGCCTTGCTCGGCACGGTCACCGCAACCCTCGCGTCGTTCTTCATCGACCGGGTTGCGGACACCACCAAAGAGGAGAGTGACGAGACACATGCGTCGCTCGCGACGCTCACCGCCGAGATCAGCGCGCTGCGCGACGAACTACGGCAGGCCACGCTTGCGAGAGACGGCGGGGCCGTGCGAACTCGAACATCTGAGGGCGCAGAATAAGGAGATCGCCCGCCTTAGAGACCCGGAGTATCCATGGCCAGTTCTGCGCCCGTAGCCACCCTCGAGGGATGGACTAAATCCTCATTCACGGGCGGCGGCCTCACCCACGACGTGTATGAGAAGGGCAGCGGGCCGGGTGTCGTGCTGATCCCTGAGGTTCCCGGGATGACGCCGGAAGTTCTTGGGCTCGCGCAGCACCTCGTCGAGCGCGGTTTCACCGTCGCGGTGCCGTCGCCTTTCGGTACTCCCGGACGCGAGGGGACCACGGGTTACACGCTCCGCACGGTGGCGCGGCTCTGCGTTTCGGCAGAGTTCCGCGCGTTCGCCCTGGATGCGCACCGCCCGATCACCGACTTCCTGCGCGCGGTGGCCGCTGACCTTGCCACTCGCACCCCTGGCGCCGGCGTGGGAGTGATCGGGATGTGCTTCACGGGCGGTTTCGCCCTCGCCACCGCCATCGAAGGCTCTGTGCTGGCGTCGGTGCTCAGCCAGCCCGCAACACCGTTCCCCATCAGCCGCGCACGGCGACTCGACCCCGGTGCCTCGAGCTCAGAGATGGATGCGCTCGCCGCGCGCACCGCAAACGACGGTCTCTGCGTCCTGGGGCTGCGCTTTAGCGAAGATGTCAGTGCGCCGCGATCACGGTTTGCGGCGATCAAAGCCAAGCTGGGGGACGCCTTTGAGGTCATTGAACTGGATTCGTCGGCCGGCAATCCGGGCGGGTACACCCGAGGAGCACACTCGGTGCTTACCAGCGAAGTGCGCGAGACTCCCCCGAATTCTGCTTTTGAGACCCGGGAGCACGTAGTCGAGTTTCTGCGAAAGAACATCTCCGCTCGGGCTGGGTAGCGATTCCGACAGGTCAATGCCGTGCGCGGGTGAGTGCGGCGCGAAGTGGTGCTTGGCGTGTCGCGGAGGGAGCAACTACAGTCGAGTTTCGAACATCAGTTCGACAGGCTGAGGAGGCTCACACATGACACTGGTCGGCACATCCCTGGTGCTGTGGAGAAGCCTCGACGGCACCCCCGAGCGTTTCGTCGTCGACGGTCGGCGATATCGAGTCACCGACAATCCGACACCTCTGGAGTTCGATACTGCCCTCATCACGCATCTCGACGCCGTTCCGACGGGCTGGCGCCTGCAGGGAACCGATGAAGCCGGCGAGAGCCTGATGTTCGACATCGGGCGTTTCGGCGACGATCGCGACTGGCAGGTGCTTCGCACCTATCGGTGAGTTCCTGTGAACTGACGCTCGTTGTCGGATCCGTTCCACGAACACGACAACAGTCGTCATTTCGTCGGGCCTGCCCGCTTACAAAATTGGTAGGGCGGATGGGACTTGAACCCATGACCGACGGATTATGAGTCCGCTGCTCTAACCAGCTGAGCTACCGCCCCGTACCGCTCGACGCGGCACAATTACGATACAGGCTGGATGCGCGCTACTTCGCTCCGCTGGAGCGGAGCGGCCTGGGCACGCGCATCTTGGGCACCTTCACCTTGGGCACCTTCACGCGGGCAAGCCGCTCACGAATGATGCGCCGGAACGGCAGCGACTCCTCGATAAGCGGCTCGACCACCTTGTGGCCGCGGTACAGCTCTTCGAAGGTCGTAATCGTGCGGTTGATGTCGTGAGCTTCCACGATCTTCAGGCTCTCCCGCTTGAACGCCTGCAGCTGCTCCTCGGGCATGGTCAGAACGTCCGTCAGCCGCGCGGCGAACGCCTCGACGTCACCAGGCTCAAACAGGTACCCGTTGCGGCCGTCGTGCACCAGGTGCGGCAGCGCCATCGCATTGGCTGCGACGACGGGCAGACCGGAGGCGAGCGCCTCCATGGTCGCGATGCTCTGCAGCTCGGCGATGGACGGCATACCGAAAACCGTCGCGCGAGTGAGCGCGGCCCGAAGGAACTCGGTCGACACGTAGCTGTCGAAGATAACCCGATCAGCGACGCCGAGGCTCTCGGCAAGATACTTAAGCTCCTCCTCGAGCTCGCCGCCCCCGACGATTTCGAGTTTCGCATCCAGCGAAGGATCCAACAGCGCAAACGCCTTGATGAGCTTGTCGATCTGCTTCTCGCCGGTCACGCGACCCACGAACATGATCAGGTTCTCAGTGCGGGGCGCAAAACTCGGCGTGTAATTCGACGCATCCAGACCGCAGGAAATCGCGAGAACTTTCTTAATACTGGTGTTCTCCTGCACCAGGTCCGCGGCACGGCGGGTCGGGCTCGTCATCGCCTCCGCGCGACCGTAGATGCGGTTGGCATCCCACCACCACCACTTGACCACCAGCATTCGCGCGAAGTGCGGCACAAGGCTGAACTCGAGCAGGTTCTCCGGCATCACATGGTTCGTCGCGACCAGCCGGATGTTGCGCTTCAGCGCCTGCTTCGAAAGCCCCCGGCCCACGACAATGTTGGACTGGAAGTGCACCGCGTCAGGCTTCACCGCATCAAGGATGCGTGCACTATTCGCCTGGATGCGCCACGGCAAGGCGAAACGCAACCACGGGTGCGGACGATAACGCCAGCTCCACAGGCGGTGCACTGTGACCGTCTCGCCACCATGCTGCTCCTGGAAGGTGCCGTGGGAGCGGCGACCGGCCGCCGGGGCGACAATGTGCACGGTGTGCCCGCGGCGCGCAAGACCACCGGCGAGACTCGCGGAAAACGTGGCAGAGCCATTGATCTCGGGAGCGAAAGTGTCTGCGCCGATGACGATGGTCAGCGGCCTCGAGTCCTCGTCCGGAACATCCGGAATCTCGTCGTACGCGGGGGCGCTTTCGGGGGCGTCAATCAACTTTGTGGTTCCCTCGTCTGTAGTAACTCCACGGTCGCTCGGGGTTACGTCGTGATGCGGAAGCTACGTCCAACGTACCCTAGCGGCGAATCTGCGGGTGATGTTTTGACAACTGGAAGACGCCGTAAATCGCAACAATGCCCGCCACCACGAACACGATTGCCGCCCAGAACGGCGCACCCGAAGCCTCGCCGAGCACCACGATGCCGATAGTGACACCAACCAGTGGGTCGATCACCGTGAGCCCGGCCACCACCAGGTCGGGCGGACCGGACGAGTACGCCGTCTGTACGAAATAGGAGCCCAGCAGTCCGGCCAGTGCAAGCCCCAGCAGGCACACGATGGTCAGGCTGTCCCCCACCTGCAGAGCCCGGTGCTCGGCGATGATCGTATCGATGCGGTCGATGTCGACCTTGGCGAGGGTCGCGACGAACCCGAACAGCACCCCCGCGGCGACGATATAGAAGATGGTCGTAAATTTCTTGCGAAAGAAAGCGAACACGAGCGCAGCGATAACGAGGATGACGGCGAGGATGATCAACACGACAACCAGCTGCGCCTGCTGGATGGGCACCGACGTTGTCGTCAGCGAGGCGATGGTGACAAAGAGACCCACCCCGACCACGCAGAAAGCGATCGCCCGGATCGACGCCCGGTCAAGCGGATGATGACTCACCCTCGCGTTGACGACTGAGGTAACCACGAGTCCGAGCACTCCAAGCGGCTGCACGACCGTGAGCGGCGAGAACTTGAGGCTCACCAGTTGGAACACAATCGCAAGGCCCAGCATCAGGGTGCCGATCAGCCATGACGGCCGGCGCGCGAGCGAGAGCAACTGGCCGATATTGAGGCCAGCCTTGTCTTCGGGAGCGGTTGCTGCATCCACTTTGTTCACACCGCGGTGCTGGAACTGTGCTCCCAATGCCAAAAACACAGACCCCACGAGAGCTATGGGGATACCAAGCGCCTGCTGTGGGGTGAGTGTGACGAGGTGGAGGGACACCCGACGAATCTACCGGCCTGCAGCCCGATAATCTGTGTGAATGGCCGTTCTCCCCATCCGAATCAGCGGTGACCCCGTCCTGCACACGGCAGCGTCGCCCGTTGAATACTTCGACGACTCGCTCGAGGCGCTCGTGACTGACATGTTCGACACCATGGCTGCAGCACCCGGGGTTGGGCTTGCGGCACCACAGGTGGGCGTGGGCCTGCGAGTGTTCGTGTACAGCTGGCGGGACGACAACGACGAGCTCTGGCGCGGCACCGCCATCAACCCCGAACTGTGGATCACGCCGACCCCAACCGGGGAGGCGGATGAGGAGCACGAGTCCGAGGGCTGCCTGTCGATCCCGGGCGAGCGCTTTCCGCTGCGCCGCTCACCACGCGCGATCCTGCGCGCCACCGAGCTCGACGGCACGCCGTTCGAAATCGAGGCCGAGGGGTGGCTTGCCCGAATCTTCCAGCACGAGTTCGACCACCTGCAGGGCATCCTCTACTCTGACCGGCTGGAGCACGCCCACGCAAAAGTCATTGCCAAGGTGCTGCGGAAGAACGGCTGGGATATCCCCGGCCAGCAGTGGATGCCCGGCGTGGACCGGCTCGAGGCGTAGAAACGCAAAACTCCCCCCGGTTGCCCGAGGGGAGTTCGACTGCCGTTAGCGCGCGGCCGGCGGCTGCTGCTGGTTGTTGGCGCGCAGTACCTCAAGGCGTGCGCGGTATTCCTTCTCATCGATGTCGCCCTGCGCGAAGCGCTCGGCGAGTGTCGTCTCAGCGGCGCGGGCGGAGTTACCCCACGGACCGAAGCCGCCGTGACCCCAGCCTCCGTGGCCGAGACCAGCCTGGCTCCAGGCGGCCCAGCGGGCCATGCGGCGCCGGCGTCCACCGATCGCGAAGACCAGGACCAGCACGACGATGACCAACCAGATCAGCGGGCCGATGAAGAAGAACGGAAAGAAGAATGCGCCCCCGTGAAACGCGGGAGCGAGAGCGGCGAGCGAATGCAACACGATGTAATCCTTTTTGCTTGTGAGGTTCGGAATGAACCTTCTGGATACAGCCTCGCGTGAAGCTCCCCAACGCGAATCTGCCGGGCGGATGCGAAGTGCTACTCCCCCGGGAGCAGATTTCGTGGCGCCGTACTCCGCGACGAGGGCGTAAGGCCCTTCACCTAGATCCAGCTGGCCTTGACCAGGCCGGTCTCGTACGCGATGACGACCAGCTGCACCCGGTCGCGCGCAGCCAGCTTCGACATGATCCGGGAGACATGCGTCTTTGCCGTGAGAGGGCTGAGGTAGAGTTCGCGGCCGATCTCCTCATTGTTCAAGCCACGGCCAACAAGGGCAAGCACCTCGCGCTCGCGATCCGTGAGGGTGCGAAGCTGCGCCGTGTCCGGCGCGTCCTTCCAGTCGACGGCGACGCGCTCCAACAGCCGGCGGGTCACGCTGGGGCTCAGCAAAGCATCGCCGCCTGCCACCACCCGGACCGCCCGGATCAGCTCGACCGGTTCGGTGTCTTTCACCAGGAACCCGCTCGCACCAGCACGAATGGCGTGGCCGACGTACTCGTCGAGTTCGAAGGTGGTGACGATAACGATGTGGGTGTTCGCCAACTTCGGGTCTGCGACGATCTGCTCAGTCGCCCACAAGCCGTCACCGTCGGGCATCCGGATGTCCATAAGAATGACGTCAGGACGCTCCCTTTTGGCCAACTGCACAATCTCGCTGCCGGTTCCCGCCTCGCCCACAATCTCGATATCGGGCTCGGCTTCCAGGAGGCTGCGGAAACCAGCCCGAATCAGCCCCTGGTCATCGGCGATCGCTACGCGGATCATGACTGCCTCACCTGCGATCGGATCGGAATCCGGGCCGTCACACGAAAGCCACCGCTCGGCACCGGCGCGGCCTCCAGCGTGCCACCCAGCAATTCGGCGCGTTCGCGCATCCCCAGCAACCCTCGGCCCTCCGTGTCGCCCGAGGGCGGCGGAGCAGTGCCGTTGTCGGTCACGCTCACGTCATAGAAGCCGCCGGATTCGTGCAGTTCGACCGCAGCCGTCGTCGCCTTGGCGTGACGCACGATGTTGGTCAGCGACTCCTGCACGATTCGGAAAATCGCAAGCTGGGCCGCCTGCGGCACATTTCCGAGCCGGCCAGTCACCGTCACCTCGACACCCTGGGTACTGACGGATGCGGCGAGCCAGTCGAGACGGGACAGGTCCGCCTCCGGCACCAGCGGCGCCTCACCCTCGGTGCCCTCCGCGCGAAGCACGCCCAGCACCGATCGCACCTCGTCGAGTGCAGACTTGCTCGTCTCCTTGATGCTGGCCAGGGCATCCCGGGCCTTGTCCGGCTGGGCATCCATCAGGTGGAGGCCAACTCCCGCCTGCACATTGATCTGGCTGAGCGAATGGGCGAGCACGTCGTGCAGCTCTCGGGCGATCCGCACGCGTTCCGCCTGCACCTCGCTTTGGCGGCGCTGCGAACGGATGCGCGTGATCTGGGCGATCCGCTCCGTGCGCGTGCGGGCCGATTCACCGATACCGAAGACGATCAGGATGACGAGCGTCGTCGCCGCGATCCGGAATGGCGACCACGACGTGCCGAGCAATATCGACAGCACGAGGCTGAGAATCCAGGCGAGGCCCACAGATGTCCAGGCCCAGACCCGCGCATCACGAGCAAGAGCGTTCACGATGGCGAACGCCAGCGAGATGTAGATCGCCGAATTGTCCGGGCCCAGCAGGAAGAGGTCTGCCGCGGCAGCCGCAGCAACGAACGCCACCACGGGGCCCGGGAAGCGCCGACGCAGCAGCAGGGCCAGCGGACCGATGACTGTCACGGCAAAAGCTACCCAGAAAAGTCCGGCAGGCAGCCGCAGCGGCTCCGGTCGGTGAGCAGGGCTGAAAGTGAGGAACACGGAGGGCAGCTGGACCAGGAGCGAGAAGACAACCGGAACCAGCAGCCTGCCACCATGCGCAGACCGGGAGGGAGAAGAGTCCATCCAATGGCCGGCCCAGGCCGGATGGCGGGGCGGACCGCCACCGTACGACCCACTCTGCTGCATGGCTTGATCGTACGCGGACCCGCCAGCCGCGGGCATCCGCTGCCCGGTGCGCGAGCCATACTCCCCAGGGAGTAGTCGCACGCCGCGCCGGCAGCGCGCCTCCGCTCACCTGGAATGAGAAAACGCCCAACCGTGGAGGGTTGGGCGTTTCGCTCCCCGACTTGGACTCGAACCAAGAACCGCCGCATTAACAGTGCGATGCTCTGCCAATTGAGCTATCGAGGATTGGCTGAAACAGCTTTGCTACTTTACCAAAAGATGCCTGTCGGCCAAACCACTCGCGACGGGCCCCTCCACGAGGGCGCGCATCAACCAAGCAGGAGGTAAGTGGGCGACTGCACAGCAAGCGAGCTGTGCTGGACGGGCACGCCGTCAACGCCGATCGTGAAAGTCACCACCGAGTTGGTCAGCTGGTTCGCCACCCGGAGGTACTCGCCGTCGATGACGAGGTGCCGAGGCCATCCGCCACCCGACCAGACCGACGCAACCGGTGACAGCGAGGTTCCACCATCGCCCACCGCTACGACCGCAATCCGATCCGATCCCCGCAGCCCGACGTAGGCAAACTTTCCGTCGGACCCCAGGGCGACCGCCGCCGCGTGATCACCCTCCTCGGCCCCAGGCAACGCAACGCTGCCACGGATGGCGAAACCCTCGCCATCCCGCTCAAGCACGAAAATTTCGTGGCTGAGCTCGCCGACCACCCACACAACCCCTGAAGGATGCAGTAGCAGGTCACGGGGACCCGTCAGCGGCGGGAGCTTCACGGTACCCGTTCGGGTCAGCAGCTCGCCATCGAACGTGTGGATGTAAACATCCTCGGTTCCGAGATCGGTCGTCAGGACAGTCGACGCATCAACCTGCAGGGCTGAGTGGGCGTGCGGCCCCGTCTGGTTGATGCGGGAACTCCGACCCTCACCGCGCAGCGACTGCACGGTCTTCCGCACTGCCCCATCTGCGGCCAGCGGGTGCACTTCGATTGTTCCGTCGCCGTAGCATGCGACGACCAGTGCTGCACGTTCACCGATCACGGTCAACGCGCAAGGCAACTCCCCCGCCGCATTCTGCAGGCCAAGGAAGTGCAGTTCTCCGCCAGAGATCCGGTAAGCGGAGACAGTGCCCGAAGCCTCCCCCACCGCGTACAGGGTGTCGCCGGAGGACGCAAGGAACGAGGGCGAGTCAGCCGCCACCGCGAGGCCTCGATCTTCGAGCGAGCCGTCAGCGGCGACGCCCAACAACTGGATGCCAGTGGCCGTACCCGTCATGTCGTCGGTGTAGCCGCCGACCCAGATCCTGCTACTTGACACTCAATTCCTCCGCCGCCTTCAAGTCGCCCAACGCCCGGGCCAACCCCGAGACGTATTCGTGCTGCGGAGCATCGAGAACCTCATCCACCCCGCCAATCCCGACAATGACGCCCCGATGCATTACTGCGACCCGGTCGCTGAACCGACGGACCTCACTGACAGTGTGACTCACAATCAAGGCCGAGAATGACCGATTCCTGTGGAGGTCGGCGATGATGTCGAGAATCGTTCCCCGCACCGTCACATCGATTCCGGCCGTCGGGTCATCCGCCACCAGCAACGGGGGTTCGAGGATGAGCGCCTTCGCGATCGCCACGCGCTGCCGCTGGCCGCGACTGAGCTCGTGCGGGTAAGAATTCATGGTCGTCAAGGGCAACCGGACCGCATCGATGACCGTCGCAACCGCAATTCCGGCCTCCAGCTGGTCGAAGTTCTCGTCGCGCGAATAGATCGGCTCTGCGACGTTCTCACCGACGGTCAGGCGACCGTCCAGCGCTGCGCCGGCATCCTGGGGTACATAGCCGATACCGAGCAGGAGACGATTGCGTCGACCCCGTGAAATGTCGCGAACCGGTGTTCCCAACACGGTCAGCGTTCCGCCCGAAATAATCGGATTCGGGCCGCCCGTGCCAGCGAGGCCGGCCACGGCGCGTGCCAGCGCACTCTTGCCCGAACCGGATTCACCGATGACGGCGAGAATCTCGCCCTCCGGAATGTCGAAAGTAACGCCATCAACGGCCTGATGGCGGGACACGGAGCGGCTCCCGGGGTAACGAATCGACAGGTCGTTGGCGGAAACCGCGACCCCACGCGGAGTCACGTCGGGGGGTGCGGCATGAGGCTCGCTGCTCACCGGGACGTCCTTACCTGCAAGGCAGACCCGTAAGGCCCGCCGATAACCGTGAAACTTAAATCTACCGTTCAACGGGACCGGTCTGGAACGGGGCTTCTACTCGTCCCGCAGGCGTCGACGATCGGCTTCGACGCTCACCAGCTGCTGCTGCAGTTCGCGATATTTCGCGGGCTCGGCAACCGAGTCGGTGCGCTGCAAGGCGCCAAGCAGTTCGGCCTTCGTGCGCAGCAGGTCCCGGTCCACGAGATCGCTCGCGACACGTGCGCAATACGCCGCCATCCTCTCCTTACGCTCCGGAATCGGACCCACCGCCAGCTGCTGGACGAGGCTGGCGTAACTGGCGGGCACCTCAGCCGTGACCGCGGACACCCAGTCCGGGGTCTCGAGCGAACCGATGCTGGCGGCGACGGCATCCCGCACCACGGTCAGAGTTTCGTTCACGAAACGCACACGGGAAACCCGCTCAACCAGCGAGCGCCCCACATCGCCCGGGTACTGCAGGATCGCCATCAACGCGTCGCGTTCCTGCCTGGTAGGCGGGTCCACAGGCAGGTCGGTGAGCGAGAACTCGGTCGGTCGAGGGGAGTCTGCTGCGACCGCCGCCGGTGTAACCTGCGCGGTCGCGGTACGCGCGGCACCGACGGCGCGTGAAACCTCGGAAGGTTCCATGCCCAGCCAACCGGCAAGGCTGCGCGTATATCCGACGCTCATCGCCTGGTCACGGATGCTGGCAACGACCGGCGCCGACTCGCGGAGCGCCGCGACGCGGCCCTCGACGGTTTCGAGATTGTGGGCATCGAGGTGGCGACGGATCATGAACTCGAACATCGGCCGACGATGCCTGACCAGCGCGCGCACCGCGTCATCACCCCGGTTGAGGCGAAGATCGCACGGGTCGAGCCCGTCAGGCGCAACCGCGACAAAGGTCTGCGCGGCGAACCGCTGCTCCTCCGCGAAGGCACGACTCGCGGCCTTCTGCCCCGCCTCATCCGGATCGAACGTGAAGATAACCTCGCCGGTGCCGGTCGTGTCAGCATTGTCGACGTCGCCGATGACGCGACGCACGACCTTGATGTGGTCGACTCCGAAGGCAGTGCCGCAGGTGGCCACCGCGGTCATCACGCCCGCCAGGTGGCAGGCCATCACGTCGGTGTAGCCCTCAACGACAACGACTTGCCGGCTGCGCGAAATGTCTTTGCGAGCCAGGTCGAGCCCATACAGCACCTGGCTCTTGTGATAGACGGCGGTCTCGGGAGTATTGAGGTATTTGGGGCCGTTGTCGTCATCCAGCAGCTTGCGGGCGCCGAAACCGAGCGTCGCGCCCGTGATGTCCCGGATCGGCCAGACCAGTCGCCCCCGGAAACGGTCGTAGACGTCGCCGCGATCGCCCCGGCCGAGCAGCCCCGCCGTGACCAGCTCCTCGTCCGAGTAGCCCAGTTTGCGCAGGTGCGCGCCAAGAGCACCACCGCGCGGCGCAAAACCGACACCGAAACGCTCCGCAGCCGACGCGTCGAAACCGCGCGAACCGAGGAACGCACGCCCCGGCTCCGCCTCCGGGGACTTCAACTGGGCGATGTAGAATTCCTCCGCAGCGCGGTTAGCGGCGAGGATACGCGCCCGAACGCCATGATCGCTCGCCTGGCCGCCGTCTTCGTAGTGCAGCTCATAGCCGATGCGGGCGGCCATCCGCTCAACTGCCTCGGAGAAAGTGACGTGGTCCATCTTCTGCAGGAAGGTGAACACGTCGCCACCCTCACCGCAACCGAAGCAGTGATAGAAACCCACCTGCGGGCGGACATGGAAGCTCGGGCTTCGCTCCTCGTGGAAAGGGCACAGCCCCTTCATCGACCCGACGCCAGCGTTCTTGAGAGTCACGTACTCGCCCACAATGTCGGCAATGTTGGTGCGTGACCGAACCTCATCGATATCGCTTCGTCGGATCAGGCCTGCCACGCCACGATTCTACGGTCGGCCCCCGTCGGCTGCTGGCGCTGTGCACCGTCCCCAGGAACCGCGGTCAAGCGCGGGACCGGGCAGAGCGAGCCGTCAGCTCAGCAGGCGCTCATGCCAGGCCAGGGCCGACTGGTCGGTCAGCGACGCCACCTGGTCGACGATCGCGCGCTTGCGCTGCGCATCCGACTCCGCCTCGTCCCAGTCAGAAGCGAAACCCGGGTCAAGATGATCCGGCCCGGTCGCGAGCAGCAGGTCGGCGAGCTCGGTCAGGATCGACCGTTGCCTCGAATACAACGGTTGACGCGAATTCGTGGACATGACGTTGGCCGCCACAATGCCCTTCAAGACCGCGATCTCCGCCGTGATCTCCCGGGGCACCACCACGTCGGCAGAAAACCGGATAAGCGACTCCTGCGGAAAGGCAGCGCGAGTAGCACCGACCGCGGCACCGAGAAAGCGACCGATGAGCTGGCTCGTCAGGTTTTTGAGACGGCCCTGTGCCCCCCGGCTGCCATCCCAGGCATCGAGCCACACGTCGAGGCTGTCCAGCCGGTCGAATGCTGCAACGAGTTCACCATGCGACAGTTCGCCACCGATCCAGGCAAACATCGAATCGACCAGCTCATCGTGATTCACCCTCGCGCCCAGGGAAGCGACATTGATGTAGCCCCCGAACACCGCATCCTCAAAATCGTGAACCGAATAGCCGATGTCATCGCTCAGATCCATGACCTGCGCCTCGATGCAGAGGCGGCGCGGCGGAGCATCCCTCCGCAGCCATTCGAAAGCGGGCAGGTCGTCCGCATAAAAACCGAACTTGCTGCGACCACTCGGGTCGGGGACGCCGTCCGACTGCGGCCACGGGTACTTGCAGCTCGCGTCGAGACTCGCCCGGGTCAGGTTGAGCCCGTAACTGCGGCCATCCGGGCCGAAAACCTTGGGCTCGATACGGGTCAGCACGCGAAGGGTCTGCGCGTTGCCTTCGAACCCGCCGATGTCGAGCGACCAGTCATTCAGTGCCCGTTCACCATTGTGTCCAAACGGCGGATGCCCCAAGTCGTGTGCCAGGCAGGCCGTGTCAACAACATCCGGATCGAGACCCAGACTGGAGGCGAGCTCCCGGCCGACCTGGGCCACCTCCAGCGAATGGGTGAGACGATTCCGCGCGAAATCGAGGCCAGCAGCGGGGCTCAGCACCTGGGTCTTGGCTGCGAGCCGCCGAAGCGCGCTCGAATGCAACAGGCGCGCCCGGTCGCGAGCGAAATCACTGCGGCGGCTCGAGTGCTCCTCCGGCAACCAGCGTTCGGCATCGGCGGCGGAGTAGCTAACCTCCACTGTGATGCAGCTCCGCCTCTGTCAGCTCGGCACGGTGGGTCTCCTGCAGCTCCCTGCTATCAAGCCAGCGGTCCGGCAGCGCCGGGTTCTTCGGGGTGCCAGCTCGACCGCGCTGGCCCTCGGCATCCGGGCCCGGGTACGGCTGGCTCCAATCCAGCTGGGCAAGCAGTTCATCCATCATCGCCAGAGACTGCACCGTCGCGAGACTGGCGCGCAACTCCCCCCCGACCGCGTAGCCCTTGAAATACCAGGCCACGTGCTTTCGGATGTCACGGCAGGCCCGATCCTCGTCGCCATCGAAAAACTCGACCAGCAATTCGGCATGCCGCCGGAAAGCCTTTGCCACAAAGCCGAGATCGGGCTCGAATTTGACCCGAGCCATGGCACCGGGCGTGTCTCCAGGGAACGCCACCCGATCCGAAGTCGAGGTGAAAGCGGACGCCAGGTCGCCGAACAGCCACGGTCGACCCAGGCAACCCCGGCCGACCACGACGCCGTCAGCGCCCGTCTCGCGCATCATCCGCACCGCATCCTCCGCGCTCCAGATATCGCCGTTGCCCAGGACCGGCACACCCGAGACCGTCTGCTTGAGCTTTTCGATGGCCGACCAGTCAGCCGTGCCCGAATAAAACTCGGCTGCGGTGCGAGCATGCAGGGCAATACTGGCCACCCCTGCGCCCTCGGCAATGCGGCCCGCCTCCAAATACGTCAGGTGCTCAGAGTCGATACCCTTACGCATCTTGATCGTCAACGGAATGTCACCCGCCGCCTTCACCGCGCCCTCCACGATGTCCCGGAACAGGCTCGTCTTCCAGGGCAGAGCCGCGCCGCCGCCCTTGCGCGTGACCTTCGGCACCGGGCATCCGAAATTCAGGTCGATGTGGTCCGCGCGATCCTCCGCCACGAGCATCGTGACCGCCTCGGCCACAGTCTTCGGGTCAACGCCGTACAGCTGGATGCTCCGGGTCGTCTCCGACTCGTGGTGCCGGATCAGGCGCATGCTCTCGGGCGTCCGCTCCACCAGCGCTCGACTCGTGATCATCTCACTCACATAAAGGCCGGCACCGTACTCCCGGCACAGTCGCCGGAATGCCGTGTTCGTAATCCCCGCCATAGGCGCAAGGATCACAGGAACATCAAGCGTCAGCCGACCGATTCTTAACATCGTGTTACGGAGCGCGGCGTTAGGCGACACGGCACTGTCAGCGGCGAGAATAGGCATCGAACTCGATTCTTCCAGAAAGTGGGGACCGCATGGCCGATGTGGACCGGCTTGACGTGCTTCGCTTCGTTGATCATCCGGTAGAGCGCAGGTCAGCGTGGGGCCCCGGTGAATACCAGAGCCGGCAGGTCGAAATCAATGGGCAGTTACTCGGAGACCTTTTAGCCGGTCTCACCGGTTCGCCCGTGGAACAGTCCACACCGATAGTCGACGAGCACGTCGGCGTCGTCACCCCGGCCGCATACCTGCGCGCCCTGCTGGGAGGCCCCAAGGACGACGTGCTCGCCAACGGCCGAGTCGCCATCGGATACTGCGATGCGTGCCTCGATGGAACGTGCGGAACACTGCTTGCCGCAACGCTGGGCGTCGACGGCGACGTCGTATCCTGGTCAGCCATCGGTTTTGAGGTCTTTGATGACGGCGTCTCACCGCGGCTCACCCCATTCTGGAAGAAGACGAACACCGCTCCCGCCGAACAGCCGCACTGGGAACCCACCCCGTTCAGCCCCGACATCACACTGCGATTCGCACGCGACCAATACCTCGAGGTACTGCAGGCGGAGCGACGCAGACTCGCCGCACGCCAATGACCGGACGGGAACGCGTACTGGCGGACGCCACCGAGCGCGGCATCGACGTGGAATTTCGCGAACGCCCCAATGCGCGGTCACTCGAAGAGGCAGCCGAACTCATGAACCTGCCGACGTCACGTGTCATCAAGACGCTGGTGGTGAAACGGCACGATGGCGACTTCCTGTTTGCCCTCGTCCCCGGCGACCGACAGATCTCCTGGGCCAAACTCCGCGCGCTGGTAGGCGTCAACAAGCTGCAGCTGCCCGACGCATCCGTTGCGCTTGCAGCGACCGGATACGAACGCGGGACGATCGTTCCGCTCGGAAGCACGACCGCCTGGCCCGTCTACGCCGACAGCCGAGTATCCGGGCGGATCGCGCTCGGCGCGGGCGAGCACGGACTCAGCGCCCTCGTGGATGCCTCGCAACTGATTGCGGGACTCCACGCAACCGTCGCCGACATCACCGACTGACCCTGCACGCGGGCTTCACGGTGACCGATGCCGGGCTGCTCACATGCCCATGGGGAAATTTCGGCTCAGTCTGTGACGCACAGTCGAGGTCGGCCGCAAAGTGTCAATCGAGCTTGAGGCGGTACCTGCTGAATACGCCCTAAATGCGGTCGTCGTCCAGCCGACGATTAACGATCGCCTGCTCGTGATGCTCCGGGATCTCACAGAAGTCACCCTCGCAGACGGCCGCCGACGGATCACCCACGATAGTCAATGGGCTCGTGATGGGTTCCGTCATTTCACACTCTCCTGCTGGGTCTTCTCGCGTTCGACCTGTTCCAGCACGTTAGCGAACGTTGCAGGATCCTGCGCACCGGACACCCCGTACTTCTCATCGAAGACGAAAAACGGCACACCGTTGATTCCATAAGCCGCCGCCTGCGCGACATCCGCCTTCACATCCGCCAGGTAGGTGTTCTCGGTGAGCACCTGGACGACCTCAGCGCGGTCCAGGCCGATCTCGGCCGCAAGATCTGCCAGGTCCTCGATGCGTCCGACGTGCCTGCCGTCAACGAAGTAGGCCTTCAGGAGGCGCTCCTTCATGTCGAGCTGGCGGCCCTGACTTTTGGCATAGTGGAGCAATTCGTGCGCCTTGATCGTGTTGGTCTGGTGCACATGGTCGTAGTCGTAGTCGAGGCCGACACTCGCAGCGATACCCGTCACACGCGACAGCATCTGGTCGACCTGCTCCGGGGAAACGCCCTTACGCTGGGCGAGGTAGTCCTTGGGACTGCCGTCGAAGTCGACTGGCGTGTCGGGCGCCAGCTCGAACGAGTGATACTCCACGTTCACCTCGCCGTCGAATCCGGCTAGGGCCGTCTCGAACTTTCTCTTACCGATGTAGCACCAGGGGCACTGCACGTCTGACCAGATGTCTACTTTGATCGCACTCACCTCTTCAACAACTCGCAGCGCCCCACCAGCTATTCCCGCCCGTCACCCCGCCTCGCGGCGCCCCACCAGCTATTCCCGCCCGTCACCCCGCCTCCCGCGACCCACCAGCTATTCCCGCCCGTCACCCCGCCTCGCGCGCCCGCTCAACGCGCCCCTTCGCCCATTCCCTCTTCGAAAATTCAGGTCTTCGGCGCGGAGGTCGCCGACGAAACCCGTTCAACGTGCGGAAGCGGAGCGGGTCGCGCCGCGGCGATCCTGAGTTTTCGACGTGGACACCGCGGTCGGCAAGCGCTGTCCGGACCGCCAGCGCGAACGGCGTCCAATCATGGAACACCATGTTGGCCGTAGATCGCATCGCGTGCTTGTGATCCAGGGTTATGGCGACGTCCTTGGCGCGGTCCTCCTCGAAGCGCGAGCGGTGGTATCGATCGCCGTCGACCTCCACGCCGATCTGGCCCTCCACCACCAGGTCAATGCGCTGCAGGGGCCCAACAGGCACTTGCGATGCAACGCGATATCCCGCGAGTCGGAAACGAGTACGCGCCAAACTCTCAGGCAGAGACTCACAGGCTTCGTCAACCCAGTCCCGAATTCCGCGGCGCTCGAACGGCAATCGAAGGATCAGTGTTTCGAAATCGATCGCGTCCAGTTGCTGGGTGTGGAGTGCCCAATCGAGACACGCGATTGCGTCTTCGAATTTCTCGTCAAGTACCACTCGCTCCAGGGCGTCGAGCAGACCGACAGACACAGCTGTTCCGCGCTTCGCCTGGCCACGCGAGATCCAGTGGAGAACTACGCCCCCCGGAGCGTCAACGTTAAGTCGCCGGTACCGATTGTGTTGCGTGCGAAGGCGGGACGCGTTGTCGTTTACCGCGACGTGCAGGGGATGCTCGCCAAAAACCCAGCCTCCCATCGCGCTGATTGCCGAGATTCCTGTAAGCCTCCCGCCGACTCGAACGGCTCGTAGTTCGGGGCTTCGCTCGTCTTTCGTGGAGTACCATCCGTTCCGAACTCGCACAACGTCACCGGTTCGAACTGCGTAGGTCAGATCGCGATCTCGGGCACCCCTGCGCACTAGTTGCCGTTTGTGAGCCATGCCGCCCAAGCTAATTACTATCTCCGAAAGCAATGCCATGCAGGCATCCTCGACTGCATCTGCCGACTCGACACGGCAGGGTGCGAGCTAGTGGGGTCCTCTCTCAAATCACCCAATGTGGAGGACTCGAGCCGATTCACTGCGCGAACCCTCTGCTGAAAATTCAGGAGCTTCGCAGAGGACTATCGCCAATGGCCACACCCGTCAGTAGCGAAGGCCATCGCGACCCAACCAAACTCCTGAATTTCCGACAGGGGAGGCGCACGG
>Ga0302198_10000727_pt1 | contig 36767 bp, 31 predicted proteins | sample II_Bog_N2_2_FD_193521 | JGI IMG/M metagenome (GOLD analysis project Ga0302198, IMG submission 193521) | Peat permafrost microbial communities from Stordalen Mire near Abisko, Sweden - II_Bog_N2_2 | ecosystem: Environmental > Terrestrial > Soil > Wetlands > Peat | place: Sweden: Abisko...
CCGGCCTCGACGACGCGCAGCGCCTCGCCTGCTACGACGCGGTCTTCGGCCACAAGGCCGCGACCACCACGCCGCCCGTGGCGCGCAACGAGCCCAGCGCGCTGGAGGCCGTGGCCGCCACGCCCAGCGGCAAGGGGCTGGCCGCCGGCGACTACCTGACCAAGGCCTGGGAGCTCGACGCCGACGACAAGCGCGGCACCTTCGTCGTGCGCACCTACCAGCCCAACTTCCTGCTGCCGGCGCACTACTCCAGCAACATCAACAAGGCGCCGTCCAGCCCCACGCATCCCGACGGCGGCACGTTTCCCCAGTACCGCCAGACCGAAGCCGAACTGCAGCTGTCGCTGCGTGCCAAGGTGATGGAGGACGTGCTGCTGCCCAACGCCGACGTCTGGTTCGCGTACACGCAGCAGTCGATCTGGCAGATGTGGAACGGCCAGGACTCGGCGCCGTTTCGCAGCAGCGACTACCAGCCCGAGGCCATGTATGTCGTTCCCGTTCCCGAAAAGACGGGCAACCTTGGCGGTGGCTGGCGCTGGCGCATGGTGGTGGCGGGCATCGCGCACGAATCGAACGGCGAAGGCAACCCGCTGTCGCGCAGCTGGAACTTCGCCTATCTCGGCACCACCTTCACGCACGCCGACATCGCGCTGCGGGCGCGCTTCAACCAGCGCCTGGGCGAGGAGGGCGTGGACGACAACCCGCACATCACCGACTACATCGGCAACACCGAGCTGAGCGCCTCGTGGCTGCCCGGCGAGACCACGATGCAGCTGACCGCCCGCACTTCGTTCAAGTCGACCAAGCGCGGCTCGCTGAAATTCGAGTGGACGCGGCCCGTCTTCGCCGGCAAGCCCGACGGCCTGCGCTACTACGTGCAGCTGTTCTCGGGCTACGGCGAGACGATGCTGGACTACAACCACTTCCAGAACAGCGTCGGCCTGGGCTTCACGCTGTTCCAGTTGTGAAGGTGTAGACCGACCGGCTGCGATAGGTCTCGCCCGGCCGCAGCACCGTGCCGGGCCACTCCGGGTGGTGCGGCGAATCGGGACTGTGCTGCGGCTCGAGGCAGATCGCGTCGCCGCGGCGGTAGGCCTCGTCGCCGTGGCCACGCAGCGAGCCGTCCAGGAAATTTCCCGAGTAGAACTGCAACCCCGGCTCGGTGCTGTGCAGCGTCAACGCGCGACCCGACACCGGATCCTCCAGGCGCGCGGCCAGGCGCAGCGCGCCGGGGGTCTCGTCGTCCAGGATCCAGTGGTGGTCGTAGCCGCCTGCCGATGCGATCTGCGGATGGGCGTCGCCCATGCCCGTGCGGATCCGCGCGGGCGCGCGAAAGTCGAACGGCGTGCCCTCGACGTGCGCGATGCCCGTGGGGATCAGTGCGGCGTCGATCGGGTGGAAGCGGCTGGCCGGCAGGGTGAGCACATGGTCCAGCGCGCTGCCGTGGCCCGCGAGGTTGAAGTAGTCGTGGTGGCTGAGGTTGACCACCGTCGCGCGATCGGTGGTGGCCTCGTAGTCGACGCGCCAGGCGCGGTCGGCGCCCAGCGAGTAGGTGACGAGCGCCTCGACGCGGCCCGGAAAGCCTTCCTCGCCGTCCGCGCTCACGTAGCGCAGCGTGACGGCGGGGCCGCCGAGCGCCGCGTCGTGCGCGCGCGCGGACACGATCTCCCACAGCCGCTTGCCGAAGCCCTCGATGCCGCCGTGCAGGCTGTTCGTCCCGTCGTTGCGCGAGAGCACGTGCGCCTGGCCGTCGATGACCAGTTCGCCGAGTGCGATGCGGTTCGCGTAGCGGCCCACGATGACGCCGAAGTGCGGGTTGCGGTGCACGTAGTCGTCGAGGTTGTCGAAGCCGCGCACCACGTTGGCGGAGACGCCGTCGGCGTCGGGCGCCCACAGCGTGGTGACGATGCCGCCCAGCGTGATCAGGCTCAGCACGAGGCCGCCGTGGACCAGCGTCACCTCCTCGACGAGGCGGCCATCGGACAGGTGGCCGTAGGGGCGCCGGTGCAGCGTGGCGGGCGGGTGGGCAGGCAAGGTCATGTGAAGCTCCGGCTTTGAAGGGAGGCGGTGGCGGGATGGGCGGCGGCCTCCGCCTGCACGCGGCGCGCGTGCTCGAGCCAGCGGCCGCCGCGCCAGCGTTGCAGCATGAACAGGCCGCGCAGCCACTCGTCCAGGATCAGCGCCACCCACACGCCGACGAGTCCGAAGCCGAGGACCGTGCCCAGCAGCCACGAACCGAACAGCATGATCCCCCATTGCGAGAGCAGGCCGGTGATCAGCGGGAAGCGGCTGTCGCCGCTGGCGCGCAGCGCGTTGATGATGATCAGGTTGAAGCTGCGCCCGGGCTCCAGCAGCAGCCCGAGCAGGATCAGCGTGCGGCCGAGCGAGATGATCTGCGGGTCGTCGGTGAACAGGTGCAGCGCCCACGGCCCGACCACCGCGAACACGATGGCCACGCCCACGGTGATCACCAGCCCGAGCCGCATGTTGGCCAGGCAGCGCGTGCGCGCCTCCTCGAAGCGCCTGGCGCCCACCAGGCGGCCCACGACGATCTCGTTGCCGATGCCGATGGACAGGCACGCGAGCATCTCGATCTGCGCGATCTGCATCGTGTAGGCCTGCGTGGCCAGCATGCGCTCGCCCATGCGCGCCGTCAGCGCGGTGATGATCATGAACGAGCCGAACCAGCTCACGTTCTCCAGCACCGCGGGAAAGCCCAGCGAGAGCAGTCGGCGCAGGTCGACCAGGTGGATGGTGACGAGGTCGCGCGGACGCAGCCGCAGCCCGATGTGCCGGTTCACCAGCACCCACAGCGCGCCGCACGCCAGCAGCCGGCTGGCGGCCGCCGCGATGGCGATGCCGGTGACGCCCAGCTCGGGCAGTCCGCCCAGCCCGAAGATCAGCAGCGCGCTGAGCCCCGCGTTGACGACGTTCTGCGCCAGGATCACGACCATCACCTCGCGCGTGTGGCCGTGCGCGCGCAGCACCGCGCACAGCGCGAAGTTCATCGACTCGAGGAACAGCGTGCCGCCCATCCAGTGCAGGTAGGGCAGCGCGTAGGCCATCAGCGGCGGCGTCAGCTGCACCCACTTCAGCAAGGTGGGCGCCGTCACGCCCAGCAGCAGGCTGAAGATCGCGCCCAGCCACAGGTTGGTGGCCACGGCGCCGCGCGCCAGCCGGCGTGCGCCCGTGCGGTCGCCCAGGCCCAGGTGGTGCGTGGTGGCGATCGAGGCGCCCACGGCCAGCACGTTGAAGCCGATCAGGAACATGACCAGCACCTGCGTGGCGCTGCCCAGCGCCGCCACCGCGCTGTCGCCGATGTGGCTCGCCATCAACGTGGACACCACGCCGGTGAGCATGTGCAGGGACTGCTCGGCGAAGATCGGCCAGGCGAGCTTCAGCAGGCCGGGCTCGGGGGCGTCGGCCAGGGGGGACGTGGCGGTGGCGGGCATCGGCCGAAGCTTATCGGGGAACGGTTACGGGCGATTACGCCCAGCCGCCGTCGACGATGAAGTCCTGCGCGGTGCACATCGCGCTGTCGTCGGCGGCCAGGAACAGCGCCATGCGCGCGATGTCGTCGGCCAGCAGCGCGCGGGCTATGCACTGCCCCTTGGCGATCTCCGCCTTCGCCGCGTCGTCGACCCACAGCGCGAGCTGCCTGTCGGTCATCACCCAGCCGGGCACGAGGGTGTTGACGCGGATGCCGTGCACGCCCAGGTCGCGCGCGAGCGACCGGGTCAGGCCCTGCACCGCGGCCTTGGACGTGGTGTAGGCCGCCATGCCGCCCTGCTTGAGCATCCAGCTGATCGAGCCGAAGTTGACGATGCTGCCGGCACCGGCCGCCTGCATGTCGGGCGCCACGGCCTGGGCCGCGAAGAACTGGTGCTTCAGGTTGACGGCGATGCCGGCATCCCAGGATTCGGGCGTGACGTCGACGATGGCGTGGCGCTTGTCGTTGGCCGCGTTGTTGAGCAGCGCCGCGATCGGCCCGAGGGCCGCGCGCAACCGGGCGAAGGACGCGCGCAGCGCGGCGATGTCGGTGAGGTCGACCGGCTCGAACACGGGCGCGTGGGAACCGGTACCGCGCAGGGTATCGACCAACGCGTGGCCCGCGGCCGCGTCGATGTCGACGAAGCCGACGCGCGCTCCCTGCTCGACGAAGCGCCGGACGAGGCAGGCGCCGATGCCGGTGGCGCCGCCGGTGATGAGGACGGCGCGATCCTGGAGGCTGGGGTAGCGGGCGTAGGCGGTCATTCGGGTGGTTCCTGTGCACGCACCGAACCGGTGCTGTTTGTGGCGTGAAGGCTATAAAGTAATACTATAAATGATTGTTTTGGCACCGATTTGGGGTAAACACGCATTTGTACTTTTTAATAGTCATACTTTAATCTACTCATTCCTTGGACGAGATCCTCATGGCGACAGCTCCCCTCAAGCTCCGATCGGCGGCCTGGTTCGGCACCGCGGACAAGAACGGATTCATGTATCGGAGCTGGATGAAGAACCAGGGCATCCCGGATCACGAGTTCCAGGGCAAGCCCATCATCGGCATCTGCAACACGTGGTCGGAGCTGACGCCGTGCAACGCCCATTTCCGCAAGCTCGCGGAGCACGTGAAGCGCGGCATCTTCGAGGCCGGCGGCTTCCCGGTGGAGTTCCCGGTGTTCTCCAACGGCGAGTCCAACCTGCGCCCGACGGCGATGCTCACGCGCAACCTGGCGAGCATGGACGTCGAGGAATCGATCCGCGGCAACCCGATCGACGGCGTCGTGCTGCTGGTGGGCTGCGACAAGACGACGCCGGCGTTGCTGATGGGCGCCGCCAGCGTGGACGTGCCGGCCATCGTCGTCACCGGCGGCCCGATGCTCAACGGCAAGCACAACGGCAAGGACATCGGCTCGGGCACCGCCGTGTGGCAGCTGTCCGAACAGGTCAAGGCGGGCACGCTCAAGCTGAACGAGTTCCTGGCGGCCGAGGCCGGCATGTCGCGCTCGGCCGGCACCTGCAACACGATGGGCACGGCCTCCACGATGGCCTGCATGGCCGAGGCGCTGGGCACCAGCCTGCCGCACAACGCGGCGATCCCCGCGGTGGACGCGCGCCGCCAGGTGCTCGCCCACCTGTCGGGCATGCGCATCGTGGACATGGTGCGCGAAGACCTGAAGCTGTCGAAGATCCTCACTCGCGAGGCGTTCGAGAACGCGATCCGCGTGAACGCCGCGATCGGCGGCTCGACCAACGCCGTGATCCACCTGAAGGCGATCGCCGGCCGCGTGGGCGTCAAGCTGGATCTCGACGACTGGACCGAGATCGGCCGTGGCACGCCCACGCTGGTGGACCTGCTGCCATCCGGCCGCTACCTGATGGAGGAGTTCTATTACGCCGGCGGCCTGCCGGGCGTGCTGCGCCGCCTCGGCGAGGCCGGCCGCCTGCCGCATCCGGACGCGCTCACCGCCAACGGCCAGTCGCTGTGGGACAACGTCAAGGACGCCGCGATCCACAACGACGAGGTGATCCGCCCGCTGGCCAACCCGCTCGTGCAGGACGGCGGCATCCGCGTGCTGCGCGGCAACCTGGCGCCGCGCGGCGCCGTGCTCAAGCCGTCGGCCGCCAGCGCGCACCTGCTGCGGCATCGCGGCCAGGCCGTGGTGTTCGAGAACCTGGAGCACTACAAGGAACGCATCGTCGACCCGGAACTGCAGGTCACGAAGGACTCGATCCTGGTGCTGAAGAACTGCGGCCCGCGCGGCTATCCCGGCATGGCCGAGGTGGGCAACATGGGCCTGCCGCCCAAGCTGCTCGCGCAGGGCGTGACCGACATGGTGCGCATCTCCGACGCACGCATGAGCGGCACCGCCTACGGCACCGTCGTGCTGCACGTGGCGCCCGAGGCGCGCGCCGGCGGCCCGCTGGCAGTGGTGCGCGAGGGCGACTGGATCGAGCTCGATTGCGATGCCAACCGCCTGCACCTCGACATCACCGACGCCGAACTCGCGCAACGCCTCGAGGTCTGGGCTGCCGAACAGGTGCCCGATCCGGCCGACGCGAGCGGCTACCGCTCGCTGTATGTCCAGCACGTGCTGCAGGCCGACGAGGGCTGCGACTTCGACTTCCTGCGCGGCTGCCGCGGCTCGGCCGTACCCCGCCACAGCCACTGAAGACAAAGCGCAGACTGGCGGCTCCTGCACTGCGCGAAAGAAAGACCCCTCATGACCGACAACCGCAAACCGGCCCGCTACCAAGGCGTGTTCCCCGTGGTGCCAACCATCTTCGACGAGCAAGGCGGCCTGGACCTCGCCGGCCAGAAGCGCTGCGTCGACTTCATGATCGATGCCGGCTCGAACGGCCTGTGCATCCTCGCCAACTTCTCCGAGCAGTTCATGCTGGGCGACGACGAGCGCGAGACGCTCACCCGCACGATCCTCGAGCACGTGGCGGGCCGCGTGCCGGTGATCGTCACCACCACGCACTTCTCCACCGACATCTGCCTGGCGCGCGGCCAGCGCGCGCAGGCGCAGGGCGCCGCGATGGTGATGGTGATGCCGCCGTACCACGGCGCCACGTTGCGCGTGGGCGAGAAGCAGATCGACCGCTTCTTCGGCCGCCTCAGCGAAGGGCTCGCGATTCCCATCATGATCCAGGACGCGCCGATGGCCGGCACGCCGCTGTCGGCCGCCTTCCTCGCGCAGCTCGCGCATCAGCACGAGAACGTGCGCTACTTCAAGATCGAGACGGCCGGCGCGGCCAACAAGCTGCGCGAGCTGATCGCCCTCGGCGGCGACGCGATCGAAGGGCCGTGGGACGGCGAAGAGGCGATCACGCTGCTGGCCGACCTCGACGCGGGATGCACCGGCGCGATGACCGGCGGCGGCTTCCCGGACGGCATCCGCACCATCGTCGATGCCTACGCCGCGGGCCGCCGCGAGGACGCCGTCGCGGCCTACGCGCGCTGGCTGCCGTTGATCAACTACGAGAACCGCCAGGGCGGCTTCCTCACCGCCAAGGCGTTGATGAAGGAAGGCGGCGTGATCGCGTGCGATGCACCGCGCTGCCCGTATCCCGCGATGAACCACGCCGTGCGCGCCGGCCTGCTCGACGCCGCCCGCCGCCTCGACCCGCTCGTGCTGCGCTGGTCGCGCTGAGCCGCACATCCAAGATTGCAACAACCGCGTCGGCGCGATCGGCCCGACCTGGAGCATGTCAGGCTCCGGCGTTGACCGCCCGCGGCGCGATCCATGGGGTGCCCCCAGCCGCTTCACTTTCAAGGAATGCAAGCAATGAGACGACTTCTCCTGCCGGCACTTGTCGCGGCCGCCTGCGCGCGCGCGGGGGCGCAGGAAGCGGCCCCGGTGCAACTCGTGATCGACACGACGCACCCCGGCGCGCTGATCGACAAGGACATCCAGGGCCAGTTTGCCGAACACCTGGGACTGGGCATCTACGGCGGCCTGTGGGTCGGCCCGCAGTCGAAGATCCCCAACGTGCACGGCTGGCGCAAGGACGTGGTGGGGGCCTTGCGCGACCTGCACGTGCCGCTGGTGCGCTGGCCCGGCGGCTGCTTCGCCGACCGCTACCACTGGCGCGACGGCGTCGGCCCGGTGGGCAAGCGTCCCGTGCGCGTCAACTCCATGTGGGGCGGGGTGCCCGAGACCAACGCGGTGGGCACGCACGAATTCTTCGACCTGGTGGACCAAATCGGCGCGCGCGCCTACGTCAATGGCAACATGGGGTCGGGCAGCGTGCAGGAGATGTCCGACTGGATGGAGTACCTCACCGCCGACTCGCAATCCACGCTGGCCAGGGAGCGCCGCGCCAACGGACGCTCCAAGCCGTTCCCGGTAGCCTACTTCGGCGTCGGCAATGAATCCTGGGGCTGCGGCGGCCACATGAAGCCGGAGCAGTACGCGGCCAACTACGAGCAATACGCCAACTTCCTCGAGCCCGCGCCGCAGCGCCGGCCCAAGTTCGTCGCGAGCGGTGGCACCGGCGAGGACACGAGCTGGACGGAGGCGATCAGCGCCCGCGCCAAGGACAATATCGACGACATCACCTTCCACTACTACACGATCCCCACGGGCGAGTGGGCGCACAAGGGCGGCGCGCTCGGCTTCGACGAGGCGGCGTGGATTCAGACCCTCGCGCGCACCGAACGCATCGACGGCATGATCGCGAAGAATTCCGCCGTGCTCGATCGCAATGACCCGGACAAGAAGATCGGCTTCGCGGTGGACGAGTGGGGAACCTGGTACGACTCCGCTCCGGCGCCGGCTGGCGGCGTGCTGTACCAGCAGAACACGCTGCGCGACGCGCTGGTGGCCGCGCTCAACCTGAACATCTTCCACGCGCATGCCGACCGGGTGCACATGACCAGCATCGCGCAGATGGTCGACGTGCTGCAGTCCATGGTGCTGACCGACGGCGCGCGCATGGTGGTCACGCCCACGTACCACGTGTTCCGCATGTACGTGCCGTTCCAGGATGCCACGGCGCTGCCGGCCGTGTTGACGGGCGCGCCCGAGTACGTGCTGGGCGACGCGCACATGCCGGCGCTGAGCGTGTCGGCCGCGCGCGGCAAGGACGGCGTGGTGCACGTGTCGCTGGTCAACAGCGATCCGCATCACGCGATCATGGTCATGTTGAAGGCCAACGGGCTGCAGGTGGCAAGCGTCCAGGGCGAGGCGCTCAGTGCCACGAAGCTCGACGCCCGCAACACGTTCGACGCGCCGAACGTCGTGCATCCTGATCCGTGGAAGGCCCAGCCGGACGGCCACGGCGGCGCGACGCTGACGGTGCCGCCGGCCTCGGTGGTGGTGGCCGCGGTGACGGGAACGGCCACGCCGTGACCGCATTACCATTCGAGCCATTCATGAGCAGCCGCGCCGAACAATCCGCCTACCGCCTGAAGCCCGAAGGCAAGAGCATGCACGGGCGCATCGTGCGCGAGCTCGGCCTGCGCATTCTTTCGGGCGACCTGCCCCCCGGCGATCGCCTGCCCAGCGAGAGCGAGCTGATCGCCTTGTACGAGGTGAGCCGGCCAGTGCTGCGCGAGGCGGTGCGCGTGCTGGTGGCCAAGGGCCTGGTGATCTCGCGCCAGCGCTCCGGCAGCGTCGTGCGCCCGCGCAACGAATGGCACCTGCTCGACCCGGACGTCCTGTACTGGATGATCCAGACCAAGCCCGCGCCCGATTTCGTGCACACGCTGATGACCGTGCGCCGCGTGTTCGAGCCAGCGGTGGCGGCGTTGGCCGCGCGCGCGGCGACGGACGAACAGATCGCCAGCATCGCCGAGGCCTATGCCGGCATGGCGTCGGCCGGCACCAAGGACGAACTGCTGGAGCCCGACCTGGCGTTCCATCGCCGCATCGCGGAGGCCACCGGCAACGACCTGCTGGCCTACATCGGCAACATGCTCTCGCTCGCGCTGCGCGAGTCGATCAAGCTCAGCAGCCGGCTGCCCAATACGCACGAGCTCTCGCTGCCGCGCCACAAGGCGATCCTCACCGCGCTGCAGAACCGCGATGCGCTCGCCGCGCGGCATGCGACGCTGGTGCAGTTGGAAGAGACCGTGGAAGACCTGTCGGCCGTGATCTCCTCCACCGGCATCGATCCGAAGTAGCTCAGTCGCTCGGCCGCTCGGCCGTCGCTGGTTGATCAGGGCGCGGCGGCGTCCGGCGGCTGCACGTAGAAGCCTTCGTCGAACGGCTGCAACGGCGCCATCGCGTCGGGTCGTTGCAGGCGCACCTCGACGGCCCGGTCGGCGCGGCTCGACACGAAGCCGCTGGCCGACGGCGTGGAGTGGCAACCCGACATCAGCACCAGCGCGACGGCCGAGCCTGCGGCGAGGATCGAGGTGCCGAAGGTGACGACGCGGCCGTTGGACGGTGCGTTTCCGGCGCGGAACTGGTCTTGCATGATGGAACCCCCTGGTGCGGACATCTGGCGGCCCGCTGCAATCCAGAATATCGATCCTTTGTGCGTCGCAGCACATCCCTCATGATGGGGGAGTGTCGGCGGCCCTGAACGGCGGCTGGCTTTCAACTCATCCATGCCAAGGTGTCTCCATGAATTCATCGAACAAGGTCGCGGTCGTCACGGGCGCGGGCAGCGGCATCGGCCGGGCCTGCGCCATCGCGCTGGCGCATGCCGGCTACGCGGTCGTGCTGGCGGGCCGGCGCGCCGACGCGCTGCAGGAATCGCTCTCCGCCGCGGGCGGCGGCGACCGCCTGCTGGCGCTGCCCACCGACGTCACGCAGCCGGCCCAGGTCGACGCGCTGTTCGCCGCCACGCTGCTGCGCTTCGGCCGCGTCGACGTGCTCTTCAACAACGCGGGCATCAGCGCCAACGGCATCGCGTTCGAGGACCTCACCTACGACACCTGGCGCTCGGTGGTGGACGTCAACCTCACCGGCATGTTCCTGTGCGCCCAGGGCGCGTTCCGCGCGATGAAGGCGCAGTCGCCGCGCGGCGGCCGCATCATCAACAACGGCTCGATCTCGGCCCATGCGCCGCGGCCCGATTCGGCGCCGTACACGGCCACCAAGCACGCGGTCACGGGCCTGACGAAGTCGATCTCGCTCGACGGCCGGGCCTACGACATCGCCTGCGGCCAGGTCGACATCGGCAACGCCGTCACGGAGATGGCCGCGCGCATGGCCAAGGGCGTCAAGCAGGCCAATGGAACGATCGCGGCCGAGGCGATGCTCGACGTGGGCCGCGTGGCCGACGCCGTCGTCCACATGGCCGAGCTGCCGCTGGCGGCCAACATCCAGTTCATGACGATCATGGCCACCAAGATGCCGTTCGTCGGGCGCGGCTGACGCGGCGGTCAATCTTGCCGGCGATTCGCCGACAAGAGGGAGAACTCCAGGAAAGCCGGTGCTCCACGTCGACCTCGTCTCGGCCTATTGCCTCTGCGGGGCGAGTGCGCTCGTGGCGGCGGGGCTCATGCTGCTGGCCAAGGTGGACGATCCCGAGCATGTGCGCGCCATCCGCGGATCGCCGCAACGCAGTGGCGCTCCGTCGGCCTGGGCCACGCGCGCGCCGAGACGGCCGTGACGGTGAGCCTGCTGGTCTACATGGCGACCTGGATGCTGCGCGTCTTCTTCAGCGTGGCGAACGCGCTCGGCGAGGGCTCGCGCTCGTTCGTGCTGGTGCACCTGCCGGCGCCGCTGGCGCCCTGGCTGGGCCTGTTCTACGGCGCGGTGCCGGTGATCATCGCGGCGCTGACGCTCAACCTCGTCAACGAACGGCTGTCGGGCCGGCTGCGCGACATCGCGCGCACGGACGACCTCACCGGCTCGCCGAGCCGCCGTGCGCTGCGCGAGCGCGCCCCCGAGCTCGTGGCGCTGAACCTGCGCAACGATTCGGTGGTCACGCGCTACGGCGGCGCGGAGTTCGCCGTGCTGCTGCCCGTGGCCAGCCTGGAGGAGGCCCGCGCCGTGGCCGAGCGCCTGCGCAAGGCCTTCGAATCGGACGTCGTCGAGTTCGAGGGCGCCGCCATCGCCGTGACGATCAGCGTAGGGCTGGCGATGATGGCGACGGACGAGACCCTGGACGACGCGCTCAAGCGCGCCGACGCGGCGCTGTACCGCGCCAAGAACGGCGGGCGGAACCGGGGGGACGTGGCGCTGGCGGCGGCCTAAGTCCGCGGACGGAGCGCGCCGGCCGGCAGCCAACCCAGCCCGTCCTCGGTACGCCCCGCGGGCCGGTACTCGCACCCGATCCAGCCGTCGTAGCCCAGGCGCTGCAGCGCCTTGAACAGGAACTCGAAACGGATCTCGCCCGTGCCCGGCTCATGGCGGCCCGGGTTGTCGGCCACCTGCACGTGCGCGATGCGCGGCAGGTAGCGGGCGATCGTCGCCGCGAGCTCGCCCTCCATGCGCTGCGCGTGGTACGCGTCGTACTGCACGAAGGCGTTGGCCTCGCCGACCTCGTCGAGCAGCGCCACGGCCTGCGACGTGCGGTTGACGAGGAAGCCGGGCATGTCGACGGTGTTGATCGGCTCCACCAGCAACCTCAGGCCTTCGGCCGCGAACGCGCGGGCCGCGAAGCGCAGGTTGTCCACGAGCGTGCGCCGCACGAGGTGCGGGTCGGCGCCGGGTGGCGCGATGCCGGCCAGGCAGTTCACCTGCGTCACGCCCAGCGCGTGCGCGTAGGCGATCGCGCGGGGGACGCCCGCGCGGAACTCGTCCTGGCGTTGCGGCAGGCCGGCCAGGCCGCGGTCGCCGGCGGCCCAGTCTCCCGCCGGCAGGTTGTGCAGCACCATCGCGAGCCCCAGGTCGTCCAGGCGCGCGCGGATCTCGGCGGCCGGCGCCTCGTACGGGAACTGGCATTCGACGGCTGCAAAGCCCGCGTGCGCAGCCAGCGCGAACCGGTCGAGGAAGGGGGCCTCGGGAAACAGCATCGAGACGTTGGCGGCGAAGCGGAGCATGGGTCGATTCTCCTCCGCCGCTGGACGGAAACCCAGGGCGCCTAGAATCGCGCCCCTTCGCCCCGTTTTCCTGGTCCGCCCACATGTTCAAGAACGTCATCGTCTATCGCATCGATCAATGGGAACAGCCGCCGACGGCGGAGCTGGAGGCGCGGCTGGACGCCGCGCGCTTCGTCGAGTGCGGCGCGTCGCAGCAGGAGTCGTTCGGCTGGGTGGAGCCGCGCGGCGACAAGCACGGGCCGCTGGTGGAGAACGTCGGCGGCCAGTGGATCCTGAAGCTGTGCACCGAGACCAAGGCCGTGCCCGGCGGCGCGGTGAAGACGCAGCTGGAGGCCCGCCTGGACAAGATCGAGCAGGAAACGGGTCGCCGGCCCAAGGGCAAGCACGCCAAGGAGCTCAAGGAAGAGGTGGTGCACGAGCTGCTGCCGCGCGCCTTTCCCAAGCGCGGCACCACGCCCATCTGGATCGACCTGAAGTCGAAGTTGATCGTCATCGGCGCCGGCAGTGCCAAGAAGGCCGACAAGATCGTCACGCTGCTCACCGAGCTGCTGTCGGGTGGCATCCGCCTCGATCTCGTGCAGACGCAGCAGTCGGCGGCCACCGCGATGGCCGAGTGGCTGTCCACCAAGGAGGCGCCGCCCGGCTTCACCATCGACCGCGAGTGCGAGCTCAAGCAGCCCGACAGCGAGAAGTCGCTGGTGCGCTACGCCCGCCACACGCTCGACATCGACGAGGTGGGCGAGCACATCAAGCAGGGCAAGCTGCCCACGCAGCTCGCGCTCACCTGGGACGGCCGCGTGTCGTTCGTGCTCACCGAGCAGTTCGCCATCAAGAAGATCAAGCTGCTCGACGTGGTGCTGGAAGGCAAGGAGGCCGCGGGCAAGGGCGACGACAACTTCGACGCCGACGTGGCCATCGCCACCGGCGAGCTGGGCCAGCTGATCCCCGGCCTGGTGGAGGCGCTCGGCGGCCCGCTCAAGCTGGGCGAGGCCGGCACGACCACCACCGACAAGGTGATCGCCGCGCTCACCGGCCAGACGGCCACGATGGGCAGCGCCTCTCCCTACGCGCCGGCCAACGTCGAGGACGCGTCGGCGCCGTTCTGACGCGGCATGGCGGATGCCCCTGCGCGATAGCCAGCCATGTCACTTCGCGCGCAGTCGCGGAGTCCACCCTTGAGGCAGCGTCGTTTGCCGGCGTGGATCCTGCGACTTCGCGCAGGATGACCACGTTTCGGCGAGGCGACGACCTTGGCCGACGTCGCCTAGACTGGCACTCTTGTCCGTCGCACTCCGAAAGCCGCCATGCCCGACAACGCCATCGTCAAGATCCAGCCCCTCGGCTTTCCCTGGGAGACGGCCGACCCGTTCCTGTTCTGCGTCCACCACGACGACGCGTACCCGAAAGGCAACGGCAGCTTCGGGCCCGCTGCGTCTCTGGCGGGTCGCGACATCGGCCAGGATTTCGGCCGCAAGGACGGCTGGAGCATGTACCACGGCCAGAAGGTGCCGGGCTTTCCGTCGCATCCGCATCGCGGCTTCGAGACGGTCACCATCGTGCGCCAGGGCCTCACCGATCATTCCGACTCGCTGGGCGCGGCGGCGCGCTTCGGCGGCGGCGACGTGCAGTGGCTCACGGCCGGCAAGGGCATCGTGCACTCGGAGATGTTCCCGCTGCTGGAGACCGGCCAGGCCAACCCGCTGGAGCTGTTCCAGATCTGGCTGAACCTGCCCGCCCGCAGCAAGATGGCCGAGCCGCACTTCACGATGCTGTGGGCCGAGGACATCCCGCACCGCTTCTTCGAGAGCGGCGACGGCGCCGTCACCGAGGTGGCCGTCATCGCCGGGAGGCTGGAGCAGGCCGAGCCGATCGCGCCGCCGCCCGACTCGTGGGCCTCGCAGGCCGAGGCCGACGTGGCGATCTGGACCCTGCGCATGGAGCCCGGCGCACGCTGGAAGCTGCCGCCGGCGGCCAACGCCGCGGCGCGCCGCAGGCTGTACTTCTTCCAGGGCGCGAGCGTCAGCGTTGCGGGCACGACGATCACGCAGCACTCGGTCATCGAGCTGCGCGCCGCCAGCGCGCTGGAACTGGTCAACACGGGCACCGACGTCGCCGAGTTCCTGATGCTGCAGGGCCGCCCCATCGGCGAGCCGGTGGCGCAGTACGGCCCGTTCGTGATGAACACGCAGGCCGAGCTGCAGCAGGCCTTCGACGACTACCGGCGCACCGAGTTCGGCGGCTGGCCCTGGCCCGACAACGCGCCCGTGCACGGGCCCGAGCGCGTGCGCTTCGCGCGCCACGCGGACGGCCGCGTGGAGACGCTGCCCGGGGATGCCGAACGGCGCGGGCTGATGGCCAACGTGACGCCGCCCGACGTGGCCGAGGCGCCGGAGGCCGACGCCTTGCCGTCCAGCGCGGTGCTGAATGAAAACGCCTCGCGCGGGATGCAGTGAGGCGGCCTCAGCCGTGCCCGGCCACCAGGTCGAAGTGCTCCACCACCGGCGGCTTCGCGAAGTACGCGCCGACGATCGCGCGCCACTGCGGAAACAGCGGGCCACCGCGGAAGTCGACCGTGTGGTTCTCCAGCGTGTCCCAGTGGATGGTGAGCAGGTAGCGCTCGGGCGATTCGATGCCGCGGTGCACCTGGGCGTCGCGGAAGCCCTTGGCCTGCGAGACGACGGTGGCGATGCCGCGCTGGATCGCCTCCTCGAATTCGGCGTTCTTGCCGGCGGGAATCGTGAAATCGGCGTGTTCGAGGATCATGGGACGTCTCGCGGTGTTGAGGGACACCGCGATTGTCGACGTTGGTCCAAAGGCCTCGTCAGGCGAGCCGGAATTCGCCGATCGCGCTGTTGAGGCTGAGGGCCTGGTCCTTGAGGCTGGCCGCGGCGGCCGCGCCTTGCTCGACGAGCGCCGCGTTCTGCTGCGTCATCTGGTCCATGTGGACGATGGCCGTGCCTACCTCGTTGATGCTGGCGCTCTGCTGCGCGGTCGAGGCCGAGATCTCCGCGATGATGTCGGACACGCGCTGCACCGCCGACACGATGTCGTGCATGGTGGCGCCCGCGCGGTGGACGAGCACCGAGCCGCCTTCGACGCTGGTGGTGGAGCTGCCGATCAGGCCGGCGATCTCGCGCGCGGCCGTCGCGCTGCGTTGGGCCAGGGTGCGTACCTCGCCGGCCACCACGGCGAAGCCGCGGCCATGTTCGCCGGCGCGCGCCGCCTCCACCGCGGCGTTCAGCGCGAGGATGTTGGTCTGGAAGGCGATGCCGTCGATCACCGTGATGATCTCGTTGATCTTGCGCGACGACGCGCTGATCTCCTCCATCGTCGCCACCACCTGCGTGACGACCTTGCCGCCCTGGCGCGCGACCTCGGAAGCGCTCACCGCGAGCTGGTTGGCCTGCTGCGCGGACTCGGCGCTGTGGCGCACGTTCTCGGCGAGCTGTTGCATCGACGCCGAGGTCTGCTCCAGGCTGGCCGCGGCCTGCTCGGTGCGGTTGGACAGGTCCATGTTGCCGTTGGCCACCTCCGCGGTGGCCTGCTGGATCGATTCCGACCCTTCGCGCACGCGGGCAACCATGCCGCGCAGCCCTTCCTGCATCCGCTGCATCGACGCCAGCAGGCTGCCCGCCGGGCCGTCCACGACGACCGCCTGGCCGAGGTCGCCCGCGGCGATGCGGTTGACCACTTCGGCCGCGTATTGCGGATCGCCGCCGAGCTGGCGCTGGATGGAGCGCGCCAGCAGCGTGCCGAGTGTCGCCAGCACGGCCAGCAACACCCCGCCCATCGCCGCGAAGCGGTACGCGTAGGCGCGGAACGCCGCGTCGAGATCGTCGATGAACACGCCGTTGCCCACCACCCAGTCCCACGGCGCATAGCGCATCGCGCCCAGCAGCTTGGCCACCGGCACCTTCGCGGGATCGCCGGGCCGCGGCACGAAGGCCGTCATGAAGACATGGTCGGCCTTGACGAGATCCTGCACGTAGACGTCCGAGGTCATGCGGCCGTCCGCCGTAGGCGAACCCTTGTCGACCTGGCCGACGCGCTTGGGGTCGGCGTGTGCGAGCATGCGGTTGTCCATCGTCCGGACGAACACGTAGTCGTCGCCCTGGTGAAGCCCCGAGATCGCCTCGATGGCCTTGGCCTGGGCCTGCTCGCGGGTCAGCGCGCCGCTGGCCTCCTGCTGGTGGTAGCGATCCATCACGCCGATGCACAGCTGCGCCAGCTTCAGGATCTCCTCCTCGCGGCCGTCGCGCATGTTCTGGTGCAGGGCTTGCAGCCCGACGGCGCTGATGAGCAGCACGCCCAGCAGGGCCGAGGCGACGATGGCAAGGATACGGTGACGCAGTTTCATCGGGAACTCCAGAACTCCCGACATGGTCACCCGGACCGCTGCACCGCGATGGCGTGAACAGCCCGTGGATCGGCGCACATTTCCTCGCCGTGTCACACGGCGTGCGGCCTGCGAACTCAGGCGCGCGCGATGTCCAGCGGCACCGAGTCGAACCCGGGGAACACGGCGGCCAGCTTGTTGTCCGGCAACCCCAGGTTGCGCATGCACACGCCGGCCAGCACCTGGCGGAAGTCGGTGGTCACGGCGAGGTCGCGGCCCTCGTTCAGCGCCGACGCGTCGATGCCGGGCCAGCGGCCGTAGACCTTGCCGCCGGCGATGTTGCCGCCGAGGGCCCACATCACGTTGCCGTGGCCGTGGTCGGTGCCGCCGGTGCCGTTCTGGCGCGCCGTGCGGCCGAACTCGGAGATCACGAGGATCGTGGTGTCGTCGAACACGGGCCCGAGGCGCGTGGCCAGTTCGGCCAGGCCCTGGCCCAGCGGCTGCAGGCGATTGGCGAGCTGGCCCTTGGCGCCGCCCTGGTTGACGTGGGTGTCCCAGCCGCCCAGCGCCAGGAAGGCGATCTGCACGCCGGGGTCGCGCCGCATCAGCTGCGCGAGGCGGCCGGCGTCGTCGGGAAAGCCGTTGGGCAGCGGGGCGCCGTTGTTGGCCACCATCTGCTCGTGATCCATGGCCGCGGGGGTCATGGCCTCGTTGACCTCGGCGCGCGACTGCTGCGACTCGCGATAGGCGCGCGACATCGCGTCGTCGCCCGAGTACAGCGAGTCGAAGGCCTTGCTCACCTGCGGGCGATCGAGCAGCGTCGGCTTGGTGGCGCGCGCGCCGTTGGCGATGTTGGCCACCGGGTTGGGGCCGGCCCAGATGCGCGGCAGCGTGGCGCCGACCGATATCCCTCGCGTGGCGCCCGCGCGCGCGCCCGCCTGCACGACGACGGGCGGCTCGGCGCCCAGCAGCCGGTTGAGCCAGCCGTCGGGCGTGCCCTTGCGGCCGGGCGTGCCCGACTCCATGTAGTCCTGCGCGTCGAAGTGCGAGCGCGTCGGGTCGGGCGAGCCCGAGGCCTGCACGAACGCCAGCTTGCCCGATTGCCACAGCGGCATCAGCGGCGCGAGGTTCGGGTTGAGGCCGAAGTGGCCGTCGAGATCCAGCACGCCGCCGTCCTGGCCGGGCCGCGCGAGCGCGATCGACGAGCGCTGCTGGTAGTACGCGCCTTCGCTGTACGGCACCACCACGCTGAGGCCGTCGACGGCGCCGCGCAGGAACACGACGATGAGGCGCTTGTTGCCGGGCAAGACCTGGCCCCCCGGGCTGGCGGTCGCCGCGAAGGCGGTGCGGCCCACCGCGCTCCACGCGAGGCCGGCGGCCGCGGCCACTTGAAGAAGTTGTCTGCGATGCATGTTGGTTTCCTTCAACGGCGCATGAAGTCGGGGCTGCCCAGCACGAGGGCGGCGCGCAGCGCGGGTGGGGCGCCGACGACGGCGGCACGGGTCTTGTCCGAGATCGCCGGGCCCAGCGTGGCCAGCAGCGTGCCGGCATCGACCGGCGGCGTCGAGCCTTCGGCCGCCTCGTCGCGCGCCATCGCGCGGTCGGCCTGGCGCTCCATCGCCTTCATGCCGTTGGGCTCGGCGGGCGCGTTCGGGTCGTCCGTGCGTTGCAGCGGCAGCTTGCCCGATGCGAGCGCGGTGGCGAAGTTCACGCGCTGCGTGATCGCGTTCGGGTTGAGCCAGTCGGCCTCGGTGTCGTGCCAGCCGTCGGGCGTCTGGCAACCGTACAGCGGCTGGCCCAGCTGCGTGAGCACCGCCATCAGCGGCTTGATGTTGGTGGTGGTGATGCCGGTGGCGCGCACCGACGACATCACGTACTGGTAGGGCGTCTTGAACTTCAGCGGCCGTGGATCGCGGAACTCGGGGCTGTCCGCCAACGTCTGCATCATCGCGCGCAGGTCGCCGTCGGTGTCGATGAAGCGGCGCGCGAGGCGGTCGACCAGCGCCTGCGCCGGCTCGTCGGCCACGAAGCGGCGCGCGAGCTTGAACGCGATGTGTTTCGCGGTGGCCGGATGGCGCGCCAGCACGTCCAGCGCGAACTCGCCCTCCAGCTGGCCGTTGGGCGGCACGCTGCGGCCCAGCCAGGTCTTGGTGCCATCGTCGTGGCGCGCGGGATCGAAGGCGAAGATCGAGTCGCCATGGCCGTGCGCGGTGTCGTCCATGCCGTCGACGACACGGCGCCGGCGCGGCTCCTGCTGCACCAGCGTCCAGCCGGTGAGGATGCGCGCGAGCTCGGTGACGTCCTGCTGCGTGTAGCCGCCGTCCACGCCCAGCGTGTGCAGCTCCATCACCTCGCGGGCGTAGTTCTCGTTGAGGCCGCTCGCCTTGGCCGCGCCGCGACGCGGCTGGTAGCCCGGCGCCACCGACAGCCAGTTGTCGAGGTAGAACAGCATCGCCGGATGCTTGGCCGTGGCGCCCAGCATCGTGCGGAAGCGGCCCAGCACGTGCGGGCGGATCGCCTCGCGCTCGTAGCTCTCGACGAGCACGCGCACCAGTCCCTTGCCCTGGAACACGTTGAAGTGGTTGAACCAGAAATCGACCAGCACCTCCTGCAGCTGGCGCGGGCTGGACAACGCCTGCAGCAGGCGCTCCTCGCCGGCCTCGACGGTGATCGCCGCGGCCTGGCGGCGGCGTTCGGCGCCTTCCTCGGTGGCGGGCTTGCTGCCGTCGGGCGACGCGGTCTCGGCCTGCTTGGCCTCCTTGGCCGCCTTGGCCATGTCGCGGTACTGCTGCACCATCTGGCGCTGCGTCTCGGTGGGCGTGCGCAGCGTGGACAGCTGGTCGGCGAGGAACGACGGCAGCGCCAGCCGCTCGGGATGCAGCTGCTCGGCGATCCATGCCGGCACGCCCATCTGCGCCACGCGATCGAGGTCGCCGGGCGTCGGGCCGAAGGCGAGCCGGTTCAGCACGTGCAAGGCCGCAGCCTGGTCGGGTTCCTCCGCGGCGAAGGCCGGGCGCCAGGCCAGGGCAGCCATGGCAGCGGCGAGCGCGCTGCGGCGCGTCATCGGAAAGACAGTCGTCTGGAGCATGGCGGCGGGCGTGGGCAGGCGTGGAGGGGCTACCCATTGAACGGCAGCACGAGGGTCGATGTTGACACCACGCGCATTGCTGGATCGCAAAGTCGAGCTCAACCTGAAGGCCAGCTGTTGCCGGCCTCAGGGATAGCCCTCACATGCGGCTGGGCCGGATCGGGATCGCCTTGTACGCCGGCACCTGGCTGCCCACCGCGTGGTGCCACAGCGGCACCAGCGGGTTCAGCTCGGGGAAGTAGCCCGCCGCGCAGCCGCGCGGGATGTCGTGGCGGACGATGCGCAGGCCGCCCACCTCGCGCGGATCGCCGTCGGTGGAGGCCGTCGTGGCGCGCACCATCTGGCCGTCCCGCAAGCCGAGCGCCGCGATGTCCTCGGCGTTCATCATCAGCACGTGGCGCGTGCCGTGGATGCCGCGGAAGCGGTCGTGGTTGCCGTAGACCGTCGTGTTGAACTGGTCGAAGCTGCGCAGCGTGGTCAGGCGGATCACGTCGCGGCCACGCGCCGTCATGTCGTCGTCCTCGACCAGCGACGGCGGGCAGATGAAGTTGGCCTTGCCGGTGGGCGTCTTCCATTCGCGCTGGCAGGCGGGCAGCGGACGATGGAAGCCGCCGGGTTGCCACATGCGCGTCTCGAAGTCCTCGAAGATGTCGGGATACGTCTTCGAGATGGCGCTGCGTACCTTCGCGTAGTCGGCCACCCAGTCGTCCCAAGGCACCTTCGCGTGCGCGCCCAGCGTGGCCTTGGCGATGCCCGCCACGATGGCCGGCTCGGACAGCAACTGCGTGCTCGCCGGCTCGGCCACGCCGCGCGAGCCGTGCATGCAGCCGGTGGAATCTTCCATCGACACGGCCTGCTCGCCGCCCGCCTGGCGGTCGATCTCGATGCGGCCCAGGCAGGGCAGCAGGTATGCCGCCTCGGCATGAACCACGTGGCTGCGATTCAACTTCGTGGCGATCTGCACCGACAGCTTCGCACGACGCCAGCCCTGTTCCACGCGCGGGCCGTCCGGTACGGCGCGCAGCAGGTTGCCGCCCAGGCTCACGATGGCCTTCACGGAGCCGTCGACGAGCCCCTTGCACGTCTCCACGGTGGTCAGGCCCTTCTCCTTCGGGGGATCGAAGTCGTAGAGCGCCTTGAGCTTGTCCATCGGCGCGATCTCCGGCTTCTCGGTGGTGCCCACCGTGCGCTGGCCCTGCACGTTGGAGTGCCCGCGCACCGGCAGGATGCCCGCGCCGGGCTTGCCGATGTTTCCTCCGAGCAGCAGCAGGTTGGCCACCATCTGCACGTTGGCCACGCCGGTCCTGTGCTGCGTCAGGCCCATGCCGTAGACGCCGATCACGCGCTTCGCGCGGCCGATCACCGTGGCGGCCGACTCGATCGCCGCGCGCTCGAGGCCGCTGGCCGCCTCGATGTCCGGCCATTCCACCTCGCGCAGGTGTTCGCAGAAGGCCTGGAAGCCGTGCGTGTGCTCGGAGACGAAGGCGTGATCGATGACGGCGTCGTCGCCGTCAGCGCGCGCCCGGTCGTCCATCGCGACGATGGCCTTGCACAGGCCCGAGAGCGCCGCCAGGTCGCCGCCGGCCTTGAGCTGGTGGTACTGCGTGTTCATCGCCGTGTCGGCCGGCGTGAGCATCTGCACCGGCGACTGCGGGTTGGCGAAACGCACCAGCCCCGGCTCCTTGAGCGGGTTGAACACGAGGATGGGCACGCCGCGCTGGCGGCAGTCCTGCAGGTCGTGCAGCATGCGCGGCGCGTTGGTGCCGATGTTGTGGCCCATGATGAAGATGCAGTCGGTCTGCCCGAAGTCTTCCAGCTGCACGGTGCCCACCGGCACGCCGATGCTCCCGGGCAGGCCGAACGACGTGCTCTCGTGGCACATGTTGGAGCTGTCGGGCAGGTTGTTGTTGCCGTACAGGCGCGCCATCAGCGCGTACATGTGCGAGGTCTCCAGCGAGGCCCGGCCCGAGGCGTAGAACACGGCCTCCTTCGGCTCGAGCGCCTTGAGCCGGATGCCGATGTCTTCGAAGGCTTCATGCCACGAGACCTCCACGTACTTGTCGGTGGCGGCGTCCCAGCGCAGCGGCGCGGTGAGGCGGCCCGTGGACTCGAGCGCGAGGTCGGTCCAGCCTTCGAGTTCGGTGAGCGTGTGCTGCGCGAAGAACTCGGGCGTGCAGCGGTCGGTGGTCAACTCCCAGGCGGTGGCCTTGGCGCCGTGCTCGCAGAATTCCGCCGCATGCGGCTCGGCCGGCTTGGCCCACGAGCAACTCACGCAGGCGAAGCCGTCGGCCTTGTTCTGCTTGAGCAGGATGCGCGTGCCGTCGAGCCGGATGTGGGCCTCGCCCAGCGCGTGCACCACCTCCTTGATGGACGTCCATCCGCCGGCGGCGTGGGTGAACGGGGCGATGCGGATGTCTTCGTCCTGGGCCATGACGGGTGCGCTGAGCGGTGAAGCCGGTCCAGCGGCAATGCGCATGCCGCGGTCTCCCGCCCAGGACGATGCAAGACCGGCGCCGTCGTGCGACAGTCGATGCTCCCCGTCGCCTGGAGCCGACCTTGAACCAACCGCCGATCCCCGCCGCCCCCGCGCCGGGCCAGCAGCCCGACCCGAACCGCGCGTACCAGATGTTTCCCACGCTGACGCGGGCCGACGTCGACTGCGTCCGCCGCTTCGGCGAGCCGCACCACGGCAAGGACGGCAGCTACCTGATCCAGGCCGGGCAGAAGTCGCGCGGGCTGTTCCTGCTGGTCAAGGGGCTCGTCACCGTCACGCAGCGCGACGGCCTGGGACGCACCGTGCCGTACCACGACTACCAGCCGGGCGAGTTCCTGGCCGAGGCCGGCACGCTGTACGGCGGCGCGGCGCTGGTGGACGCGCAGTGCGTGGGCGAGGTCGAGGGCATCCTTGTCGTGCCCGAGCAGCTGCGCGCGCTGATCATCGCGGAGGCCGACCTGGGCGAGCGCATCATGCGCGCGCTGATCCTGCGCCGCGTCTCGCTGATCCAGGCCGGCGCGAGCGGCGCCACGCTCATCGGCGCGTCCGGCTCGGCCTCGGTGCTGCGGCTGCAGAACTTCCTGCAGCGCAACGGCCAGCCGCACCACGTGGTCACGGCCGACACCGATCCCGTGGCCGCGCAGCTGCTGGTGCAATACGGCGCCGCCGCGGCCGAGGCCGTGGCCGTCACGCCAGACGGCACCGTGCTGGTCGACCCCAGCGAGACCCAGCTGGCCACCGCGCTGGGCATGATCGACGACCGCGTGTGCGACGGCCTGTTCGACGTGCTGGTGGTGGGCGCGGGGCCGGCCGGCCTGTCCACCGCCGTCTACGCGGCCTCCGAAGGCCTGCGCGTGGCGGTGCTCGACTGCCGCTCGTTCGGCGGCCAGGCCGGCGCCAGCGCGCGCATCGAGAACTACCTCGGCTTTCCCACCGGCATCTCGGGCCAGGCGCTGGCAGGGCGCGCCTACATCCAGGCGCAGAAGTTCGGCGCCAAGATGATCATCCCGGCCGAGGCCGTGCGGCTGGACTGCTCGAAGGCCGAGAGCGAGGGCGTGTTCGCGGTGCACCTGGCCGACGGCCGGCGCCTGCGCAGCCGCAGCCTCGTGTGCGCCAGCGGCGCGCGCTATCGCCGTCCGGCGCTGGGCCGCATCGAGGAGTTCGAGGGCCGCGGCGTCTGGTACTGGGCCTCGGGCCTGGAGGCCAGGATGTGCACGGGCTGCGAGATCGTGCTGGTGGGCGGCGGCAATTCGGCGGGGCAGGCGGCGGTGTTCCTTTCGGCGCACGCGGCCAAGGTGCACATGATGATCCGCGGCCCGGGGCTGGCGGCCAGCATGTCGCGCTACCTGATCGACCGCATCGAGGCCGCGCCCAACATCCAGCTGTGGACGAACACCGAGCTGGTGGAGCTGGAAGGCCAGTTGCCGTCGGGGCTCAGCAGCGTCAAGTGGCGCGAGGGCGGGGCCGACGGCACGGTGCACGAGCGCGAGCTGCGCAACGTGTTCCTGTTCGTCGGCGCCGATCCCGAGACGCGCTGGCTGGAGGGCTGCGGCGTGGCGGTGGACAGGCACGGCTTCGTGCTTACCGGCAGCGACGCCGTCACCGACGCCGACGGCCACGTGCTGCCCGGCCGCCTGCCCAACCCGTTCGAGACCAGCGTGCGCGGCGCGTTCGCCGTGGGCGACGTGCGCGCCGGCTCGGTCAAGCGCGTGGGCGGCGCGATCGGCGACGGCGCGGCGGCCGTGGCGCTGATCCACCAGCATCTCGCGGCGCTCGACGCGAAGGCGACTCCCTGACCACACCGAGGACATCATGACCACGCATTCCAAGACCTTCCGCATCGGCGGCGAACTCGAGATCAACCGCCTGGGCTACGGCGCGATGCGCATCACCGGCAAGGGCATCTTCGGTGCGCCCGCCGACCGCGATGGCGCGCTCGCCACGCTGCGCCGCCTGCCCGAGCTGGGCGTCGACTTCATCGACACGGCCAATTCCTACGGCCCGAACGTGTCGGAGGAGTTGATCAAGGAAGCGCTGTTCCCGTACAGCCACATCACCGTCGCCACCAAGGGCGGCCTCGAGCGCCCGGCGCCGGACGTCTGGGTGCCCAACGGCAACCCCAGCCACCTGGTCAGCGAGGCGCATGCCAGCCGCGACCGGCTGGGCGTGGGGCAGATCGCGCTGTGGCAGCTCCACCGCATCGATGCCAACGTGCCGCGCGACGAGCAGTTCGACGCCGTCAAGCTGCTGCTGGACGACGGCGTGATCGCGTACGCGGGCCTCAGCGAGGTGTCGGTGGCAGAGATCGAGGCCGCCGCCAAGGTGTTCCCGGTGTCCACCGTGCAGAACCGCTACAACTTCGCCGACCGCGGCAGCGAGGACGTGCTGAGGTACTGCGAGGCCCACGGCATCGGCTTCATCCCCTGGTTCCCGCTGGCCGCCGGCGAACTCACCCGCGAGGGCACGACGGCGCTCGACGCCATCGCCAAGGCACACGGCGCCACGCAAAGCCAGATCGCCGTCGCGTGGCTGCTGCAGCGCAGCCCGGTGATCATCCCCATCCCGGGCACGTCGAAGGTGGCGCACCTGGAGGAGAACGTGAAGGCCGGGGAGATCGTGCTGACGCAGGCGGAATTCGAGCAGCTGGATGCGGTCGGCCGCAAAGGCTGACCAACCCGGGTCATCCTGCGTGAATCGAAGCGCAGTCGCAGGATCCACCCCTCGGGCGGCTCGCGCGTGTCCTCAGCCCGCCTCGGGCGCGCCGTGGTGGAACACCTGGCGCAGGTAGGCCAGGAAGGTCTCGTCCTTGCAGAGCGTCTTGCCTGGCGAATCGGACAGCTTGGCCACCGGCTGGCCGTTGCACCGCGTCAGCTTCATCACGATGTTCAGCGGCGCCAGGCCGACGTCGTTGGTGAGGTGGGTGCCGATGCCGAAGCCCACCTGCGTGCGGTCGGCGAAGTGGCGCCAGATGCGCAGCGCCGTCTCGAGGTCGAGGCCGTCCGAGAACGTCAGGCGCTTGGTGTGCGGGTCGATGCGCAGCTTGGCGTAGTGCGCGAGCGCCTTCTCGCCCCAGGCGATCGGGTCGCCCGAGTCGTGGCGCAGGCCGTCGAACAGCTTGGCGAAGTACAGGTCGAAGTCGGCCAGGAAGGCGTCCATGCCCACGACGTCGGTGAGCGCCACGCCCAGGTCGCCGCGGTACTCCTGCACCCAGTTCTCCAGCGCCATCTTCTGGAAGTCGCGCAGGCGCACGTCGAAGGCCTGGTACGACTGCAGGTACTCGTGGGCCATCGTGCCGATCGCCACGAGATCGAACTTGCGCGCGAGGTGCACGTTGGACGTGCCCTTGAAGAAGCCGGGCACCTCGTCCTTCAAGGTGCGCACCACTTCCTCCTGCCAGGCACCCGAGAAGCGGCGGCGCACGCCGAAGTCGAAGAACTCGAACGGGTGCGCGCGCTCGGGCTCGCCCGCGCCGAACGCGCGCAGGGCCGCGATCTTGGCCTGCAGGCGGGCACGGCCTTCGGCCAGCGCCGCGGCGGGGTCGCTGCGCCGGAAGTACAGCTCGTTGACGATGGCCAGCACGTGGATCTCGAAGGCCATCACGTGCACCTGGGGACCGTCGGCCACGATCTCCAGCGAGCGACCGTCCTCCGCGACCGACGCCTGGACGAAGCGGCGCTGGAACCGGAAGATGCGCAGGAAGTCGACGAAGTCGCCCTTGATGTAGCGCAGCCTGCCCAGGTAGGCGAGTTCGTCTTCGGTGAACGACAGCGAGCACAGGTGGTCGAGCTGCTCGTTGACCTCGGGCAGCAGCTCGGCCAGCGGGAAGGCGGGCGGGTTGCGGCACACGAAGCGGTACTCGGCCTGCGCCTGCGGGTGGCGGTGCAGCATGGTCTGCCACATCGTGAACTTGTAGAGGTCGGTCTCGAGCAGGCTGTGCAGGACGGGGGTCATGGGGCGATTCTCGTTGTTCATGTTCCAGCGCGCGAAGGCCGGATCGGTTATCCTATCCTCCCCCACAGGATGAACCCATGGCCGTGCACCCGTCCCACCCCGACATCATCAAGCGCCTGAAGCGCGCGGAAGGGCATCTGCGCAGCATCGTCGCGATGCTGGAGGACGGCCGCGACTGCCTCGAGATCGCGCAGCAGATGCAGGCCGTGGAGAGCGCCGTGGGCAACGCCAAGAAGACGCTGGTGCACGACCACATCGACCATTGCCTGGAGCATGCCGTGGACGGCGTGGGCGCGCGCGACGCGATCAGCCAGTTCAAGGCCATCACGAAATACCTATGACCGACTTCCACACCCTGCTGCAGGGCGGCAACGCCTGGCTGTTCATCCCCAGCGCGATCCTGCTGGGCGCGCTCCACGGCCTGGAGCCCGGCCACTCGAAGACCATGATGGCGGCGTTCATCATCGCGGTGCGCGGCACGCTGATGCAGGCCGTGCTGCTGGGCCTGGCCGCGACCGTGTCGCATACCGCCATCGTCTGGCTCATCGCGCTGGGTGGCATGTACTTCGGGCGGCAATGGAGCGCCGAGGCCAGCGAGCCGTGGATGCAGATCATCTCGGCCGTGATGATCATCGGCGTGGCGGCGTGGATGTTGTGGCGCACATCGCAGAACAAGGCGGCGTGCTTCCATGACCATGGCGGCGAGGGCGGCCATGGCCATGGCCACGATCATGACCATGCGCACCATGACCACGACCATGCGCACGAGAAGCATGCGCACGCGCATGACGACCACGCGCATCATGACCATGACCACGCGCATGGCGCGTCGTGCGGCCACGACCATGGCCACGCGCACGCCGCGGCCGCGGCCCCTTTGGTCGACACCGCCGGCATGGATGCCCACGCCCGCGGACACGCCGACGACATCCAGCGCCGCTTCGCCGGCCGCGAGGTCACCACGGGCCAGATCGTGCTCTTCGGGCTCACCGGCGGCCTGATCCCGTGTCCCGCGTCGATCACGGTTCTTCTGCTGTGCCTGCAGCTGAAGAAGATCGCGCTCGGTGCCACGCTGGTGCTGGGCTTCTCGGTCGGCCTGGCGCTCACCATGGTGGCCTCGGGCGTGATCGCGGCGCTGGGCGTCAAGCACCTGTCGAAGAAGGTGAACAGCAGCCGCTTCAGCGAGCTGGCGGCGAAGGCGCCGTACTTCTCGGGCGGCTTGATCCTGCTGGTGGGGCTCTACGTCGGGTACCAGGGCATCCGCGCGCTGGCGTGATCGCATCCTCCAGGAAGCGAAAAGGCCCGCGCGAAGCGGGCCTTTCCATTTCTGCCGGGAGCGCGGTCAGCGCACTGCCGGCGCCGGCTTCGACCCGCGGTCGCCCAGCGCCACCTGCGCGATGGAGGCGACGACGATGTTGACCGCCAGCGCGAACAGCCCGGTGTACATCGCGTACGAGTCGCCGCCCAGCGTGAACGTGTGCACCGGCTTGACGCCGTCCATGAACGCCAGCGACGTGCCCGTGGCCAGTCCCACCGCCCAGCCCAGCAGCAGTGCCGGCGCGCGGAACCAGGCGAAGAACAGGCCGAACACCACGGCCGGGAACGTCTGCAGGATCCACACGCCGCCCAGCAGCTGCAGGTCCAGCGCGAACTTGGTGGGCAGCACGAGGATGATCACCAGCGCGCCCACCTTCACCACCAGCGACACCAGCTTGGCCACCTTGGCCTCGCCCGCAGGCGAGACGTTCGGCTGCACGTAGGCCTTCCAGAAGTTGCGCGTGAACAGGTTGGCGGCGCCGATGGACATCACAGCGGCCGGCACCAGCGCGCCGATGGCGATCGCGGCGAACGCGAAGCCGACGAACCACGAGGGGAACAGTGCGGTGAACAGCGCCGGCACGACGGCGTTGTTGTTGCCGTGCACGTCCACGCCGGCGGCGTAGGCCATGTAGCCCAGCAGCGCGATCAGGCCCAGCAGCACCGTGTACGCCGGCAGGAAGACCGCGTTCTTGCGGATCGTGTCGGCGCTCTTCGCGGCGAAGATCCCGGTGAGCGTGTGCGGGTACATGAACGCGGCCATCGCCGAGCCGAGCGCCAGGGTGGCGTACGGCAGGTACTGCGCGGGCTTCAGCAGCAGCCCGCCGGACTTCTTGGCAGCGTAGGCCGCGCTCGCCACGTCGAACACGTGCGCGTAGCCGCCCAGCTTCATCGGCACCAGCACCACGGCCACCAGCACCACGATGTAGATCATCAGGTCCTTCACGAACGCGATCAGCGCCGGCGCGCGCAGGCCCGCCGAGTACGTGTACAGCGCGAGGATGACGAAGGCCGCGGCCAGCGGCAGCTCGCCGGTGAGGCCCAGCGCCTTGATCACCACCTCCATGCCCACCAGCTGCAGCGCGATGTAGGGCATCGTCGCCACCACGGCCGTCGCCGCCACGGCGAGTTCCAGCGGACGCGAGCCGTAGCGGCCGTAGACGACGTCGGCGGCCGTCACGTGGCCGGCCTTCTGCGCCGCGTGCCACAGCCGCGGCATGATCACGAACACGATCGGATAGACCAGGATCGTGTAGGGTAGCGCGAAGAACCCATACGCGCCGACGGCGTAGACCAGCGCCGGCACCGCGATCACCGTGTAGGCCGTGTAGAAGTCGCCGCCCACCAGGAACCAGGTGATCCAGGTGCCGAAGCTGCGACCGCCCAGGCCCCATTCGTCGAGGTGCGCGCCTGCGGTGGCGCTCCGGTTCCAGCGCGAGGCCCAGAAGCCCATCACCGTGACGAGCAGGAAGAAGAAGACGAAGACGCCCAGAGCCGTCCAGTTGATCTGGTCCGTCATCACTTCACCCCCTTGCGCAGGCCGTCACGGTAGACGATCCAGATCAGGAAGGCCGTGATGGGCACCCACAGCAGCTGGTACCAGTAGAAGAACGGAAAGCCGAACAGGCTCGGCAACGCGTCGGTGTTGTAGAAGGGCACCCACAACAGTCCGATGAACGGCAGCAAGAGCAGCAGCCACATGAAGAGATCCTCGCGATGTTTTTCTCGGCCGCGATTCTGTTCCCAAGCGCATCTCCCTGCCCGGGAGTGCGAGACTAGGCGGCACGTCGTCCGACGAGAGGAGCCCGCCATGCCGATTTCGCTTCCGCGCCGCATCGCCGCCGGCCTGTTCGGGTTCACGGCGTGGTCTGCGGCCGCCGGGTCGCCAGGCCCGCAGGCCACGCACTTCCCCAGCGCGGACGGCCGCACCGAACTGGTCGGCTACCTGTTCGAGCCGTCCGGCCCCGGCCCGCATCCGGCTGTCGTGATGCTGCATGGCCGCGCGGGTCCGTACTCGTCCAACGTGAACGCCGGCTGCACGCTCGTGGCGCCAGGCCAGGACTCGCCCTGCAACGCAGCCACCTTGTCCAGGCGCCACGTGATGTGGGGCGAGTACTGGGCCGCCCATGGCTACGTGGCCTTGCTGGTGGACAGCTTCGGTCCGCGCGGTCGAGGCCACGGCTACGGACGCTTCACGCACGACGACCCCGATCGCGAGGCCGTCAACGAACTCGCGGTGCGTCCGCTCGACGCCGAGGGGGCCCTCGCGTGGTTGCGCACGCGCGCGGACGTGATGCCCGGGCGCGTGATGCTGCAGGGCTGGTCCAACGGCGGCAGCACCGCGCTCAACACGATGTACCGCCAGGCCACCGGGGCCAGCACGAACCCGTCGGAGAAGTTCCGCGCCGCGCTGGTGTTCTATCCCGGTTGCGGCCCGAAGGCGCTGCTGTCCGCACGCTACCGGGCCGACGCGTCGCTGTGGGCCTTCCTCGGATCGGACGACGAGGAGGTCTCGCCCACGGTCTGCGCGAAGGTGCTGCGCGGGGCCACGGGCGGCCCGGTGCAGGTCACCGTGTACGCCGGCGCGACCCACGACTTCGACGACCCCGGCAGCGCGCGGCAGTCCGTCGCAGGCAACCGCGCGGCCAGGGACGATGCGATGGCGCGCGCCGCGGCGCTGCTCGACGCCCTGCCGGTCAGGCCCTGATCTCGCCCTCGAGCTCGCGCTCGCGTTCGACCACGTCGTTGGCCGGCGTGCGCAGCGCGATGCGGAACGACGCCTGCGCCAGCAGCGCCGCGCCCACCAGCACCGCGCACGCCGCGACGGCGGGGTCGCGGCCCAGGCCGGCCAGCGTCGTGCAGGCCGCGCCCACGGCCATCTGCATGAACCCGTACAGCCCCGCGGCCGAGCCGATCAGGCGGGGATCGACGCTGATCGACAGCGTGGACACGGCCGGACTGCACAGGCCCGCGCCGACGCAGTAGACGATCATCGGCGCCTCGATCGCCAGCACGCCCGGTCGCGCCAGGAGGAAGACGGCGAGCACGGCGATGGCGGCCACCAGGCTCACGAGGTTGCCGGCCACCAGCAGGCGCTCGATGGAGAAGCGGCCGATGAGCCGGCTCGCCAGGATGTTGCCGATGGACACGCCCACGATCAGCAGCCCCAGGTACAGGCCCACCTCGTGGAGCGGACGGTGCAGCTCGTTGATGAAGATGAACGGCGCGGCGGCGATGAAGCCGTAGAACGACGTGGTGGCGCAGCCGCCGCCCAGCGAGAAGCCCAGGAAGCGCGGCGAGCCCAGCAGCGCGCGGTAATCGCGCGCGACGCCGCGCGCGCTGATCGTGCCGCTGGGCGTGCGGGTCTCGGGCAGCAGCCGCCACGACACGCAGAAGTTCAGCACGCCGAGCGCGGTCAGCACGACGAAGATCGAGCGCCATCCGAACGAGCCGGCCAGCAGGCCGCCCACCAGCGGCGCCAGGCCCGGGCCCACCATGGTCATCAGGCTCATCAGCGCCAGCCGGCGCACGGCGTCGTTCGATTCGGCGGTGTCGCGCACGATCGCGCGACCGAGCAGCAGCCCGGCGCAGCCGCCCGCGGCCTGCACCAGCCGGGCGGCGATCAACACGCCCACGCCGGGGGCGATGCAGGCGGCGAATCCGCCCAGCGTGTAGAGCGCGAGCCCCACGAGCAGCGTCGGCCGGCGACCGAACACGTCCGACAGAGGGCCGTAGACCAGCTGGCCGACCCCCAGCCCGAAGATGTAGACGCTGATCGTCATCCGGATCGTCGTGGCGTCGGTGCCCAGCGACTGCGCGGCGACGGTGAGCGCCGGCACGAACATGTGCATCGCGAGCGTGCCGCTGAAGGTGACGAGCACCAGCAGCCACAAGGGCACGGATCGGCGGACGAGGGGGAAGGTGGCGGAGATCGCGGTCATCGGCCGGAGAGATTGTCCGGCAGCCGCGGTGTCCCTGCGGCCCGCTGCGGCAAGCGGGTCAGAAGTGGACGGCCAGCCCGACCGTGGAGGTCAGGTCGTTGGAGGTCCAGGTGGTGCCGCGCGACACGTTGAAGTCGAGCTGCGCCTTCGACGAGGCCGCGAACGTGGCGCCGGCCGCGACGTGCGCGGTGTTGTTGTCGATCACGTTGTTGAAGGCCAGCTTCTCGCCGGACAGCTCCACGTAGCTGCGCCAGCGCGCGGCCTTGGTCTTGTCGACCGTGCTCACCTCGAGGCCGGCCACGTAGTGCTCGAAGGCCATGCCCCCGCCGCGCGTGAAACCCGGCGTGAAGCCGATGGACATGTCGTCGGGGGTGTCCCACATCGCGGTGATGCGCAGCGAGCGGCGCACATTGGCGGCGCGTGGCGGCGGTGCGCCGGTGACGACGTCGGCATGGGCATCCCACGCCAGCGACGACAGCACGGGCGCCTCGATGCGGTCTTCGGCGCTCCAGCGCGCACCGACCGTGACGTCGGCCGGGTTGGCCGCGCGCGGCAGCACGCGCACCAGCGGGTCGCGATCGGGGCCGTTGGGCGCCGGCATGCCGTCGGCGTGGATCTGCACCTGCTGGTTACGGTCGAGCACGAGGCGGGTGGGCGGCAGGCCCAGCGCGTTGGGGTCGATCTTCACGGGCTTGAGGCCCGGCTTGACCGCCACGGTGACCGGAACGACGGGCTTGGGCGCAGGATCGGGCGCCGCCATCGCGGCCGCGATCGCCGACTGCACCAGCGACGCGTCGGCCACGTCCGGGTTGGGCAACAGCGTGGCGTAGACCGCCGGGTCGACCACGTCGCTCGACAGCGTGTCGAGCTGCACGTCGGCGCCGAACACGTCCTGCTGCGCGCAGGCACCCGCCGACAGGGCCGCCAGCGAGGCGGCGACGACGGTGGTGGCGAGGAAGGGACGGGGGGGCTTCATGGCGGACGGCTTGATGCGATGCAGCATAACGGAGGACGCTGACAGCGGACAACCCCTGTATTGTCACAGCGCGAACCCATCATGATCGATGCAACAGGCGGCCTGCGGGCGCGCAGATCTGTTGCGACCACGCTCGCCGATCCGCCGTCCCGCCTGCGAGCGGTGCACCGGCCGTTGTGGCCCGGTATCGGTGCGCTCGCCGAGGGCCTGGGCATCTCGGCGCCCGGGCTGTGGCGCCTCACGCGCAGCGCATCGCGGCAACGCCAGGCCCCGCTGGGCGAGCAGCACTATCGCTACGAACTGCTGCCCAAGCGCACCGGTGGCTGGCGCCTGCTGGAAGTGCCGCATCCGTGGCTGCGCGCGCTGCAGCGCCGGGTCCTGGACGAGCTTGTCTCCCAGGTGCCGCCGCACGAGGCTGCGTGTGCCTGCGTGCGCGGCCGGTCGGTGGTCGACCACGCGCGCGCCCACGTTGGGCAGGCCGTGCTGCTGAACGGCCACGGTGGCGCGCGAGCTGATGGCTCTTTGCACCACCGCCACGCCCGAGCCGGTGCTCGGGCGCTTGCGCGCCGGGGGCGGCCTGTCCTGGGAGCGGTCCGTGCGGCTGCGCGATGCGCACCAGCCCCAGGGCGCGCCGACTTCGGCGGCGCTCGCCAACCTGTGCGCGTTCCGGCTCGACGTTCGCATCGCCGCACTCGCGCGAGCGGCCGGCGCGCGCCACACGCGCTACGCGGACGACATCGTCCTCTCGGGCGGCCATAACCTGCTCCGCGGGGCGGATCGCATCGAGGCGCGCATCGGCGGCTTCGCGTTGGACGAAGGTTTCGCGCTGAACCATCGCAAGACGCGCCGGGCCTCGAGAGGCCGCCGCCAGCAGGTGTGCAACATCGTGGTGAACGCGACCCCAACCTGCCGCGCGACGATTTCGATCGCCTGAAAGCCGTGCTGCATGGCTGTGCGACGCGAGGCCCGTCGTCGCAGAACCGCGATGGCATTCCTCATTGGGAGCAGCACCTGCGCGGACGAGTGGCCTGGGCGGCGCAGCTCAATGCACCGAAGGCGCGACGGCTTCAGCGCCTGCTCGACACGATCGACTGGACGCGCTGATGCCCTGTCATTGCGCGCGCAGTCCCGGAGTCCAGCCCTGGGGCAACGTCGTTTGCCCGCGTGGATCCTGCGACTTCGCGCAGGATGACGAATCGGCGATCAGAAGCTGGAAGAGACGCCCACGCCGGCCTGGAACGGCGGCGCCGTGTCGCTGAGGCCGCGGGTCACCGCGAAGTCGATCTGCGTGCCGGGGGTGGCCACGAAGCTGATGCCGGCGTCGACGCTGGTGGACGCGCCGGCCATCTGCAGCGTGCCCATGCGGTCACGCGCCATGTCGACGAAGGTGCGCCATTGCGGCGTCCAGCTCTTGCCCAGCGTCACGGCCAGCGTGCCGGTGGACTGGCGCCGGCCGGCCACGGAATAGTCCACGACCATGCCGGGCATCACGCCCAGCGAGAAGTCGTTGGGCAGCGCCCATTCGCCGCTCAGGCTCGTGGTGGGGCGCAGCGCGGCGTCGTGCGCGTCGGCGGCCTGCAGGTCGGGCATCCACGCGGCGGAGGGCACGTGCGAGTTGGCGTCGCCGTGCACCACGCGCCAGCGCGCGCCCAGCGACAGATCCATGGCGTCGGCGTCGGTGGACGGCGTGGCGGGATCGTCGGCGAAGTCGTTGGGCACCGGGCCGCGCGAGACGATGGACGTGGCTCGCGTGACGTAGGGCGACCCGGCATCGAGTCGCCAGGAGCCGGACATCACGCGCGACACCACGTTCTCGCGCAGCACCGCCACCACGGCGCGTTCCTTCTCCAGCGTCTCGTCGATCAGCTTGCGCGCCGCGGCGACGAAGCCGCCGGACGTGGCCACGGGCGTGGCCGGCGCGACCTCGTCGTCGGCCGCGGCCAGGGCCTGCGAGCTTGCGAGCAGCGCGGCCGCGAGGCATACAGCGCTGGGTATCGTGGTGCGGCGATCGAAGGGGCGGAAGAGACGCATGGCGAACGGTTCTCGGGAATGTGGCCATCTTGCGGGACCGCCCGAAATCGCGTCAACGCATGAGCTGCCGGATCGCGGCCCTGTTCGTCTTGTAACGTTACGCGACGTGTCCGCACTGACCATCGGGAGTCGGCGTCGCGGTCGGCGCCGATGGAAAGGTGTCCGGCGTTGGGTCCCGATGCCACCCGGGAATCCGGGCATTAGTTCACGCCATTCAGGCCGGATGGAACACCCACCGGGTGCGCGGCCTGCGCCCGAGGCCGTGCGCCGCGGCGCCGGGCTCTTGCAACGGCGCTGCATCTTGTTGCGTGGTCGGGCGAGCCGGGCGACCGCGTTGCCCATTCCGGATCGAGGGCGGTCAGAAGCGCGACGACACGCTGAGCCCGCCGCGCAGTTCCTGCGAGGCGCTGCCCGAGAGGCTGCGCGACACGACCATGTCCACCTCCAGCGTGCGTGACGCGGTGAAGGCCACGCCCGTGTCCACGTTCAGCAGCGAGGAGTCGCCCTGCGTGCGCGACAGGGCCTGGCCGGCCACCTCCACGAAGCTCTGCAGCCGCGGCGTCCACGACTTGCCCAACGTCACGGCCAGCACGCCGGCGGCGTAGTGCCGGCCGTCGTCGCCGCGATCGCGATAGACGCCCTGCGTCACGCCCAGCGACAGCTGGCTCGGCAGTTCCCACTGGGCCGTCGCGCGCAGCGACGGGCGCAGGTCGGCCTCGCGAACCGCCGGCGAGCCCATCGTGGTCTCCACGTCGGCCAGCCAGGCGACGCCGGGCAGCCAGCCGGCATCGCCGCCGCGCACGCGCCAGCGCGCGCCCAGCGACACGTCGCTGAAGCCGCGCAGGCGGCGCATGCGGTCGTTGGCGGTCTCCAGCGGCAACTCGTCGGCGTTGCTGGCGGCCGCGGCGCGCAGCTCCATGGTGTGGCTCGGATCGACGGGCACGTCCAGCGTCGCGAAGTGCGACGTGAAGCGCGAGACGGCCTGCTCGTGCGGTCCGGGCAGCAGCGGGAAGACGGGATCGAACTGCCACTGTCCGAGGCCGACGACGGCGGGCGAATCGAGGAAGTCGACGTGCGCGGCGGTGGCCTCGCCGTCCGCGTCGGCCCGCGCGGCGGCCATCAGCAGCGCCGTGGCGAGGGCGCGGGGAGCGGCGGTGAAGGAGCGCATGGCGGACGGCAACCATCTGGACGTGATGGCTCATCTTGAGGCGCCCGGTGCGCGTCGAAAGCCGCATGAGCCGCGCGATTGCCGGCCATTAAGGCCTGTTCGCACTCGACGCGGGCAGGCGCTGAGTGTGAACAGACCCTAACCCATGATCACCTGGAAGCTGTGCTCGTAGGCGGCCGTGAGCGAGTCCAGCCGCTCGAGCAAGGTCTCGCTCGCCTGCACCAGCGTGCGCCGACCCGCGCCCGTGCCGCAGGCGCCCACGCCGCCCAGCAGGCGCAGCCATTCGTCGCGCACCTGCGCCAGCGTCGTGCGGATCTCGGGCGAGGTCAGCGGCGCCTGCTCCAGTTCGCGCTGCGCCTGTTCGAACGCGTCCAGCGCCGCCTCGTGGCGCCGCAGCAGGGCCTGCGGCGCGTCGTCGGCGGCCAGGGCCGTTGCGGCAAGAAGGCTTTCCTTGGCGATGCGCTGCACCCGCATGCGCTGGCGCCCGCACTGGTTGACGATGTGCAGGGCGCGCCGGCCGGCGGCCTCCTGCAAGGCCTCGGTGAGGTGCTCGGCGGCGTCCAGCATCTCCGCGGCGAGGGCGTCGACGTGGCGCAGCGTGGGCGCGTCCATGCGCGGCAGGTCCAGCGCCTGGGCCAGCGCGCGCCAGCACGACTCGGTGCGCGCGAAGGCCGGCTGCGCGGCGGTGTCCGCGCATCGAGGCCTCAGCATCTCGAGGTTGTCTCGCACGCGTTGCATCGACTCCGATTTCAACGCGGCCGTGTCGCGCGTGGCGATGCGCAGCAGCTGTTGCGCGGCCAGGCGCACGAGGCGCTGCGACAGCATGCGCAGCTGGCCGGCACGGTTCATCGCGTCGGCCCAGCGTGCCGCATCCCACACCGCGCGCGAGAGCTCGCCCAGGCGCAGGTTGACGCTCATCGCCGCGCCGCGCAGCAGCCGGAACGCTTCGTCCTCGCCGAGGCCGCGCGCGGACATCAGCACGCCCTTGGCGCGATCCACCCACTTGCGTTCGTCGAGCTGCTCGTGCGCGCGCGC
>Ga0302198_10000739_pt1 | contig 36590 bp, 36 predicted proteins | sample II_Bog_N2_2_FD_193521 | JGI IMG/M metagenome (GOLD analysis project Ga0302198, IMG submission 193521) | Peat permafrost microbial communities from Stordalen Mire near Abisko, Sweden - II_Bog_N2_2 | ecosystem: Environmental > Terrestrial > Soil > Wetlands > Peat | place: Sweden: Abisko...
CATCCAAATCCCCAAAAACCGCCGCAAACCCATCCATCGTAGTCTCCCGCGCCAAACCTGCCACGGGTAGAATCAATCAATGCTCAACGCGCAACCCTGACGCAAAAGTTCAAGTGCGATTCCCCTGCGGCGCCACCGCGATTGAATACGGCCTGATCGCCGCTCTGATCGCCGTCGCCGCCATCACCGCGATGGGTTCGCTGGGCAACTCGCTCTCGAACACCTTCAACTACGTCTCGGGTCAGATGACCAACGCTCAGAGCGGCAAGCTCTAAGTCGTAAGTCGAGACTACGACGTTCGAGGGGGGCGAGGAAACTCGCCCCCCTTTTCGTATTCATTTCTGACAACGCGGGCAGAAAAAGCTCGAACGCCCGCCCTGCGCCACGCGCTGCACACGCCCTCCGCAGGCACATGGCTCATTCTCGCGGCCATAGACGCGCCAGTCCTTGGCGAAATAGCCGAGCTCACCATCGGGGCGGGCATAGTCGCGCAAGGTCGATCCGCCCGCCGCAATCGCTTCGGACAAGACCGCGCGGATTTCGGGCACCAGCCGACCGAGCGCCGCAAGCGACACTTTGCCCGCTTCACGTACCGGATGGATTCGCGCGCGATGAAGCGCTTCGCAGACATAGATATTGCCCAGCCCGGCCACGATGCCCTGATCGAGCAGCAGCAGTTTGACAGCGGCGATTCGCCCCTGAAACGCGCGCGCAAGGTGCGCCACGGTCAGATCGGGGCCGAGCGGTTCCGGCCCCAGCGCGGCAAACGGCGCAAAGGCGTGAAGCGCGGCGGTATCGACCAGATCGACCGAGCCGAATCGGCGCGCATCGTTCAGCGCCAGAACGTGTCCCTTGCCGGTTTCGAGCACGAGATGATCGTGGCGCCCGATCTCGCCCGGATCGATTCGCCAGCGTCCCGACATCCCCAAGTGAAACACCATGGTCTGCCCCCGATCGGTCTGCACCAGCCCGTATTTCGCGCGCCGCCCCAGCGCGACGACGCGCGCGCCGGTCAGCACCTGGACAAGGTCGGGCGGAAAGGGCCGACGCAGATCGGGGCGGTTGACCGCAACGCGCACCAGTCGGTCGCCGGCCAGCACTGTGGCCAGCCCGCGGACGGTGGTTTCGACTTCGGGTAATTCGGGCATCGACACCCAGCATGGTTCGAGGGCAGGAAACCGGGATCATCGACCAATTTCACCCGTAAAGGAATCCCTATCGGGCTTTGCCGGGCGGACAATTGTGACTAAAGCCCCTGTCCATGACCACCACCGACGCGCCTGCCGAAACCGCCTCCTTTGGATACGAGGACATTCCCGCCGAGGAAAAGGTCGCCCGTGTCGGCGCGATCTTTTCCAATGTGGCCAAGCGCTATGACGTGATGAACGACGCCATGTCGGGCGGGATGCATCGGCTGTGGAAGGATCGCTTTGTCGCGCGGGTCAAGCCGCAGCAGGGCGAATCGATTCTCGACATGGCCGGCGGCACCGGCGACATCGCCTTTCGCATGGCCAGGCGCGGCGCTGCCATTACCGTGTCCGACATCAATCAGGACATGCTCGACGTCGGCATCGAACGCGCGGAAAAACGCGGAATTACCGGGCTCGAGTGGTCGTGCCAGAATGCCGAGCAACTCGATTTCGCCGATCGCCGCTTCGATGCCTATACGATCGCGTTCGGCATCCGCAATGTCACCCATATCGATCGCGCGCTGGCCGAGGCGCATCGCGTGCTGAAATTCGGCGGGCGGTTCTTCTGCCTCGAATTTTCGACCACCGAATGGCCCGGTTTTGCCGAAATCTATGATCTCTATTCGCACCATGTCGTGCCGCAGATCGGCAAGATCATCGCCGACGACGCCGATTCGTATCGCTATCTGATCGAGTCGATCCGGCGTTTCCCGCCGATGCCGGCCTTTGCCGCCATGATTCGCGATGCCGGTTTTACCCGGGTGAAAGTCGAACCGATCCTGGGCGGGTTGGTCGCAATCCATTCCGGCTGGAAGGTCTGAAGGGACCATACGCTTGGCCATTTCCGACCTTGTCCATATCCGCCGCCTGCTGGGCTGGGGCCGGATCCTCGCCCGCCATGGCGCGCTGCGCGGCATCGAGCGCGATCGCAACACACCGGGGCCAGTGCGCCGCCTTTGCCGCATTGCGCGTTTCGGCACGATCCAGCCCGCGTTGCCCGATTATGCCGGGGCGTTTCGCGCGATTGGCCCGGCGGCGATCAAGCTGGGGCAAACGCTCGCCACACGTCCGGACATCGTCGGCGAAGAGGCCGCGCGCAATCTGCTGACATTGCAGGATCAATTGCCGCCGGTCGATTTCGCCGCGATCCGGCATGAAATCGAATCGAGCTTTGAACGCCCGCTCGAAAGCCTGTTTGCGACATTCGATCCCGAGCCGGTCGGCGCCGCCTCGATCGCGCAAGTGCACCGCGCCACGACGATCGACGGGCGCGATGTCGCCGTCAAGATCCTGCGCCCCGGCGTGCGGGAGAAATTCGCCCGCGATATCGAGACTTACGAATGGGCTGCGGCCCATCTCGAAGCGCTCGACGGCGAAGCGCGGCGGCTGCGCCCGCGGCTGGTGATTGCCAATTTCCGCCGCTGGACGCTGCGCGAGCTCGATTTCCGGCGCGAGGCGGCCTCCGCTTCGGAACTGGCCGATGTCATGCATGCCTTTCCCGGCTATCGCGTGCCGGCGATCGATTGGGATCGTACCAATGGCCGGGTGATGACGCTCGACTGGATCGACGGCATAAAGATCAGCGATGTCGATCGGCTCGATGCCGCAGGCCATGACCGCAAGGATCTGGCGCAACGGCTGGTGCTTGCCTTTTTGACCCAGGCGATCAGCGGCGGCTATTTCCATGCCGACATGCATCAGGGCAACCTGTTCGTCACGGCCGACGGCACGATCGTCGCCATCGATTTCGGCATCATGGGGCGGATCGATCGTCGCGCGCGGCAATGGCTGGCCGAAATCCTCTATGGCCTGACCACCGGCAACTATCGCCGCGTCGCCGAAATTCATTTCGAGGCGCAATACGTGCCGAGCTATCACTCGGTCGACGAATTCGCGACCGCGCTGCGCGCCGTGGGCGAGCCGATGCGCGGGCGCCCGGTCAGCGAGCTCTCGGTCGGGCAAATGCTCGACGGCCTGTTTGCGATCACGCGCGATTTCGACATGGCGACACAGCCGCACTTGCTGCTCCTGCAAAAGACCATGGTCATGGTCGAAGGCATCGCCACACAGCTCGACCCGCAGATCAACATGTGGGACACCGCCGCGCCGTTTGTGAAAAGCTGGATCCGCGACGAACTGGGGCCCGAGGCCGCGATTGCCGAACGTCTGCGCGACGATACCGCGACGCTGTTGCGCATACCCGACCTCATTCGCCGCATCGAGGACCGTTTCCCGGCCAAGGGCGGCGCGCCCGAAGCGCCACCGCTGCCCGACATCGCGCTGATGTGGGACAAGCGCGCCGGGGGCCAGGGGCCCGGCTGGGTCAGTACGATCGCCACCCACCTGGCCGCCGCCGGGATCGGCGCGGCGATCTTTGTTCTGGGTCTCGCCTCGGGCTGGTGGGGCTGACGTGGCCGGCCTGCGCCTGCCAAAGCGGCATTTCAACGCGCTTGACCTGTCACGGCTGCTGGCGGCCTGCGCGGTGCTGTTCTGGCATTACCAGCATTTCTTCGTACCGCCGGTGGATTTCGAATTCCATGTCCGCCGCTCGATCGCGCCGTTTTATCGCGAACTTGCCTGGGTCTATGACTATGGCCATGTCGCGGTGGAATATTTCTGGGCGGTGTCGGGATTCGTCTTTACCCATGTCTATCTTGCCGACATGGGCGCGCGCGGGCGGTTCTGGCTGGCGCGGCTGGCGCGGCTGTGGCCGTTGCACCTTTTGACTTTGATGGTCGTCGCGGTGCTGCAGGGGATCTATACCCACACCAACGGCACCGCGTTCATCTATCACCATCAGGATCTCAAGCATTTCCTGCTCAATCTGGGCATGGCGCATTACTGGGGTTTTCAGGACAACCAGTCGTACAACGGCCCCTCCTGGTCGCTGTCGACCGAAATCCTGGCCTATGCGGCATTCTGGGTCTTGCTGCCTGCGTTGCGCCGGATGCCGCTGGCGCTGGCTGCGCCGGTCGCATTGGCCATGTTTGCGCTGGTCTTCGACAACATCCTGCCGCCCGATGCCCCGCCGCAGGCGCTGGCGGCAAAGCTGGTCCCGGTAGTCAGCTGCATCGGCTATTTCTTTGCCGGCGCGGCGGTCTATGGCGCGGTGCTCAAAGGCTGGCTCGATGCGCCGCGACTGGTCGTGCTGGCGCCGGTGCTGGCGCTTGCGGGCTATGCGTTGTCGGGGATGAAAGTCCATGGCCACGACGCGGCAATCCTGGCGGGCACATTTGCCGTGCTGTTTGCCACGCTGGCGATCGACCTTGTCGACCGCAACGACGCGCTGCGGCTTGGCCGGAAACTGGGCGATGCCTCGTATGGCATCTATCTTTGGCATTTTCCGCTGCAACTGGCGCTGGTGCTGCTGGTCGACGCGACGCTTGGCACGCGCATGGTATTTCGCCAGCCGGTGTTCCTGCTGATCTTTGTCGGCGCCTCGCTGCTTGCCGGATTTGCCTCGCATCGCTGGATCGAGCGACCCGCGCAGCGCATGGTCTTGCGCCTTGCGGATCGCTTCAAGCCCGGTCGCCGCGCGACAGCCTGACTTTCAGGTCGTCAGGTCGGCGATGCGGTGGTGCGGCAAAAAGCGCCAACCGGCGAGCAGCAGCAGCACTTCGATCGCTTCGACCGCCATCGGCACCGGCCAGCCGGGATAAGGCCCGGTCAGCACGAGATCGAGCGCGCGCCCCAGAAACGACACCGCAAACAGCAGCATCGGTACGAGCAAGAGATCGGCATTGCGGCGCCAGGCGCCCCACAACATGGCAAACCCGGCCACACCGAAAAACGCGGTGAAATCCGCACGGATGGTCGATATCCCCGCGCTCGCCACCGGAACGACGCCCAGCCCTTGCGCCACTTCGAGCGGGGTAAACAGAAACGAAGCGGCCATGAGCAGATCGAACAGGCCGATCAGGAATATGAGAGCGGTGAGGACAAGGCGCATCGGCATGGTTTCCAATTCGGTTGCGGGCAATTCGGTTGCCGGTCGGTTGCCAAAATGATTGCGCCTGCCGCCGCGCCAATGCAAGAAGCAGCCATGCTGCATTTTCCCCGGCGCATCCTGCTTGTCATCGGCGGCGGCATTGCCGCCTACAAAGCCGCCGAACTCGTGCGCCTGATCCGCCGCGAAGGCGCCGACGTGACGTGCGTGCTGACCGAGGCGGGAACGCGCTTCGTCACCCCGCTGACGCTCGCCGCGCTGAGCGAAAACCCGGTCCACACCACGCTGTGGGATCTGAAAAACGAAGTCGAAATGGGGCATATCCGCCTTTCGCGTGAGGCGGACCTGGTGGTGGTCTGCCCGGCGACGGCCGATCTGATGGCGCGGATGGCGGCGGGCATGGCCGATGATCTGGCCACCACGCTGCTGCTCGCCACCGACAAGCCGGTCATGGCCGTGCCCGCGATGAACGTGCGGATGTGGCAACACGAAGCGACGATCGCGAATGTCGCGACGCTGCGCGCACGCGGCGTCACGGTGATGGAACCCGACGAAGGCGCCATGGCCTGCGGCGAATTCGGCCCCGGTCGCCTGCCCGAACCCGAAGCGATCATGGCCGCGATTCGCACCCGGTTTGGCGCGACGCGCGCCCTGGCGGGCAAACATGTCCTGATCACCGCCGGGCCGACTCACGAACCGATCGACCCGGTGCGCTATATCGCCAACCGGTCGAGCGGGAAGCAGGGCTTTGCCCTGGCCGCAGCCGCCGCCGAAGCCGGGGCGCAAGTCACGCTGATCGCGGGGCCGGTCGCTCTGCCGACGCCGCCGGGGGTATGCCGTGTCGATGTCGAAACCGCGCGCGAAATGGCCAAAGCGGTCGATGCCGCCCTGCCCTGCGATGTCGCGATCATGGTCGCGGCCGTGGCTGACTGGCGTGTCGCCGACGCGGCCGGGCAAAAGCGCAAGAAGGACGGAACGGGCCGCATCGCGCCGCTCGAACTCGTCGAAAACCCCGATATTCTCGCCGGGCTCGGGCATGCCGTGCTGAAACCGCGCCTGCTGATCGGCTTTGCCGCCGAGACCGAGCACGTCATCGCCCATGCCGAAGCAAAACTGGCGCGCAAGGGCGCCGACTGGATCATTGCCAACGACGTGTCGGGCGATGTCATGGGCGGCGCGGACAACACGGTCCACATCGTCACCGCCGCCGGGGTGGACAGTCTGCCGCGCATGCCAAAAGCCGAAGTGGCGCGCGCAATCATTGCAAAGGTGGCCGATGCACTCTCCTGATCCGATTCCCGTTCTTGTCCGCCGCCTGCCCGGCAACGACGACTTGCCGCTGCCCGGCTATGCCACCGATGGCGCTGCCGGGATGGACGTGGTCGCCGCCGAAGACGTGGCGATTGCGCCGGGTGCGCGCCAGGCCGTGGCCACAGGGCTTGCCGTGGCGATCCCGGCGGGGTTTGAAATCCAGGTCCGCCCAAGGTCGGGCCTTGCGCTGAAGCACGGCGTCACCGTGCCCAACACGCCGGGCACGATCGACAGCGATTATCGCGGCGAGCTGAAAGTCATCCTGATCAACCATGGCGACACGACCTTTGTCGTGCAGCGCGGCGACCGCATCGCGCAATTGGTGCTGGCCCCGGTCACCCGCGCCACATGGCTCGAAGTCGAACAGCTCGACGAAACCGCGCGCGGCGAAGGCGGCTTTGGCTCGACCGGTGTCGCTTCGGGCGAAAATCTCTCCGCGCTGCCGGGTTAAGCGCCTCCTCCTCCCCGATCTGAGGAGGAGGAACGCGTTGCTCTTACTTCTTCTTTTCGGGCGGGATCGAGATGCGCACGGTTTCTCCAGGTTTGCCGGGGAAGCCGGTAAACAGCGCATCGACCAGATTGGGCACGAGATAGGGCAGGCGGTTCGAGGTCGAGACGGCCTCCGCCTTGCCTTCGAACAGCCGCTGACCGTCGCTGCGGCGCTTGATCCGCACTTCGATACCGCTGGTATAGACCGTCGTCACGCTGACGTCGTTGAACCACGGGTCATAGAGGCCATAGCCCCAGAAGTGACGTGAGCCATAGAACCCGCCGCGCCCATAGCCATAGCCGTGCCAGGGGCCCCAGAACGGGTCCGGACCATACATGCTGAGTTTGTCGCGGCCCTTGTCGACGCCATAATCGAATTCGACGACAAGGTCCGACGTCGCCGGATCGCCCACGATATAGCCCAGTTTGTGCAGTTGTTCGCCGACCAGCCCGGCGTATTGCGCGAATTCCAGCCCGCCCGCATTGCGCGGATCTTCGGCGACCACGGCAAACGTCTGACCGGCAGGCGCGGGCAGTTCATGCTGAAACCGCGAGACATTGGCATTGAACGGTTCGGCACAGCCCGACAGGCCGCCGGTCAATGTGGCGGCCAAAACCATCGGCAGGGCGATTGCCGCGATCCGGCGAAACGGAAACGTCTTGGGTATCGGCATTTCATCCAACTCCTGATCGACCCGGCTTCCCCTGCCGAACCGGGATCTCATGCGAACCTGCGGGCTGACGGTATAAATATGCCCCAGGCCTGACATCGGCAAAGGTTGAACGCGGCAGACCGCCCCAACCCTTCGCGAAGTGCGTAGCAGGAGATTTGCCCCAGCTTATGCAGCTTGACCAGCCCCCATGATGATACGGCTCACCTGACCAGCCCAAGCGCGGCATAAGCCGCATCGAGCGTCGGCTGCGCGAGTGTGCGCGCCTTTTGCGCGCCTGCGGCCAGGATCGCGTCGAGCGCAGTGTGATCCTCGCGCAGATCGCGATAGCGCGCGGCGATCGGCGCCAACCGTTCGACCAGCAATTCGCCCAGCGCGGGTTTGAACGCGCCAAATCCCTGCCCGCCGAATTCGGCGAGAATCGAAACGACATCGCGGCCCGACATCACCGCATAGATCCCGACCAGATTGCGCGCCTCGGCCCGGCCTTCGAGCCCGGCGGCTTCGCTCGGCAAAGGCTCGGGATCGGTCCGCGCCTTTTTCACTTTCTGCATGATCGTGTCGGCATCGTCGGTCAGATTGATGCGGCTCTGATCCGAGGGATCGGACTTGCTCATCTTGGCATTGCCGTCGCGCAAGCTCATGATTCGCGCGGCCTGCGGAGGGATGATCGGATCGGGCAGCGTGAACACCGGCGCGGCTTCGCTGGCGAAATCGTTGTTGAACTTCTGCGCGACATCGCGCGCGAGTTCGAGATGCTGTTTCTGGTCCTCGCCGACCGGGACATGCGTCGCCTGATACAGCAGGACGTCGGCCGCCTGAAGCACAGGATAGGTAAACAGCGCGACCGAGGCGCCTTCGCGGTTCTTGCCCGCCTTGTCCTTCCATTGCGTCATGCGGTTCAACCAGCCCATCCGCGCCGTGCCGTTGAGCAGCCATTGCAGCTCCACATGAGCGGGGACTTGCGCCTGATTGAACAGGACCGAACGATCGGGATCGATCCCGCAGGCAACCAGCGCGGCGACCATTTCGCGCGTGTTGGCTGCCAGATCGGCCGGCACATGCGGCATCGAAATGGCATGCAGGTCGGCCAGGAAATACAGGCAGGTCGCGCCCTTGGCTGTCCATTCGTCCTGCATCGCCACCCAGTTGCGGATCGCCCCGAGATAGTTGCCGAGGTGAAGATTGCCGGTAGGCTGAATGCCGGAAACGATACGCATTGACGTCAGACCTTATGACTTTGAAGGGCGGCGGCGCCGCAAGAGCAGGGCGAGGTCATCGCGGGAAAAAGCCCCCATGACGACTGTGGCGAGGCCATAGACCACCATGCCCGCGCAAACCAGCGTCGCCAGCGCGCCAAAACGCATCAGCCAGGATCCATGGACATAGGGCATGATCAGCATCTGCCCGCGCCACAGCACCGCCCCCATGGCCAGCGCCGCCAGCAGCAGGCGCGGCGCGCGGCGTCGCAAGCGGCGATCGGCGATGAAATGCCCGCGCCGCACCAGCCGGTGATAGAGCATCCAGACGTTGACCGTCGACGCGATCGCGGTCGCCAGCGGCGGCCCGATATGTTTGAGCGGCACGATCAGCACCAGATTGCCCACCAGATTGATCACGATCGAGATCATCGCAAAGCGCACCGGCGTCTTCGTATCCTGCCGCGCATAGAACCCCGGCGTGAGTACCTTGACGAGGATATAGCTGGGCAGCCCGATCGAAAACGCAGCCAGGGCCTGCGCGGTAAAATGCGTATTTTCCGGCGTATAGCGGCCATAGCCAAACAGCGCCGCCGCAATCGGCTCGCCACAGACCACCAGCGCCACCGTCGCCGGCAAAGTCAGCAACAGCGCCAGCTCCATCCCGCGATTTTGCGTATCAAGCGCGGCCAGATCCTCGCCCGCGCCCAACTGGCGCGCAATCGTTGGCAGCAGCACGGTGCCAAGCCCGATCCCGATCAGCCCCAGCGGCAACTGGTTCAGCCGGTCGGCCATGTAGATATACGTGACCGAGCCGTGATCAAGCAACGACGAGGCAAGCAGGGTCGAGATCGTCAGATTGATCTGCGCCGCGCCCGCGCCTGCGGCCGCCGGCAGGATCAGGATCATCAGCCGTTTGACATCGGGATTGAGCCGGGGCAGCCGCAGCCGCAAGCTGACCCCGTTCATGCGGCAGGCCCAGCCCAGCCAGACCAGTTGCAAGGCGCCGGAAACCGACACCGCAATCGACTGGTTGCGCGCGGTAATCATCTGATCATGGCTGTGAAACAGCATGATCGCCGCGATCATGGTCAGATTGAGCAGGATTGGTGCCGCCGCGTTGACCCAGAACTTGTGCAGCGAATTCAGGATGCCGCCAAACAGCGACACGAGGCTGATCAGCATCAGATAGGGGATGGTCCAGCGCGAGCAATTGACCGCAAAGGCAAAGTCGCTCTCGCTCACACCATGAAACTTGCCTGACAGGAGCAAGGTGACCGGCCAGGCAAAGGCTTCGAGCAGCACGGTCATCACCAGCAGCGCCGGCAGGAGCACCGCCAGCGCCTGTTCGGCAAAGACCAGACCATCGTCCAGCCCGCGCCCTTCGGGATCGGCCACTTTCTGATTGAACATCGGGATGAACGCCGAGGCAAAAGCCCCTTCGGCGAACAACGCACGAAACATGTTGGGCAAACGGAACGCGACCAGAAACGCGTCCGAGGCAAAGCTCGCCCCGACATAGCGCGCAAACAGGCTGTCGCGCACCAGTCCCAGCACGCGGCTGATCAGCGTCAGTCCGCCGATCGTTCCGGTGGCCTTAAGCAGATTCATGGTCGGGCATGGCTGGCAGAGGAGCCGGGGGGCGGCGGTCCGAGGCTCTGCCGCCCCCCCGGCACGATCAGGCTTCGCCCATCGGGTTGGCAACGGCGGCTTCGGCCTGCTGTTGCAACTGCGCGAAATAGAGCCCGTTGAAATCGATCGGCTCCAGCATCAGCGGGGCAAACCCGGCATCGCGCACCGCATCGGCAATGACGCGGCGGGCAAACGGGAACAGCATGCGCGGCGCTTCGGCAAACAGGAACGGATGCGCCTGATCATCGGGGATATTGCGCATCGCGACCAGGCCGCCAAACGCCAGTTCGACGATATAGGCGGTGCCCTGCGAGGTCTTGGAGACGGCCTTGATCTTGAGTTCAACCTCATGCACGTCGGGCCCCAGAGTGCGCGCGGCGATGTTGAAATCGATCTGCATTTCCGGGGTTTCGGCCCACTGGAAGCTGTCGGGCGCGTTGGGGTTTTCGACCGAGAGGTCTTTCACATATTGCGAGATGAACCCGATCGCCGGGCTGGTGTCTTCGCCGTTGGCAAGCGGCGCGCCCTGATCAAGGTTGAGATTGCTGATGATGTTGCCTTCGTCGGCCATGGATCGTGCTTTCATGGTAGCTGGCGTGAATTTCGCGTCGGGATGGGCCGCATGCGCCTCGCCCCGCCCTGACCGGCGCGCCTAGCACCTGCATCGGCCATCGGCAACCGCCGCCAGACGTGCCGGCGTATCGTGCAAACAGGACTTTTTGGGTGGACCACCCGCTTTTTTGCCACGGAAACGCAACAAAGGCTCGTCCATCGGTTGTTCATTTGTAAATCGTATCTATCTCGGGCATTATAAGTGTCGGTTGTTTCGACAGGGGTGCGATTCTTGGCTCCTGTCGCCGCCCGGACACCCAAGCGGGAATTTGGCGCGTGATTGTTGAAATTGTCATCGTGGCGATGATCGCCGTATTTCTGGGCTTGCGGCTTTACGCCGTGCTCGGTCGTCGCCCGGAAGAAAGCGACGAGCCGCTGCGCCGTCGGCTCGAACAGGCCGATCCGCAGGCGACGCCGCGCGCGATGCCGTCAAAGCTGGCGGACAAGACCACGATCGCGCCCCGTTCGGCGGGAATCACTGTCGAGCCGACCAGCTTCGACGCCAGTGCCGAAGCAGGCATTCGCGCGATCATCGCGGCCGATCGCCGGTTTGACGTCACGATGTTCCTGGCCGGAGCCAAAGCCGCCTATGGCATGGTGCTCGAAACGTTCTGGCGCGGCGACAAGGATGCGCTGGCGCAATTGTGCGAACACGCCGTCTATGACAGCTTTGCCGCCGCAATCGACGCCCGCAATGCAGCCGGCGAAACGGTCGACGCGCGCCTTATCCGCATCAACGATGCCCGCATCGTCTCGGCAGACTATTCCGCGCCGGTCGCGCGTATCGCGGTGCGCTTCGTCGCCGACATTGCCTCGGTCACGCGCAATGGCGAAGGCGCAGTCATCGCCGGATCGCTCGACGACGCGATCGAAAGCCGCGATTTGTGGACGTTTACCCGCGACCTGACCTCGCGCGACCCCGACTGGCAGCTCGACGAAGCCGACCAGGGCTGATCCATGATGGCCCGGATTGCCGGGGGACGTGCGGCGGCGCTTGTGCTCGCCCTTTCCCTCCTGTCGGCCTGTGGCCAGATCGTTCCGCCTGCGAAGCAGCAAAAGCCGTTGGTGGCGGCCAATGCAATCTCGATCGGCGTGCGCCGTGGCCCGCCCCTGTCCGGCCTGACTATCCCCCTCTCGGGCGCGCGCCGCGCACTCAATGCCTTCGCCGCGAGCTGTACGCGGGCATCGCTGCGCCCCGATTCCAGCGGGCTGACCCAGCCTCAGGATTGGGCGGCGCCCTGCCAGGCTGCGGGCACCTGGCCGCGCGACGATGCGGCGCGCTTTTTTGCAACATGGTTCGAAACCGCCGTCGTGGGCACCGGCACGACGTATGTCACCGGCTATTTCGAGCCCGAAATTGCCGGTTCGCGCAGCCATCTGCCCGGATTTGACGTGCCGATCTATCGCTTGCCGCCCGACCTCGTGCGCGCACGGCCCGGCGATGCGCCGCCCGGGCCCGACGGTCGGCAACCGCTCGGTCGTTATGACGCCAACGGCATTTTCGTGCCTTATTGGGATCGTGCGCAGATCGAGGACGGCGCCCTTGCCGGCAAGGGTCTCGAAATCGGCTGGGCAGCGGATCCGGCGGAATTGTTCTTTCTCCAGGTTCAGGGGTCGGGTCGACTGCGCGCGCCCGACGGCACGGTCATGCGCATCGGCTATGCCGGCGAAAACGGCTGGGCCTATACCGGCATCGGCAGCGTGATGAACGGCCTGGGCCTGATCGGCAGCGGCCCCGGTCAATATGCGGGATCGATGCAGGGTATCTTGCGCTATATCCGCGAAAACCCCGCGCAAGGCCGTGCGCTGATGCGGCAAAACCGCAGCTTCATCTTTTTCCGCGACACCACGGCGATTGCCGGTGATCCGACCACCGGCCCGGTCGGCGCGCTGTCGGTTCCGGTAACCCCGCGCGTCACGCTCGCAGTCGATCCCGCGTTCGTGCCGCTCGGCGCGCCAGTGTTGCTGACCACCGACCGGCCCGATGTCGGCGGCCTGTGGGTCGCACAGGATACCGGCGGCGCGATCAAGGGCGCAAACCGGTTCGACAGCTTCTGGGGCGCCGGTGCGGAGGCGCGCCACATCGCCGGGGGCATGAGCGCGCACGGTCAGGCACTGATCCTTGTCCCGCGCGGCGTGCTTGCCCGTCTCCGCGCCCGATGAAACGCCCGCCGCGCGGGTTGAGCGCAGACGAAGCGGCGCTTTGGCGTAAAGTCGCCGCGACAGTTACCCCGCTTCATCCCCCCGCCGCAAAGCCGCCCGCTGCGATCGTTGCCGCGCCGCCGCCTGTCGCCGCGCCTGCCCCCCCGCCAGCCAAACGCGTGCGCGGCCGCGTGCCGCCGCCGCTCGCGGCGCCACCCCCGCCACCGGCCCCGCGGCCGCTGATCAGCGACGGGCTCGACGGTAGCTGGGACCGCAAGCTGGCGCGCGGCGCCATCGTGCCCGATGTCACGATCGATTTGCACGGCATGACGCTCGACACCGCGCATGCCCGGCTGAACGGCGGAATCGCGCAAGCGCTGGCCATCGGCGCGCGGGTGATCCTGCTCATCGCGGGCAAGCCGCGCCCCCACGGCGACCACGACCAGCGGGGCGAACGGCGCGGGGCCATTCGCGCCAAGCTGCTCGACTGGCTCGCCCACAGCCCGCACGCCGGACAGATCGCCGCCGTGCGCGCCGCCAGCCCCCGCCACGGCGGCGCGGGCGCAGTCTATATCGTGTTACGCCGCCTGCGCTAACGCGGCCAAGGCGATCCGGCGATAGATCCGGGCAAGCACGACGAGATCGTCCATCGCCACGGCTTCGTCCTTTTTGTGCATCGTCGCGTTGGACAGGCCGAATTCGATCACCGGACACAGCGCGCGCAGGAACCGCGCATCCGAGGTGCCACCGGTCGTCGACAATTGCGGCGTAATCCCGGTTTCCGCCAAAACCGCATCGGACACCAGCGTCGAAAACGCGCCGGGCAGCGTCAGAAACGCCTCGCCGGAAATCACCGCGCTCGCCTCGACGCCATGGCGCCGGGCCATCGCGGTCACCCGCGCGACAAGGTCCGCCCCGGTGTGCAAATCATTGAACCGGATCGACAGGCGCGCGCGCGCTTCGGCCGGGATGACATTGGTCGCCGGATTGCCCACGCCCAGATCGGTCACTTCCAGATTGGACGGCTGAAACCACTCGCTGCCCCGATCAAGCTCGATCGCGTCGAGTTCGGCAAGCAGCGCGATCAACCGGGGAATCGGATTGTCGGCGAGATGCGGATAGGCGACATGCCCCTGCGCGCCCCGCGCCGTGAGCCAGATGTTGACCGAACCGCGCCGCCCGATCTTGGCCATGTCGCCCAGCCGGTGAACCGAAGTCGGCTCGCCCACCAGACACACATCGGGCAAATGTCCGGTCTTGCGCAAATGGGCGATGATTTCGACCGTGCCAAAGCGCGCCGGCCCTTCCTCGTCACCGGTCATCAGAAAGCTGATCGTGCCGGCCTCGACAGGGATCGTCGCGACCGCCGCGACCATTGCCGCGATCGCCCCCTTCATATCGACTGCGCCGCGCCCATAGAGCAAATCGCCGCGCCGTTCGGGCGCAAACGGGGCGCTGGTCCAGCCTTCGCCCGGCGGCACCACATCGAGATGCCCGGCAAAGGCAAAATGGCGGCTCCCGGCGGGCCCTTCGCGCACCGCCACGAGGTTTTCGACCGGCCCGTCGGGCGCCTCCCCGGCGGTGAAGCGATGCACGGCAAAGCCCAGCGGGGCCAGTTGCCAGGCAAGCTCGGCAAAGACCGCGCCGGTGGCGGGTGTCACGCTGTCACAGGCGATCAGGCGTTCGGTCAGCAGGACCGGATCGGGCAAAGTGTCGTCAAGGATCATGCAATCGGGCTTTCCGGCAATTCGTAGCATTCGATGCGCCACGGTTCGGCAGCGGCTTCGGCACGCCAGGCGGCAATCCAGGGATGCTCGTTCAACGCCTCGACATAGCCTTGCGCAAATCCCGGCAGCGGCACACCATAGCCGATCATGCGCAGCGCGACGGGGGCAAAGGCAATATCGGCCGCGCCGAACGTGCCAAACAGAAACGGGCCGCCCTCGCCGAACCGCGCCCGCGCCTCGGCCCAAAGCGTCAGGATCCGGTCGACGTCGGCCACGACCGGCGGCGCCAGCGCAACAGGCGCACCGTTGCGCCCCAGATTGAACGGCAGCGCGCCGCGCAATGCGGCAAACCCGCCATGCATTTCCGCCACCAGCGACCGGGCGAGCCCCGCCGCTTCGGCCCCGCGCGGCCAGAACCGTTCGCGCCCGACCCGATCGGCCAGGTATTCGAGGATTGCCAGACTGTCCCACACGACGCCTGCGCCATCCCACAGCACCGGCACTTTGCCCGCCGACGGCGCAATCGCGGGGTTTGTCCGGCGCACATCAGCCCAGTCGGGGCCAAACAGCGGGACCATCTCGACATCGAACGGCAGGCCTGACTGACGACAGGCCAGCCAGCCGCGCAACGACCAGCTCGAATATCTGCGATTGCCGATCACCAGCTTCATCATCACATCACCCCCTAGTGTGGTGGATTTGAAATTCGCCTCATTAAGCGGCCTGGTGCGGAGCGAATTTCAAATCCTTAAACCACACTAGAATCAAATGTTTCTAGTGACCCTTTTGAATCTGAAGTTCGCACCCACCTAGCCGCTTAGTCAAGCGAACTTCAGATTCGGGTCACTAGTGGATTGTTTTTGACATTTGCATCCCGCCATCCGGATAGCACGGTCGCAAATGTCAGAATCGGGTCACTAGCGACCGTGGGCTCGTGCGTGCTTCAGATTTCCGAATCTTCGAGGATCGCGGCGCGCAGCGCGGCGATGCCGGTGCGCTTTTCCGCCGATGTGATCATCACGCCGGGGAAAGCGGCGATATGCTTGCGCGCCACGGCCTCGGTCGCCGCATGGACCGCGGCAAGCTCGTCGGCGCGGACTTTGTCCGTCTTGGTCAGGACGATGCGATAGCCGACAGCAGCTTCGTCGAGCATCGTCATCATCTCGACATCGACCGGCTTGACCCCGTGCCGCGCATCGATCAGCAGCAGCGTGCGTTTGAGCACGACGCGACCGCGCAGGAAATCGCGCACCAGCTTGCGCCAGGCTTCGACGACTTTGGGCGGGGCCTTGGCAAAGCCATAGCCGGGCATGTCGACCAGCCGCATCACGGTCGGATCGCCGACTTCAAACCAGTTGAGTTCCTGCGTCCGCCCCGGCGTGACCGACGCGCGTGCAATCGACTTGCGCCCGGTCACGGCGTTGAGCAGCGAGGATTTGCCGACATTCGACCGACCGGCAAAGGCGATCTCGGGCGCGCCGGGATCGGGCAGGAATTTAAGCGAAGGTGCCGATTTGAGGAAATCGACGCGCCCCGAAAAGAGCGCGCTGGCGCGCTCTTCCAGCGCCATCAGGCGCAGGCCTTCTTCATCGGGTCCGGTGCGCGATACCATGCTCAGACTTTCTCGTTGCCGGATTTGCCGTCACGTTTGACCTGGCGATCGATGTCGGTCTGATCCTTCGCCGCCTGCGCCTTCAATTGCGGATGACGGCTGTAAAGATAGCGCTGCTGCGCGATCGTCAGCAGGTTCGAGGTGATCCAGTAGATCAGCAGTCCCGAGGCGAACGTCGACATGACGAACATCATCATCCACGGCATCAGCGACATGACCTGCTGCTGCGACGGGTCCATCGCGGCAGGCTGAAGCTTGAACTGCAGCCACATCGTCGCGCCGAGCGCGATCGCCAGTACACCGATCCCCATGAAACCGGGCGGAGTAAACGGCAGGAGGCCGAACAAGTTGAGCACATGCGTCGGATCGGGCGCCGACAAGTCGTGAATCCAGGCGACAAACGGCTGATGCCGCATTTCGATCGTCAGCACGAGCACTTTGTAGAGCGCAAAGAACACCGGAATCTGCAGGAACATCGGCAGGCACCCGGCAAGCGGATTGACCCCCTCTTCCTTGTACAGCGCCATGATTTCCTGTTGCGCGCGCGGCTTGTCGTCCTTGTAGCGTTCCTGGATCGCCTTCATCTTGGGCTGGATCGCGCGCATCGCCGCCATCGAGGCAAACTGGCGCTGCGCCACCGGGAACATCGCCCCGCGCACGATCAGCGTGAGCAGGATGATCGCCACGCCGAAATTCTTGACCGCCTTGAACAGCGAATCGAGCAGCCAGAAGATCGGCTTTTCAAACCAGCGGAACCAGCCCCAGTCGATCGTCAGCGAGAAATTGGCGATGCCCTGCTTTTCATAAGCTTCGAGCACGCTGTTTTCCTTGGCTCCGGCAAAGACGCGCAGCGACTGGCTGGTCGTCTGGTTCGGCGCGACGGTGACTGCGGGATAGACGAGATCGGCGCGGAACAGTCCGCCGCCCAGTGCGCGATAGCTGCCCGCGGGGCGCGAATTGCCGTCCGGGATCAGCGCCGAAAGCCAATAGATGTCGGTAAACCCGATCCAATTGGCCTGGCCCGCCGGAGCGATTTCGCCCGCAGCGGCAATGTCCTTGTAATGGCTCGCAAAATTGACCGTACCGTCAAACGCGCCGATCGGGCCCGAATGGACCTGCCACGTATCGAGGCTGGCAGTGCGGTCGGTGCGATTGACCAGTGCAAAGGGGCGCAGGGTAATCGGCGTGGGCGCGGCGTTGGTCACGCTTTGCGCCACGTTCAGCATGTAATTGGCATCGATCGCATAGCGGATCGTGAACGTCTGGCCGGTGGCATTGGCCCAGCGCAAGGTGACCGGGGTCGATTGCGTCAGACGCTTGCCGTCGGCCTGCCACAGCGTGTTGCCCGCAGGCGTCGCCAGACCGTTGTCCCCGACCCAGCCGACTTGCGCAAAATGCTGCGCAGGGCTGCCGGCGGGGGAAAACAGCCGCACCGGCGGGCTGTTCGGATCGCTGGTTTCGCGATGGCGGTTGAGAGTCAGATCGTCGAGCACGGCGCCGACGAGATTGATCGAGCCCTTGACCCCCGGCGCATCGATAGCAACGCGGGTCGGCGCGGCCAGCGCAGCCCTGAGGTCGATCGCCTCGGCGGCCTGGTCTTCGGCTGCCTGCAATCCGCCTTCGCGCGTCGGCTTGGCCGGGGCGGCATCGCTGCCCGCAGGGGCTGCGGCATTGGCCGTCGGCCGGGCCGGAGCGCCGGTCGCCGGCACGGGCGCTGCCGCCGATGGCGCCGCCGTTACCGCGTGCTTGTCGCCGAGGTGCGGATAGAAATAGCGTAGACCCAGGTCCCAGCCGATCAGGATGACCCCCATCAGGACCACCGCCCAGATCATGTTGCGCTGATTTTGCACTCTGCCTCGCGTCATTTGTGTCGGTTTGGGGGCACAAGAAACGAACGGGACGACATCCGCCCCAAACGACCTGTTTCTTCTAGGGCACCGGATCGTACCCGCTCCCACCCCACGGGTGGCAGCGCAATAGCCGCTTCAACGTCAGCCAACCACCCCTAAACGCACCGTGGCGTTCAAGCGCCTCGATCGCATAAGCGGAACAGCTTGGCATGTAGCGACATGTCGGCGGCATGACCGCTGAAGGCCCGATCTGCCAGGCCTTGACCAGAAGGATCAGAATGCGCTTCACCGGCGCTTGCCGTTATTCGGGCGCGGACGGCGCGGCGGATCGCCTTTGCCCGCAGCCGCACGAATCAGCGCCGCTTCAAGCTCGGCGCGCAGGGCCGCGAAATCACGCTCGATCCCGCCTTCGCGACCAATCAGGACATGGTCGGCACCGGCCACCCCCAGATGCGGCAGAAGATCGCGCAGCAACGCGCGAAACCGCCGTTTCATCCGGTTGCGCATGACGGCATTGCCGATCTTGCGCGTGACCGTCACGCCAAAGCGGACGCCGTCGATCACAGGCGCAGCAGGGCGCACCAAAAGCACAAAGCCGGGCCTCGCGACCCGGACTCCATGGTTTGCGGCAACGAAATCCGCGCGCTTGCGGATCACGCCCAGGCGCAGAGGCCTCGGGTCAGCGGCGGGATCGCCCTGCAAGGCAGACCCCGATCCGTCCCGGCCCGATTCGCCCTGAGCCGAGGTCAGGCCGAGAGGTTCTTGCGGCCACGGGCGCGGCGAGCGCGCAGAATCTTGCGACCACCGACGGTCGCGGTGCGGGCGCGGAAACCGTGACGACGGGCGCGGACAAGAAGGCTGGGCTGAAAAGTGCGCTTCATGGGTATGCTCTTTTATGTTCGAATGGACGAGACAGGATCGGAAAGGAGCAGGGCAAACGAATCCACCCGCCCAACCGGGCCGCACTCGGGAATCAGGCCGCGGCGGATACGCAATGCGCGCCCTTGCGTCAAGGTCGCAGGCCAGCCAGCTGGCCAGTCAGCCGGATTGACTCAAAAAAAATGCCCGACCGTTTCCGGCCGGGCTGAAAAGTTTGGGAGAGGATGCCTGAAAGGCATGCTCTATATGCAGTGCACCCGGTTTTTGTGCAAGTGCGAAATAAGCCGCCTCGGATGCAGTTTTTGCAGGCGTTCAAAAATCTTTGAAAACCATAATGTTACCGATAACTCCGAAATGTTGCCGATAACTAATGATGGATTCGCAGGCTTTCACGGTTTGACGAAGCGCAACGCAAACCGATCGGTGTGACCACGCACACCGGGATCGAACACCGGCACCGTGTGCGGATCGTCTTCGCGGTGCAGCGCAGAGCTTTCCCCGTCGAGCACGAAACCGGCCCGGGCAAAGTCCGCGCGCACCCGCGCCGGGTCGATACGGTGAAATTTGCCCGCGGTTTCGCGCGGATCGCCGGGCAGCGCGGCATGATCGATCACGATCACCCGCCCGCCCGGACGCAAGGCCGCAAACCAATTGCGCAACACCGCATCGACGTCGCGCACGGGGTAATGATACTTCGCCGACGACCAGTAGAGATCGTGATATTCGAGATGGGCAAAGATCACGTCGAGGCTGGCAGGGGCCAGCGCCTGCGCTTCGCCGGGCACATAGAGCGTCCGGATATTGGCATGGCGCGTCAGTATCGGCTGCCATTTCGCCGCATCGTAGTTGGCCGCGACGCCGATCGCGTAAACGAGGCCACTCGGCCCGACCGCATCGGCGAGCAACTCGGAATAATACCCGCCGCCCGCGCCCCAGTCGGCCACGACGTCGCCCCGGCGCAATTTGGCAAAGGCCAGCATGGCATCGGGCAGGCGCCCGGCATCAAGCGCACGACTGTCGGGCTGACGCGCGGGATCGGCGATGGCCGCAGCGATCTCGCCCGCCGAGACCGGCGCATGATCGTCATGCGCGACGCGATGCGGCGATCGGGCGCCGACCACGGTCGGCGTCAGCGTGATCGCGGATACAAGAACAAGGGATTGAACAAGACGCCTGGATAGCATGACCACAAACCCCGATGACCCGACCGGCGCGAGACATTCGCGCCCCGTGGCAGCATCGGCGCAGCACCCCGCGCACGTCAATCGTCAATTGCCAATAGCAGATCCCGTAACCAGACCGACGGGCGCCGGACGTTCATTCCCCCCCGGAAATGCAAACACCCGGCCGCCCGTCGGTGGCAGTGCGCAGACTTGCCGGCCAGCCCTAGTGGGCGAGCAGCAACGGCACTACCGATCGGTCGAGCAGCGCGCGCGAAACGCCGCCCAACAACAGTTCGCGCAAACGGCTCTTGCCGAACAGGCCCATCACGATCAGCCCGGCATCGTGTTCGCGCGCAAAATCCTCGATCGTCGCCGAAATCGAACCGACCCGCTCGGTTTCGTGGCATTCGGCATGAATGTCGTGGCGCGACAGATAGGACGCGGCCTCCGCAGCCGGATAATCGTCACCCTTTTCGCGCACGGTCAGCAAATGAACCCCGCCCGCCAGCCGCAGCAGCGGAAGCGCCGCACGCAGCGCCGCCGCGCCTTCATGACCGCCGTCCCAGGCGACCACAGCCGGCTTGTCAAAAGTCAGCATCGGCGCGCCCTTGGGCACGGCCAGCACCGGCACGCGCACCCCGATGCCGATTTCTTCAAGCGCGGGATCATCAAGGCTGGTCACGACGATGTCGGTAAACCGCGAGGCGCTGGCAACGCCTTCGATGCGGCCTTCATCGATCACCACCACGTCAAACGGCACATCCTGCGGAGCCAGTCGCGCATCCAGATCGCTGGCGAGCTTTTCATCGGCGGCACGCACCTGATTGATCGCTTCGGCCGATAGCGCCGCGCCGCCAAACGGCTCCCACAGCGCCAGTTCGGCAAAGGGAGTCGCGATCTGGAATGTGACATGGCCATGCACGGCCCGGGCAAGCGCAAGCGCGGTTTCGACACGATCATCAAGCGTTGCCGAATTGTCGACGGGGCACAGAATGGAGCGCATTTGGGATCGTCCTTCTTCTTGTTTCCACTGGTCTGCGCGCCGCCCGGCGAGTCGACCATGATCCACGTCAAATCACGGATCATTGCCCCTTGCCCCGCTTAATCGGTCCCTTAAGAGAGGGCAGACATGCCAAGATACTGCACTATCGGGAGAGAGCAATGCAAACATCACGCCGATTCGAGGCGGTGATTTTCGATTTCGGCGGGGTGATCACCGCAAGTCCGTTCGAAGCGTTCAACCGCCTGGAAGCGGAGCACGGATTGCCGCGCGATTTCATCCGCCAGGTCAATGCGACCAACCCCGACGCCAATGCCTGGGCCCTGTTCGAACGCGCCGAAATCGACGCTGCGCGGTTTGACGCCCTGTTTGCGCAAGAGGCGGCCGCGCTCGGACACAGGCTCGATGGCGCTTTGGTGCTGGCGGTACTCGCCGGTGCGGTCCGCCCGGCGATGGTCACCGCGCTCGATCAGCTCGCCGGGGCGGGCTATCGCCTGGCCTGCATCACCAACAATGTCCCCACCGGGCACGGCGCGGGCATGGCGCGGGCGGCCGATCGCGCCGATGCGATGGAAGCGATCTTTGCCCGCTTCGAACATGTCATCGAAAGCTCGAAAGTGGCGCTGCGCAAGCCCGATCCGCGCATCTATACCATGATGTGCGACCATCTCGGCCTTGCCCCGGACGCCTGCGTCTATCTCGACGACCTGGGCATCAATTGCAAACCGGCCGCCGCGCTGGGCATGCACGCGATCAAGGTGACCAGCGGCGAACAGGCGCTGGCGGACTTGTCGGCGGTGCTCGGAATCCCGCTCGGCTAAGGATCGACTTGCAGCAGGGATGCGCGGCGGAACAGTTCGAGCACCAGCGGGTCGCGCTCGATTTCGCGAATCGCGGCTTCGAATTGCAGCTGGCGTTGGGGACGCGGGGCGATTTCGACCAGCGTTCCTGCGGCAAGCTCTGCCCGCACCATCGTTTCGGGCATGACCGCAGCGCCGCGCCCGGCCAGCACGATGTCGATCAGCGTGCGCACATTGTCGCATGTCGCCACCGCGCGCGCCGCCAGCTTTGCGACGGCGAGGCATTCGTGCGTCACCGCATGGAGCGGCGAACTGGGGGGCAGCGCCCAGATCGGGATCGGCTCTGCCCCCAGGCTCCGCGCCGTCGTCTCGCTGGCGGCAAAGACCAGCGCCACGGTGCCGATGGCGGCTGTGCGGATGCCGGGAATCGCCACCGGTCCGGCCAGAAAGGCCAGATCGTTGCGCCCGGCCATAAGCTGCTGAACCATGCGCGCGGTCAGGTCGAGCTCCACTTCGAGGACGACACCGGGAAGATCGCGTTCGACATCGCGGACAAAGCCCGGCAGGCAACCGGCAGCGGCGATTTCGCCCGCCCCAACGCGCACCACGCCCGCCACCCCGGCAAAATCGCTCGCGCGGGTCAGCACGCGCTCGAACCCGACCCACAGCGGCTCTATTTCGCGCACCAGATCGCGCCCGCGCGCCGTGAGCACCATCAGCCGCCCTTCGCGACGAAACAGATCGACCCCCAGTTGATCCTCGATTTCGCGCACCCGCGCCGAGATTGCGGGCTGCGTCGTGTTGAGCCGTTCGGCGGCAGCGCGAAACGTGCCGAGCCGGGCAATCCACAGCAACGTTTCGAAATGATAGATGGCCAATCTTTTCATAAACGTTGTTTATCGAATTTCATAAAAAAGTAGCGCTGTTTTCGATGGATTGAAACGATTACGATGCCCCCTGTCAAAGGGAGAGATTCATGGCCAACAAGCTCTATCCCGACGCCACAGCCGCGCTTGACGGGCTGCTGCGCGACGGGCTGCTGATCGCCTGCGGTGGGTTCGGGCTTTGCGGGGTTCCCGAACGCCTGCTCGATGCGGTGCGCGAATCGGGAGTCAAAAACCTGACGTTCGCGTCGAACAATGCCGGGATCGACAACGAAGGCATCGGCAGGCTGCTGCGCACGCGCCAGGTCAGCAAGATGATCTCGTCCTATGTCGGCGAAAACAAGGAATTCGAGCGCCAGTATCTGTCGGGCGAGCTTGAAGTCGAATTCTGCCCCCAAGGCACTTTGGCCGAGCGCATGCGCGCGGGCGGCGCGGGTATCCCCGGATTCTACACCAAGACCGGCGTCGGCACGCTGGTCGCCGAGGGCAAGGAAGTCAAAACCTTCGACGGGCAGGACTTTATCCTCGAACGCGGCATCTTTGCCGATCTCGCGCTGGTCAAGGCGTGGAAAGCCGACGAGACCGGCAATGTCGTGTTTCGCAAGACCGCGCGCAATTTCAACGTGCCTGCGGCAACCTGCGGCAAAGTCTGCGTCGTCGAAGTCGAAGAGATCGTGCCCACCGGCAGCCTCGATCCCGATTCGATTCATTTGCCGGGCGTCTATGTCCAGCGGATCGTGCTCGGCGCGCCTTATGACAAGAAAATCGAATTCCGCACGACCCGCGCACGGGAGAACGCATGATGAGCCAGGCAAAAACGGGGTGGACCCGCGACGAAATGGCCGCACGCGCCGCGCGCGAGCTGGAAGACGGCTTTTATGTGAACCTCGGCATCGGCATCCCGACCCTGGTGGCAAACCACATCCCGGCAGGGATGACGGTGACGCTCCAATCGGAAAACGGCATGCTCGGCATCGGGCCCTTTCCCTATGACGACGAAGTCGATCCCGATCTGATCAACGCGGGCAAGCAGACTATCAGCGAGCTTCCCCAATCGGCCTATTTCGACAGCGCGGCGAGCTTTGCGATGATCCGGGGCGGTCATATCGACCTGACCGTGCTCGGCGCGATGGAAGTGTCGGAAAGCGGCGACATCGCCAACTGGATGGTGCCGGGCAAGATGATCAAGGGCATGGGCGGGGCGATGGACCTTGTCGCCGGGGTCAAGAAAATCATCGTCGTCATGGAACATTGCGCCAAGGACGGCAGCGCCAAGTTCATTCCCGCCTGCACTTTGCCGCTGACCGGGCGCAATGTCGTCGACATGATCGTCACCGACCTCGCCGTTTTTGCGCGGCCCGACCATGGCGCCCCGTTCCGGCTGGTCGAGCTGGCCCCCGGCGTCACTGCCGAAGACGTCGCGGCCAAGACCACGGCGCACTACGTGGCATAATCCGGCGGGCGGTGATAAGCGGGGCGACATGAACACGCTGATCACCGCCAACCGGAACTATTCAAGCTGGTCGCTGCGCCCGTGGGTGCTGATGCGCGCGCTGGGCATTCCTTTCGTCGACCGCGTCGAACCGTTTACCCAGCCCGTGAACTGGCAGGCGTTCCGCGCCTTTTCGCCGACCGGGCAAGTGCCTGTGCTGATCGACGGTGCAACGACGGTGTGGGATTCGCTGGGGATCACGCTCTATCTCGCCGACCGGCACGCGGGGATCTGGCCCGAGGAGCCGGTTGCGCGCGCCTTTGCCCAAGCGGTCGCGGCCGAAATGCACGGCGGCTTTTCCGCCTTGCGCAATCGCTGCACGATGAATGTCGGCGTGCGCGCGAAGCTGCCGGAAATCGATGCCGAGCTTGCGCGCGACCTGGCCCGGATCGGCGAAATCCTTGGGCAGGGGCTCGACCACTTTGGCGGGCCCTGGCTGGCGGGATCGGCCTTTACCGCAGCCGACGCATTCTATGCCCCGGTCGCCTTTCGCATCCGCACCTATGGGCTCGATGTCGGGCCTGTGGGCGCACAATGGGTCGAAAGCGTGCTGGCGCACCCGGCGATGCGCGAATGGGAAAGCGCCGCGCTCGCCGAAACCTGGCGCGAAGTCGAGCATGAGGCCGACCTTGCCCGCTGCGGCGCGATCACCGCCGATTATCGCGCGTCGTGATCGTGTGAATCAAGCTTTGCCCAGCTGCTTTCGGTGCCAGCCTGCACCGCGTCATTGAGATATTGCGAGGCGACCAGCCAGCCTTTGAACGGGCGCAGCGACCCCAGGCACCCCACCGCGAGAATCGGCACCGACACGAGCGCGTGAACCCACCACGGCGGATCGAATTCGACCTCCAGCCACACCGCGATGAACGTCAGCGGAAACGCGGTGATGCACAGTGCAAAGAACGCCGGGCCATCGTCGGCATGGGCAAATTTGTAATCGAGCCCGCAATTGGGGCAGCGATCGGCCAGTTTGAGCCAGCCGTTGAACATCGACGCCTTGCCGCATTCGGGGCACGTGCCGTTCCAGCCGGACCGCAGAATGCGCTTGAGCTTAACATTGTGAATCAAGCCCAAGGCCGCATCTCCCGTTATCTGTGTTGTTGCAACGTTGTACGCCACCACGGCACTGCCCGGCAAGCCGTTCGACTTGGCGGCATTCGCGGTGTAAGCGCCCCGCAACCGGGGGGGATCACCATGAACGACGTACCACATTCCGACGGGTCTCGCGATCCGGCACGCCCCGCCATCGGTGCGATGTCGCGCCTGGCGAAGGCCGCGCTGCTGACATTCTATCGCCGACAGGGGTGGCGCGCGGTCGGCGCGCCGCCGCCCGACGGGCGTTATATCCTCATCGCCGCGCCGCACACGTCGAACTGGGATTTCGTGTTTTTCCTTGGCCTTGCCGAATCGCTGGGGATCGATCCGCATTTCATGGCCAAGGACAGCCTGTTTCGCTGGCCCATGGGCGGTTTCATGCGCGACATGGGGGGGATTTCGGTCAACCGGGCGGGGCGCAGCGACATGGTCGCCACCATGATCGACGAATTTGCGCGGCGCGACCGCTTTGCGCTGACGATCGCCCCCGAAGGCACGCGCAGCAAGGTCCGTTCATGGCGCAGCGGATTCTATCACATCGCGATGGGCGCGGGCGTGCCGATCGCGCTCGGTTTCATGGACTATGCCAAACGCGTCGGCGGGCTCGGCCCGGCGATCATGCCCACCGGCGACTATCGCGCCGACATGATGCGGATCGCGGAAACCTATCGCGACGTCATCCCGCGCCATCCCGGTCGCGGGCTGACCGATTTCAAGTCGATGCTCGGGGAGTAAGTGCGGATGGCGGGGTGAGCCGGTAGTCCTCGACCGGACGGCCCTGCCCCAGATGCTCGACAATGATCCGTTCGAGCACTGCCGGACTGCACGAATGATACCAAACCCCTTCGGGATAGACCACCGCGACCGGCCCGGCGAGACAGACGCGCAGGCATCCCGCCTTGCTGCGCAACACCCCGACATGGCCGCCAAGCCCGAGTTCGCCGAGCCGCCGCTTCAGATAGGCCCAGCTTTCGCGCCCCTTTTCGCGCGGGCAGCATTTGTCCTGTTCGGGATCGACGCACAGGAAGATGTGCCGCCGGGGCGCAAACCCGCCTAACAGCGCCAGTGCGCGCTCTGCCTGTTCGATCGTTTCAGGATCGGCCGTTGCAGGATCGGCAGCGGCGTCTTCGTTCATGACCCGATCCCCGTGATGCCGATCAGCCCTTTTTGCGCACGATTCGCGCGATTTCCGCAGCGACCAGCCGCTCGACCATCGGTGGCAGATGTGTGTCCAGCCATTCGGCCAGCATCGGCCGCAGGAGTTCGCGCACCAGCCCTTCGAGCGAGGTTTCACCGGCGCGCACGATCTGCGGCCGGGCGCCCGGTTCGGCGAGCATGGCCAGCGCAGCCAGCGAATCGCGCATGGCCGACGTCGTCACATCATTGAGCAGCGGGCTATCGCCGCTCTCTTCATCGTCGTCCTCGAAAGCGCCATCATCGAGCGCAGCCGATCCACGCGCAGGGCCCTTGCGTTCGGCCCCCAGCACTTGCGCGGCGACTTCGCCAAGATCGAGCACATCGCCGCCACGGCGGCGCGCATCGTCACGCCGACCAGACTCGATCCGGCTGTCGCGCGCGATCACTTTCTTGATCGACGAAAGGATTTCCTCGACCGAGGGTTCACCCGCCTGACGCATGCTTGTCGCGATCCCCTGCTAAAAAACCTGCATGCTCCGAATCACCGGAGCAGGCCCCACAAACGAGCGAATATCACGGCCCCTTTCATTACGGTAGGGGCTGCGGCGGCACCTCGGCATCTTGCGCAGGGGTGTTTGCCGTCGCGGTCGATTGGCGCACCGGCGTCGGATCGCGGTGCCAGTCGTTGGCATCGCCCGCAGCATGGTCGTAATGCACTTGCGGATCATAGAGCGCGGCGCCGAGATCGCCATCAAGCGCGAGATCCTTTGATTGCGCCTTGCCCATCGCTGCCAGCAAGTTGAACCCGGCGACATAGGCGTTGCGCTTTGCCGTCACCAGATTGACCTGGGAGTTGAGCAATTCCTGCTCGGCATCGAGGATATTGAGAATCGTGCGATTGCCCACGGTGTTTTCGGCACGCACGCCTTCGAGACTGAGCGCGGCGGCATCGACGGCGGTCTGATTGAGCGAAATCGCATCGTTGGCGGCTTTCCACGCGGCAAAGTCGGCGCGCACGGTGGCGATCACTTCGCGCTCGACCGAAATCTCGTGTTCGTCGGCAGCGCCTTCGTTGGCCTGGGCCTGGCGGATCTGCGCGCTGGGCAATCCGCCCTGATAGAACGGGATCGTCGCCTGCAACCCGATCTGCGCGGTGCCGCTATGCGGCAGGCTGCCGACCTGAAGCGCCTGCGCCGGAAGCGTGCCGAGATAGTTGGCATAAGCGGCCGAACCGACCACGGCGACTTTGGGCAGGCGCGAGGCATCGGCGGTTTTCACGTCATAGCCCGCCGCCCTGATCGCCAGCCGCGCGGCGGCAAGGTCAGGATTGCTTTCAAGCGCGACTTGCACGGCATCGTCGGGCGCATGCGGCAATCCGGCCAGCGGCGGCGGCGTTTCAAGCTTGCCGGGAACATGGCCGACCGCCTGAATATAGCGTTCGCGCGCCGCGATCAGGTTTGATTCTGCATTGCGTAACGCGGCGCGGCCCTGCGCAAGGCGCGAATTCGACTGGGCCACGTCGGTGCGGGTGACATCACCGATTTCAAAGCGGTCGCTCGTCGCCTTGAGGTTGACTTCGAGCACCTGCACATTGTTGCGGTTGAGCGAGACGATCGCGGCATTGAGCGTGACATCGAGATAGGCCGCCACGACTTGCGAAAACACGCTCGTTTCCGTGCCGAGCAAACTGGCCTGGCCCTGCTTCACCCGTGTCTTGGCCGCATCGATCGCGCTTCTGACTCCGCCGCCGGCATAGATCGGCGCGCTGAACGACGTCGATGCCTGAAACGTGTCGCTGGGATAGAAGTCATAGGCGCCATAAGCCGTCTTTTCGACGGTATGCGCATAGCTGACCGAGCCTTGCAGGCTGGGCAGGCCCTGCGCGCGGGCGATCGGCACGGTCTCGTCGGTCGCGCGCTGGCTGGCGCGCGCCGAGGCGAGATCCGGATTGTTGCCATAGGCCGCGATCAACGCTTCGCGCAGCGTTTCCGCCCCGGCTGTTTCTGTCAGCGCCGCCGTCGGTGCGATAAACATCGCCGCACCGATCAGCAGACGGCCCCATCCTCTCCGCTGCATGGAATTCAGAAGCTCCAGGTCTTCTTGGCAGCAAATTCGGGCAAGGCGGCGAAATCGGCCTCGGACAGCTTGGTGAACGCCAGTTCGCCCAGCACGCGGCGACCGATCGCCAGCCGCGCCACGCCGCGCTCGATCAGCCCGGTGATCACCCGGCCCTGATCGGCCAGCACAGCGCCCAGCGATTCGGGCGCAACTTCGATCGCGCCGTCGATCAGGATCAGCGAATAGGGCGCATTTGCGCTCCAGTCGCCATCGGGCGCCGCCACCGTGACCTTTTGCGCCAGCCTTGCGGCCAGCGCGCAGAGATAGGCACCGGGCTTGCCGATCACCAGGACGTGGTCGGTGGCCACCGGTTCGGCGGCGATCAGCATCTGCCCATGGGTCAGCGCCGGCGCCAGCACGGTGCCGTCGCCCAGCGGCACGGCGCGATCCATATAGGCGATCGACCGGGCGGCCTCTGGCACGAAATCTTCGCGTGCAATGGCGGCAAAAGCGGCCAGAATCGTCAGATCGTTGACTCCGCTCACCCGAAGCTGGCTGTCGATCATCGCGCGGCGCGCCGCGTCAAACCCTACGCGTTCTTCCACCAAGGTCATGAATTCCCTCGTTAGCTGATGTCCCGGCGCAAGCGCGCCATCGGGGGGCTGTCCCCCGATCTTGGCCAAAGCTCTAGATTATCGTCTGGGCCGCGCCAAGTTATTTGCATGTCGTGCGTCGAGGCGTAAGGGGCCTTTCGACGAATGGACCGGCAAATCGCAGGCGCTCCGACCATCCCTGGCGAGCCCTGCCGCGCGATGAAAGGTGCAAGACAGATGGCAGACATGGTAACGATCCGCGAGGCGGACCTGATCGACAGCGTCGCCGACGCGTTGCAGTACATCAGCTATTTCCACCCGATGGATTACATCCGCGCGCTGGGCGAAGCCTACAAGGCGGAACAGGGACCGGCGGCCAAGGACGCGATCGCGCAGATCCTGACCAACAGCCGGATGTGCGCCGAAGGCCACCGCCCGATCTGCCAGGACACCGGCATCGTCAATGTCTTCATCAAGTGGGGCCAGGATTGCCGGCTCGACAGCGACCAGAGCCTGCAGGATGTGGTCGATGAAGGCGTGCGCCGCGCCTATCTCAATCCCGACAACAAGCTGCGCGCCTCGGTGCTGGCCGACCCGGCCTTCACCCGCCGCAACACCCGCGACAACACCCCTTGCGTGCTCCATGTCGAAATGGTCCGGGGCAACACGATCAGCGTCGATGTCGCGGCCAAGGGCGGCGGCAGCGAAAACAAGTCGAAGTTCAAGATGATGAACCCCAGCGATTCGATCGTCGACTGGGTGCTGGAGATGTTGCCGCAGATGGGCGCCGGTTGGTGCCCGCCGGGCATGCTCGGCATCGGTATCGGCGGCACGGCGGAACATTGCGTGCTGCTGGCAAAAAAGGCGCTGATGGAGCCGATCGACATGGCCCAGCTCAAGGAGCGCGGGCCCCGGACCGACATCGAGCGGCTGCGCATCGAGATCTTCGACAAGGTCAACGCGCTGGGCATCGGCGCGCAAGGTCTTGGCGGGCTGTCGACCATTCTCGACGTGAAGATCATGGACGCGCCCTGCCATGCGGCGGGCAAGCCGGTGGCGATGATCCCCAATTGCGCCGCGACGCGCCATGCGCATTTCGTGCTCGACGGGTCGGGGCCTGCGTTCCTCGAAGCGCCAAAGCTCGACGAATGGCCCGATGTTCACTGGACCGCCGACGCCTCGGCCAAGCGAGTCAATCTCGACACGCTGACCGCCGCAGACGTGCAAAGCTGGAAGCAGGGCGATCGCCTGTTGCTCAACGGCAAGATGCTGACCGGGCGCGATGCCGCGCACAAGCGGATCAAGGACATGCTGGCCAAGGGCGAGCCGCTGCCGGTCGATTTCAAGGGCCGGGTGATCTATTACGTTGGCCCGGTCGATCCGGTGCGCGACGAAGTGGTCGGCCCCGCCGGCCCTACGACCGCGACGCGCATGGACAGCTTCATGGACATGATGCTCGATCAGGGCCTGCTCGCCTGTGTCGGCAAGGCCGAGCGCGGCCCCGCCGCGACGCAGTCGATTGCCAATCACAAGTCGGCCTATCTGATGGCCGTGGGCGGCGCGGCCTATCTGGTCGCGCGCGCGATCAAGCAGTCGAAAGTGGTCGGGTTCGAGGATCTGGGCATGGAAGCGATCTATGAATTCACCGTCGAGGACATGCCGGTAACGGTCGCGGTCGATTGCGAAGGCCAGAACATTCACCAGCTTGCACCGCTGGTGTGGAAGAAGAAAATCGCCGACGAACACTTGCTGCCGGGCTGATCGGCGCGATTTTCCGATCTACCAACGCACGAATCGACCAACGCATGACTGGCCCCGACCGTTGCACTGGCGCGGTCGGGGCCTTTCGTTTTAGCGTGTGTCGATGGCCGACCGATCCCCCGAGCGATTAGATGACTTGCCCGACACGACGATCCCGCATGTGCCGACGCGGCAGGTGCTGGGATCGGCGATAGCCTTGTGGCTATGCTATTTCGTGCTCATCACCATGCGCGCGCTGGTGGTCGAACTGGGCGAATTCAGCGATCTGCTTTGGCGCCGTGCGCTGGTCACACTGGCGGGAATCGTCGTTACCTTGCTCGCCTGGCCGCTGCTGCGGCGGTTTGACGGGCGTCCGACCGGGGTGCGACTCGCGGCGGCGCTGCTGATCATGTTGCCCGCCGCGCTGGCGCTTGCCGTGGTCAACCAACAGGCCTTTGCCCCGGTCGAGGCGCAGATGATCGCGCGCCTGACCGATCAGACCGCCCAGCCAAAGCCTCATCCCGGCGGAGGCGCATCCAATGTCCGCGTGCGCCACGATCTTTCGGGCAATCTGCTGATCGACATCGACGATCCGACCACGGGCAGCGGGTCCGCCAACAAGGCTGCCGCCGACGCCCGCCCGATCACGCTGATCCAGAACCCGATCGAGCACGAAGGGTTGTGGCGCCAATTGACCGATGTCGCGCTCGGGCGGTATTTCCTGCTGATCGCCTGGGCCGCGCTCTATCTCGCGCTCGGCAATGCGGAAATGGTGCGCGCCGCCGAACGCCGCGAAGGCGAATATCGTCGCGCCGCCAAGGCCGCCGAGCTGCGCTCGCTGCGCTATCAGGTCAATCCGCATTTCCTGTTCAACACGCTCAATTCGCTGTCGGCGCTGGTGATGAGCGGGCGTGGGCAGGCGGCGGAGCGGATGATCCAGACGATGTCGAGCTTTTATCGCCACAGCCTGGCCGCCGATCCCAGCGCCGATGTGTCGCTGGCCGACGAAATCGCCTTGCAGCGGCACTATCTCGACATCGAGGCGGTGCGCTTTCCCGAACGGCTCAAACCCGTGTTCGATGTGCCCGACACGCTCGTCGCAGCGCCGGTGCCGGGGATGATCCTGCAACCGCTGGTGGAAAATTCGATCAAATACGCCGTGGCCGCCACGACCCGCGCCGTCACGGTCAGGATCGTCGCGCGCGCCGATGGTGATCGGCTGGTCCTGACGGTATCGGACGATGGCCCGGGCAAGACCGGCATGGAATCAGGCACCGGCATTGGCCTGGCCAATGTGCGCAGCCGACTGGCCGTGCGGTTTGGGTCTGACGCACATATTGCCAGCGGCCCGCTGCCCGACGGCGGCTATGCCACGACGCTGACCCTGCCCCTTTCGCGCCGGACCCTGTCATGACCGAAACCACGCCCTTGCGCGCACTGCCCCCCTTGCGCACCTTGATCGTCGATGACGAACCGCTGGCGATCGAGCGGCTGCAGATCCTCGCCGCGCGAATCCCCGCGCTCCATGTCGTCGGCACCGCCAGCGACGGAGCGCAGGCGCTGCGGCTCGCCGAAGCCCTGACGCCCGACCTCCTGCTGCTCGACATGACCATGCCCGAAGTCGACGGGCTGACCGTGGCGCGGCAACTTGTGGCGAAAACCACGCGTCCGGCAGTGATCTTCATTACCGCGCACGATCAGTTCGCGGTCGAGGCGTTTGACTGCGACGCGGTCGACTATGTGCTCAAGCCCGTCGCCGAAGACCGCCTCGCCCGCGCGATCGAACGGGCCCTGGCGCGTCGCTCTGCCGAACCGCGCGAAGCGGGCCCGGCGGGCACTCCGATCGACAGGGGCGAATGGCTCGACGAATTCTGGGTGCCGCACAAAAGCGAGCTGATCCGGCTGGCGGCAGGCGACATCGAGCGGATCGACGCCGAGCGCGATTATGTCCGGCTTCACGTCGGCGCGCGCTCGTATCTCTTGCTGCACACCATTCAGAGGCTTGAAGACCGGCTCGATCCGGCGCGCTTCATTCGCCTGCACCGCTCGACCATCGTGCGCCGCGACCGCATTGCGGGCTTACGTCACGAGGGTCTGGGCGTGTGGTCGGCGGAGCTGGCCGACGGCACGGCGCTGCGCATCGGGCGGACCTATCTGCCCCGTGCCAAGGCGATGGCGGGGCGCTAACGCCCCGCCAGGTCCTCAGAACTTCACGCCGAGGCGGGCATACCATTCCGCCGGGCGGTTATACGTGCCGCTGATCACGCCGGCGGCCAGATTCGACTGTCCGGTGATGATGTAGCGTTCGTTGGTGAGGTTTGTGCCGCCGACGGTCAGATCCCAGTTGCCATCGGGCGCCTTGTAGGTGGCGCTGGCGTTGACGATATTGGTGGCCTTGCGGTCCATCAGATAGGTCCCGAGCGAGTCATTGCGCATGGTCGAGGTGTACGTCCAGTCGGCCAGGAGCACGATCTTGCCCTTGGGCAGATCGATTTCATAGCGCGGCGAGAGATTGATCTTCCAATGCGGCGCCTTGGGCAGCGGATCGCCCGCCGCGACCCCGGCCGAGTTGCTATCGGGCTTGAGATAGGCCGAATTGCCGGCGCAGAAGCTCTGGAAGACATTATCCTGGCCGCACACATAGGTATAATGCGCGTCGAGATAGGACAGCGACGACGTCAGCGAGAAGCCATAGCCGGGCGCAACCGTGGCTTCCACCTCGACCCCGCGATTGATTGCCTTGCCAAGGTTGAACACCGTCGGCGAGGCGCCGATCTGTTCGTTAAGCTGAATCCCGGTGTAGTCGGTGTCGAACACCGCCGCGTTCAATTGCAGCTTGTGATCGAGCAGGGTGGATTTGACGCCCAGTTCGAACGTCTGCGCCTTTTCCGGACCGAATTCGGGCGCGGCGAGCAACGGGCTTGACAGGCGCGTCGTCCAGCCGCCCGATTTATACCCGCGCGACCAGCTGAAATAGAGCATCAGCCCCTGGCTCGGATAGAGCTGGATGCCGGCCTTCGGGCTGAAGTTGTTGAACTGTTGGTTGGTCGGCGATGCCGGGTAATAGTCGAGGTATTGCGCCAGCGCGCCCAGGTTGGAACCATAGGTCGACGACATGGCGAAGTTGTTGTTGACCGGGAACCCCAGAAGCGCGCCGTTGGCGGCATTGGGAGCCAGCCCCGCGCCCTTGTAGGTCAGACCGTTATCGTCGGCCTGCGCCCCATAGTAGTCCTTGTTTTCATGCGTATAGCGCGCACCCAGGGTAACCCCGATGAGATCGCTGAAGCGATAGTCGAGCTGGCTGTAGGCGGCGAGGGCCATCGTGTTGATGCGGCCCGGCCCGTCGACCTGCAACAGCCCGTCGTCGAACGTGACATAGTCGTGCAGATTACCCGCTTCGTTGAAAACGTAAGCGCCGACAACGTATTTCAGTTTGTCATCAGCAGCCTTGCCCGACAGCTGGAATTCCTGGCTCCACTGGTGCTGGTCAACGGTAAAGCTGAGCAGCAGCATGTTGAGCGGCGAGCCGTCCTGATTCATCCCGGCATTGAGATCGACCTTGCGGAACGCGGTGATCGATTTGAGCACCGCGTTGCCGATCGGCTGTTCGAGCGTCAGCCCGACACCAAGCTGTTGAACTTTCGAATAGTTGTTGCCGGTCGAATAGGTCGTGTCGATGTTTTTGGTGATGAACTGGTTGCCGTAAGTCAGATAGCCGTTGGCGCCCTGTCCGGCGAGGCCAGGCAGGGTATTATAGCCGCCAACGCCCGTGCGCGGCCCGCAAATCCCGCCGAGACCCATTCCCGACAAGGCAGACGCCGACGTCGAAACACAAAGGTTGTAAAGCCCTTCGAGGCTGCCCCCGGTCCCCAGCAGCGTGTTGGCGGTCGATTCCTGATTGACGTGGGTATAGTCGAACGCCAGCCGCGCGACGAAGCCGTTGGGGCCGGTGTATTTCAGCTTGATCCGCGCGTTCCAGTTGTTGTCGCCGCCTTGCCGGTCGCCGCCGCTGCCATAGCCCGCCGCCCCAAACGAGGTATAGGCATCGGTGACATACTGTCCCGGATAAGCGATGCGGTACTGATAGCCTTCGCGGTTCATCACGCCGACCGACACCGTCGAGGTCAGGTTTTCGGTCAGCGGAATGTCCGCCGTGGCGCGCGCCTGAATCCGGTTGTAGCTGCCGGTGGTGAAATCGCCGATAAAGCGGAACTGGTTGCCCGGATCATGGGTGACGACGCTGATCGCGCCGCCGATGGTGTTGCGCCCGAACAGCGTGCCCTGCGGCCCCTTGAGCACTTCGATGCGATCGACGTCGAGCAAGTCCTGATTCGCGCCGACCGAGCGGCCCAGATAAACACCATCGACATAGACGCCGACGGCCGAATCGATGTTGAAGGCAAAGTCGGCCGCGCCGACGCCGCGGATCGAGGCGCCCAAAACCGCCGACGACCCCGAAAACGGCGTGGACGCGTCAAGTGTGACATTGGGCGACAGGCTCGACAATTGCGACACGTCGCCGACCGCCCGCTCTTTCAGGGCATTGGCGGTAAAGGCGGAAATCGAGATCGGCACGGTCTGGACGTTTTCCGACCGTTTTTGCGCGGTCACCACGATTTCCTCGATGCCGCCGGTCCTGGTGTCGGACGCCTTCGCGCTCGCCGCTTGTTGCGCACAAGCCGGCGAAGCGAGCGCAACAGCCGCGACAAGTGTGATCGCGCCGCCACACAGCAGCCGGGTGCGCCCCGAAATGGGCGAACGGGTATACTTGATCATGCCTTTCTCCTCTCCTGTCCCGCAGGAGGGGAAAATCGAGTCGATGAACCAGGCGACCGCCGCTACCACACTCTGAAAAAATAATATTATCAGATGGTTGGAGCTTTGTTCGGACCTGATCCGGGCAAAAGCCCGGCTTCAACGACGCGATGCGTTTTCCCTCTCCTGACCGGCTGGGGCTGTGATCCGCCCCAGTCCGAATTAGTATGTGCAACATACATCATTTCAGGAGGCTGCCAAGAGGTATCGCGGACCCGATCGGGCAGAAATGTTTTGGGCAATCACAATCGCGTGCGTGGGGCGTACGCGCAGAAAGGCGCGAACGGTCGCGATCAGGCGGCGAAGCGCTGCGAGGCGCCCGCCCAATCGAGCAGCGGCACGATCGCGCCGACGTAATCGGCACGCCGGTTCTGTTCGTCGAGGTAATAGGCGTGTTCCCACACGTCGATCACCAGCAGCGGGGTCATCCCCTGAGCCAGCGGCGTGTCGGCATTCGAGGTCGCCACGACCTTGAGCTTGCCCGCGTCTGCGGCGAGCCAGGCCCAACCGCTGCCGAACTGGCCGATCGCCGCCTTGGTCAGGCCTGCCTCCA
>Ga0302198_10000740_pt1 | contig 36587 bp, 30 predicted proteins | sample II_Bog_N2_2_FD_193521 | JGI IMG/M metagenome (GOLD analysis project Ga0302198, IMG submission 193521) | Peat permafrost microbial communities from Stordalen Mire near Abisko, Sweden - II_Bog_N2_2 | ecosystem: Environmental > Terrestrial > Soil > Wetlands > Peat | place: Sweden: Abisko...
GGGCACCGCCGTCTTGTAACTGTTGTGCGTGCCGACGGTGACCAGATCGTTGAGCTTGAGATTGTGGTCCATCCACGCGCGGGCACACCCGGCGCCCGCACCGGCAAGGTCGATCGCCGCCAGGTTACAGCGGGCAGAAGCCCCCGCGATGTCTGGGGACAACAGGAAGGCCCCCGCAAGCGCAACCGAGATCGTCCACCCCGCACCTGCCACTTCGCCGTCTCCGCCATCGTGTCGACGCCACCTCGCCGTCACAATATTGGTCCAGACCACAGCAAGGTTACGGTCGGATGACCACGGGCTCCCTCTCCCAACCGGCAAAGACCCCTTGCGCATGCTGTCAAACTTCGCGGAAATCGACGTTGTGGCCCTTCCCGCAGCGGTCACCCGATATGCAGCAGATGGATCAGTGTCAGGCTGATCGCCCCCAGCACGGCCAGCGACAGCACGACCGCCGTGGTCACCCTGCCGCCTGCCTGGGCAACGGTGCGCACATCCACCCCAAGCCCCAGCGCGGCCATCGAAACCACGGTCAGCAGCGTCGCCGCAGTCCCCATCGGGGCCAATGCGGCATGGGGGATCATATCCAGCGAACGCAGTCCGGCGAGCCCGAGAAATCCGATGATGAACCAGGGCACCAGATGATGCAGCGGCGGGCGCCCCGGCACCGGGCGCTCGCCGGTGGTGATATGCGGGGGCAATTCGTCGACTTCCTCGCGCAAACCGGCCGATGTCAGCGACAAGACCACGCAGACCGGGCCGAGCATCAGCACGCGAACCAGCTTGACCAGCGTACCCATCTGGACCGCAACGGGCCCGATCGGCGCCGCAGCGGCAATGACTTGCGGCACCGCATAGACGGTCAGCCCGGCCAGCGCGCCATATTGCAGCCCGCTCATGTGCAGCGCCGTTCCGACCAGCGGCAGGCCGAGCACCACCACGACGCCGAGCACCGCGGTAAAGCCGATCGATGCGGCGACATCCTCGCCATCGGCACCGATCACCGGAGCGACCGCCGCAATGGCGGAATTGCCGCAGATCGAATTGCCGCAGGCAATCAGCAAAGCCATGCGCGTGGGCAGCCGCAACAGCTTGCCAATGGCAAAACTGCTGACAATGGCGGCAACGACCGTTCCGGCAATGCCGATCAGCAACCATGGCCCCGCCGCGACGATCGTGGCCGCGCTGATCGACGCGCCCAGCAGCACGACCGCCAGTTCGAGCAGGAATTTGGCACTGAAACCGATACCGGGAAACCAGCGCGCATCGGGCGTCCAGAGGCTGCGCAGCGTCGTGCCCGCCACGATCGCCAGAACCAGCGCTTCGAGCCAGGCGCGACCGAACAGCATCTGTTCGCCTTGCTGAAGCGCGAATGCGGCCCCCGTCACGGCGATGCAAAGGATCACGCCGGGGGCAAGGCGCGAAACATGGTTTGAATGCGGCGGATTGGTCCGGGTTGTCATGGCTTGGTCCTCTTGCCATGGGCAATGGGCGCGCCAATTTGATCAATCCAACGGGCAATATCGATTGTTTCAATCCATTTTCAGGATTGATGAATGCCCCGCCGCGCGCATGACCGGGGCGCACAGATTAGCATTCCTTTGGTATTTTCAGAATTTTTGTCGTTCGCTCGGGCGCGCACGCCGCATGTCAGACCAGACCCAATCGTTCACCCATTACGATCAAAATATATCAATTCGATCTTATTCAAAGATCAAATGACCCAGTCGAACGGCCCGCCAAAGCTCTTGATCACGTCCAGCAGCGCATCGGCAGCCTTGCTGCGGTAGCGCTCTTTCTGGCGCAGGCCAAAGAAAGGCCGCTCGGCAAGATCGAACGGCAAGGCAAACAGCGCGCGCGCCTCGATCGCCGGGGCGACGACCAGATGCGAGAGCACGGCATGCCCCACCCCCGCCCGGACAGCGGCAAGCACCGCCTCGTTGGACGGCAAGGTCAGCACGACATTGAGATCGCGCGGATCGATGTCGCGGGCCCGCACGGCATCCTCGAACGTGGACCGGGTGCCCGAGCCGCGCTCGCGCATGACCCACGGCGCCTCTCTGATCCAGGCATTGGTGATCGCATCGGCGGGCGCCCGGCTCACCAGCAGCATGCGGTCGGTGCCGATCTTCCAGTGGGCCAGCCCCGGCTCGTCGATGCTCCCTTCGATGAAACCAAGCTCGGCCTCGCCATCGAGAACGCAACGCGCCGCGCCCTCGGTATTGGCCAGCGCGACCGACAGCTCGATCCGGGGATAGCGCGCGTGAAACGCGGCAAGCCTTTCCGGCAACCAGTATCCGGCGATCGTCTGGCTGGCGACAAGACGCAGATTGCCGCGCGTCAGCCCGCCATATTCCGACAGGGCCAGTTCCGCACCGGCCGCCCGCGCCAGCACCGCGCGCGCTTCGTGAAGAAACATCTGGCCCGCATCGGTCAATTCGATCCCGCGCCCGACCCGATGAAACAGCTTGATGTCGTGGCGCGCTTCGAGCGACGCGATCGCCCCGCTTGCCGCCGACTGGGTGACATTGAGCATCTCGGCAGCGCGCGTGACATGCTCGCGCTCGGCCACCGCGACGAAAATCCTCAGCTGTTCGAGTGTCATCTATCTTCCCGGGGCGCCGCAAGGCCATCAATCAAGGCCCTAGTGGATTGTTTTTGACATTTGCTTCCCGCCATCCGGATAGCACGGTCGCAAATGTCAAAAACGGACCACTAGGTTAGGCCGTGGATCGACGAAGGAGAAGATCCCGCGTGGATAACAACCGCCGACCGCGAAAATCCGCGCCGGACTGGGTAGATTCCGACACTGTCGAGCCCTCGCGGCGGTTTCTATGCAGTCTGTCACGCCGCCTTGCCCGTCCCGGCAGCCTTGCGCGATCAGCCTGAGAGCTGACCTGTTCAGAGGTCTCGGGCCCGCGCCAATTGAGGAATTTTCGATGCGCATGAAAGCTCTAACCATTACCATGGCCCTATTGGGCATGGTGGGTGCGACATTGCCCGCATCCGTCGCCATCGCCCAACACGCCGGCCAACAGCATGGAGGCGGCCATCAGGGCGGCGGGGGCCATCAGGGCGGGGGCGGTCATCAGGGCGGGGGCGGTCATCAGGGCGGTGGCGGCCATCAGGGCGGTGGCGGTCATCAGGGCGGAGGCGGCAACCCGCATGGCGGCGGCCAGGGCGGGGGTCACGGCGGCGGCTATGGCGGCGGCTATGGCCGCGGAGGCGGCGGCGCAGGGTTCGCGTTCGGCGCGGTCCTCGGCTATTATGCAGGTCATCCCTATTATTGCCGCCATCACCGCCATTGGCGCTGGAGCCATCGCCTTAACCGCTATGTCTATTACACCCGGGGCGGCTATTGCTGATCGCGAACCATCCTTGATGCCTACAGCAAGGCCGCTCCCATCGCGGGGCGGCTTTTCTGCGGGCTGACTTTGCCCTGGCGCCTGCATCTCAACGCGCGCCCGATCGATCACGCAGGAGCATTCATGTCACTCGATCGCCAACTTCAGGAAGCGGTGCTGGCTCAGCTCCAGTGGGAGCCTGACATTACCGCCGCCCACATCGGCGTCGCCGCCGACAACGGCATCGTCACATTGACCGGGCACGTTCCCGGTTACCATGAAAAGCATGCCGCCGAGACAGCCGCCGCCCGCGTCAAGGGCGTCAAGGCGGTTGCCCAGAAGATCGAAGTGCTCCTGCCCGTGCAGACGCAGCGCAGCGATGAAGACATTGCGCGCGCCGCCGTCGACCGCCTGGCATGGGAGTCCGCGATCCCGCGCGATGCGATCAAGGTCAAAGTCGAGGAAGGCTGGGTCACGCTTAGCGGCACCGTGCCGTGGCATTATCAGCGCGATGCCGCCGAGCGGCTGCTCCAGGGGCTTTACGGGATCGTCGGCATAACCAATCTGACCACGATCGAGCCGCGCCCCGATGCCGGCAACATCGGTCATGACATCGACACCGCGCTGCATCGCGGATGGTTGGACCCCAAGACGATCACGGTCAGCGTCGACGGGGGATGCGTCAAACTGACCGGCACGGTGCAAACCCCGGATGATCGGCTGCGGGCCGCTTCCGCCGCATGGGCGTCACCGGGAACCACCGAAGTGAAAAACGAACTGGTCGTCATCGGCCGCAGCGGTTTGTAACCGCGCCGATCTGCAAGCCTGGCGACCCGGCCCCTGTCGCTCTCGGTCCCTGTCGCTCTCGGTCCCTGTCGCTCTCGGTCCCTGTCGCTCTCGGTCCCTGTCGTTCTCGGTCCCTGTCGTTCTCGGCACCGCCGAATGACATTTGCGCCCCGGAAACGAGGCCCGCTTGGCGCGCAAGGGTGCTATACCATGGGGCCCCTCGCAGGATGGAAACGCCCATGGAAAGTCTGCCCCTGACCAAGGCCTTCACGTTGATCGAACCGGGGCCGGTGATTCTCGTCACGACGAACGATGGCCGCAAAGACAATGTGATGACCCTGACATGGTCGATGGTGCTGGATTTCGCGGCCAGTTTTGCGATCACGACCGGGCCGTGGAATCATTCCTTTGCCGCGCTGTGCGAGACGCGCGAATGCGTGCTGTCGATCCCCACTGTCGACCTGATCGATACGGCGGTCGGCATCGGCACCTGTTCGGGACGCGATACCGACAAATTTGCGAAATTCGGCCTGACCCGCGCGAAGGGGGAAAGCGTCCGAGCGCCGCTGATCACGGAATGCCTAGCCAATATCGAATGCCGCGTCGTCGATCTGATCGAACGGCACAATATCATCGTGCTCGAAGGCGTCGCCGCCTGGTTCGACAGCGCGCGCAAGGAACAACGGTTGATCCATGCCGTTGGCGACGGCACGTTCATCGCCGACGGGCGCACGATCGACCGCAAGGCCATGATGCGCTCAAAGCTGCCCGACGGACTTTGAGCAGCGCATGACGAGCTGCCCGCGCCGCCGTCCCTATTTCGAAGCGAACAACAGGCGACCGGTGCCCAGCCGCGCGAGAAGCTGGCCGATGTCGTCATGCGACACCGCGAAACAGCCCTCGCTGCGCCCGACCCGACCGTGCGCCCTGGCCATGCCGCGGTCGACATAGCTCGCGGCGTGAATCACGATCGCCCGGCTTTCCGCCAAGCTGTTTTCGGCATCCAGCCCGTGCAGCCGGCGCGACCGGCCGTGCTTTCCCGAATACGTCTCGCTGGTCAGGAAACTGCCCTGACACGATGCATTGGAGCCGGGCCGGTTCGACAACCGTTCGACCCAGCCGCTGTTCGCCGGATCGGACCCCCGGCCATGCGCAACGAGCATGCTCGCCACGACCCGGCCATTGCCGACATCGACGATCTGAAAGCGCGGTTCGCGCGAGGGAGCCGAAAAATCGACGAGGCCGATCACGTCATGATACGGTATCGACGATCCATGAACCTTGAGCGCAGCCATCGCACGTGCCAGCAGGGCAGGCTTTTCGCCGGTTTTCACCGTGGCGAATGCCTGCGGCACAACCAGCCCTGCCGATCCGGCAACAACGACGCCCAAAAGATTGCGCCTGCTAAATTTCATTTTGTGCGATTCCCAAAATCTTATACCTCCAATGTGGGTATCGCAGGGCGGGTTTGCAAATACCTGGGTCAAACTTCGGACATATTTTCTGGATGCATGACACGATGAAACGATGGCTGGTTCTCGCGCTGGCGCTTGGGGTGTGCAGCGGCAACACGGCAGCGCCGGAACCGGGCTGGACACCCGCCGAAATCACCACGCTGAAACATTGGGTCGCCGCAGCGCCCGAAGACGCCTTGCCGGTTTTGCCCACGCATGACCTCGATCAGGCGTTGGCAGGGCCCGATCATGCGGCAATCGATCAGGCCGCGACCCGCCTCGCGCTGGCGCTGGCGCGCATCCATTTGCGCGGCGCGACCGTCCCGACCGAAGGCCAGGACTGGCACATGGTCGACACCGACGCGCGCATCGACATCGCGGCGCAGCTCGGCGCTGTCCTTGCCGGATCCGGCGGCAGCGCCGCGCTCGATCGCTTCTTTGCAGGGGCGCGGCCGCAATCCCCCGATTATGCCATATTGCGTACAGCTTATGCCTCGGAACGCGACCCCGCCCGCCGTGCGACGCTGGTGCTCAACATGGAACGGTGGCGCTGGATGCCGCGATCGCTGGCCCCCGATCATATCGAGGTCAACACCGCCAGCTTTGAAGTCAGCCTGTGGCGGCAGGGCCATCGGGTCGGCACCTGGCCGGTCGTCGTCGGCAAGCCGAAATCGCCGACGCCGGTTTTTTCCGCCGAAGTCAGCGGGGTCACTTTCAACCCCTGGTGGGACGTGCCCGCCGATATTGCGCGCGAAAGCATCATCGGGCTGATGCGGCGCCACCCGGCGCTGGCGCGCCAACGCGGTTATGTGCACACCGCCGGGCGCTATCGCCAGCGGCCGGGCCCGGCCAATGCGCTGGGTCAGATGAAACTGGTGATGCCCAACCCGTTCAACGTCTATCTCCACGATACGCCCGAAAAAAAGCTGTTCGCCCGCGATGTTCGCGCCTTCAGCCATGGTTGCGTGCGCGTCGGCGATGCGCTGGGCTTTGCCACCGCGCTGATGCAGGGCACCGCTTCTGCCGATGCGATCAAGGCGATCGTCGCCACGGGCCGCACGACGACCGTCGAGCTTGCCGCGCGACTGCCGGTCTATGTCACCTATTTCACCGCAACCACGCACGCCGATGGTACACTCGCGCTCCTGCCCGACGTCTATGGCCGCGACGCCGATCAGGGCCATGCCGACGATCCGGCGCACGACTGCGCAGGTTAGGTTCTCGCCCATCCCCCGCCAAGCGCGCGAAACACGTCGACCTGGGCAAAGGCGGCATCGCGACGCGCGGCGACGAGATCGCTTTCGGCGGCGGCCAGCGTGCGCTGCGCATCGAGCACGGTCAGGAAATCGATCCGGCCTTCGCGTTGCCGGGCCAGCGTGATGCGCGCGGCGCGCTGGGCTTCGTCGCGCGCGCGCTCCAGCGTGTCGATGCGTTCGCGCAGCCGGGCATAGCTCGAAAGCGCGCGCTCGGTTTCTTCGAGCGCGGTCAGCACCGTCCCGTCGAATTGCGCCAGCGAGGCCGCGCCGTCGGCGCGCGCGGCGGCAATGCGCGCGCGAACGGCGCCGGTATTGGGGAACGTCCAGCTGATCAGCGGCCCCAGCGCCCAGCGCGAGGATTCCGCGCCAAACAGGGGCATGCCTCCCAGCGCGGTCGCCCCGCCCGACGCGCCGAGCGTGATGTGCGGATAGAGCTCTGCGGTCGCCACGCCGATGCGCGCGGTATCGGCGGCCAGACGCCGCTCCGCCGCGCGCACATCGGGGCGGCGGGCGATCAGGGCAGCACCGTCGCCGACCGGTATGGGCCGGGCAGGATGCGGCGTAATGCTGCGTTCGCCGAGGTCTGCGGGCATGTCCTGCGGCGTGCGCCCGGTCAGCGTCGCAAGCCGCAGCAGCGCGGCCCGGCGATCAGCCATGATCTGCGGAATGGCGGCGGCCTGTTGATCGCGCAGCGCGGTAACGCGGATCAGATCGAGCCGGTCGGACCGGCCCACATCTGCGCGCGCGCCGGTAATGCGCACCGATCGATCGAGCAGAGCCACCGTGTCGGCCGCGACTTTCAGCCGTTCCGCGCTGGTGGTCAGGTCAAGATAGGCGCGCACGGTGTCGGCCACGACCGCAACGCGCACGGCATCGGCATCGGCGTCCGCCGCCCCGGCATCGCCGCGCGCCGCCTCGATCCCCCGGCTGACCCGGCCAAACAGATCGACCTCGTAAGACAGCGTCAGCCCGCCATCATAGGCCCATGCCTCGCGCGCCGTCCCCGGCGTCAATTGCGCGGCGGAAAACCGCTCGCGCTGCGCCGACGCGGCAAGGCCGGTTGTCGGCAATCGCTCTGACCGGGCATTGCGCAACAGCGCGCGGGCATGGTCAACACGCGCGGCGGCAAGGCGGATGTCGGTGTTGGCGGCGAGCGCATCCTTGACCACGCGGGTCAGCACCGGGTCGTCATAGAGTTCCCACCAGCGGTCGACCGCCGCTTCGCGAGTGACCCCGGGGCTGTCCGCGCCAAGGAACGGCGCCCCGGCCGAAACGGAAAGCTGCGGGGGCTGGTAATTCGGTCCTGCCGCGCAGCCGCTCAGCATGCTGAGCGCCAGTAGCAGATAGACGATGTGTCGGTTCATGATCGGCATCCTATTGCGCGGGCATCAGCACCGGACGGCGCGCGCGGCGGTGCAACGCGTCGGCCATCCGGCGGCACAAGACATAGAAAGTGGGCGTAAACAGCAGGCCGAAGCCGGTGACCCCGGTCATTCCGTAGAACACCGCCGTACCCAGCGCCTGGCGCAGTTCGGCCCCTGCCCCGCTCGCCATGACCAGCGGCACAGTGCCGAGGATAAAGGCGAGGCTGGTCATCAGGATCGGGCGCAAGCGCGTGCGCGCGGCATGGATCGCGGCTTCGACCGGGCTCATCCCCAGCTCGTCCTCTGCGGCCTGCGCAAATTCGACGACGAGAATGGCGTTCTTCGCCGCCAGCGCGATCAGCACGATCAGGCCGATCTGGGTCAGGATATTGTTGTCCATCCCCCGCAGATTGACCCCCAGCATCGCGGCAAACAGGCACATCGGCACGATCAGGATGATCGCCAGCGGCAGCGCGAGGCTTTCATATTGCGCGGCCAGCACGAGGAAGACGAACAGCACCGCCATGGCAAACACCACGCCTGCCGTATTGCCGGCATGGCTTTGCTGATAGGCAATGTCGGTCCATTCGCCGCCGTAGCCGGGGGCCAGAGTTTCGCCCGCCAGCTTTTCGATCGTGGTCAGCGACTGCCCGGTGGAATGGCCGGGCGCGGTATCACCATCGATTTCGACCGCCGGTTGCAGATTGTAGCGCACGACGCGATAGGGCCCGGTCTTGTCGCGAAACGTCGCCACCGAGCCGAGCGGCACCATCTGCCCGGTGTTCGACCGGGTCTTGAGATTGGCGATGTCGGCGACGGTTTCGCGATGCGCCTGATCGGCCTGGGCGGTGACCCGGTATGTCCGCCCGAGCAGATTGAAATCGTTGACGAACGCCGATCCCAGATAGACCTGCATCGCCTCGAACACGCGCTCGGGCGGAACGCCGAGCAAATCCGCCTTGCGCCGGTCGACATCGGCATAGACGCGCGGGGTTCCGACATCGAACAGGGTATAGACCTGATGCAATCCGGGCTGCGCATTGGCTTTGGCGATCAGCGCCCCGGCCTGTTGGTTCAGCGCGTCATAGCCGCGCCCTTCGCGATCCTGCAGCATGAAGCGATAGCCGCCCGCCGCGCCGATCCCCTGGATGACCGGCGGCGGCACGATCAGGATACGCGCCTTGTCGTATCCGGCGACCGCCTGTTTTGCCTGATCCATGATCCCCTGATAACTCGCGCCCATCGCACGGCGTTCGTCAAACGTCCTGAACGGGAAATAGATCGCCGCCGAATTGGGCGCGGCGGTCTGCGACGGCCCATGAAACCCGGCGAACATCACCGCTCCGCGCAAGCCCTTGATCGGCAGGATGCGCGCGGCGACATCGCGCGTGACGGCATCGGTGCGTTCGAGCGAGGCGCCCGAAGGCAATTGCACAACGGCCAGGAAATAGCCCTGATCCTGCGCGGGAATAAAGCCCGAAGGCGTCACCCAGAACAGCGCCAGGGTCGCCGCGATCAATCCCGCATAAGCCGCCAGCATGCGGCGCGGCGCAGACAGCAGACGCCGGGTCAGATCGGCATAGCCGTCGCTCAACCGGTCAAACCAGCCATTGAATGCCGCGCCCGCGCGCGACAGCAGGCCGGGGTGATCCCCAAAGTGATCCGATACCGCATGCGGCCGCAGCAACAGCGCGGCGGCGGCAGGCGACAGCGTCAGGCTGAGCACCAGCGAAATCACCGTCGCGCTCGCGATCGTCACGGCAAACTGCTTGTAGAACGCGCCCGACATCCCGGTGATGAACAGCGTCGGCACGAACACCGCGCACAAGACCAGCACGATGGCGACCAGCGCGCCCGCCACTTCGTCCATCGAGGTGCGCGCGGCCTGCAACGGGCTTTGGCCAAGGCCGATGTTGCGCTCGACATTTTCGACCACGACGATCGCATCATCGACGACAATCCCGATCGCCAGAACCATGCCGAACAGCGACAGCGCATTGAGCGAAAAGCCGAGCGCGAGCAGCACCGCCGCCGCGCCCAGCAACGAGACCGGGATGGCGACAATCGGGATCAGCGCCGCGCGCCAGTTCTGCAGAAAGACGAGGATCACCAGCACGACCAGCACCATCGCCTCGGCCAGCGTGTGATAGACCGCATTGATCGACTGACCGATGAATTCGGTGGGGTTGTAGATCACCGAATAGCCCATGCCGCGCGGGAACGTTTTCGAAATGGTGTCCATCTCGGCCTTGATCCGGTCCGCCGCCGCCAGCGCGTTCGAGCCGGGGCGCTGCATCACCGCGATGACCACGGTGGGCTTGTTCGACAGATAGGTGTTGGTGCCGTAATCCTGCGCGCCGAGTTCGACCCGCGCGACATCGCGCACGCGCACCTGATGCCCCTGGGCGTCGGTGCGGATGACGATGTCGGCAAACTGGTCAGGCGTGGTCAGGCGGCCCTGCATTTCGACGCCAAGCTGAAAGGCATCGCCTTTGGCCACCGGCGGCGCGCCCAGCGCGCCCGAGGATACCTGCACATTCTGCGACCGCAACGCGGCGACGACTTCGCCCGCCGTCAGATTGAGCGCCGCCGCACGGCCCGGATCGATCCAGATGCGCATGGCATAGTCGCGCGCCCCAAACAGCTGCACATCGCCGACCCCGTCGAGCCGCGCCAGCCGGTCTTTCACCTGGGTCAGCGCATAGTTCGACAGGTAATCGCGGCTGAGGCTGCCATCGGGCGACTGCAGATTGACCACCATCAGAAAGTCGGGCGAGGTCTTGCGGGTCACCACGCCCATCCGCTGCACTTCTTCGGGCAGGCGCGGCACCGCTACGGCCACCCGGTTTTGCACCAGCACTTGTGCGGTATCGAGATTGGTGCCGATCTTGAACGTGATGGTGATCTTGACGGCGCCGTCGCCGGTCGACTGGCTGCTCATATAGAGCATGTTGTCGACGCCGTTGATTTCCTGCTCGATCGGCGCGGCCACCGTGTTGGCCACGGTTTCGGCCGAGGCGCCGGGATATTGCGCACTGACCGTGACGGTCGGCGGCACGATGTCGGGATATTGCGAGACGGGCAGGCCGAAAAAGGCGAGCGCACCGACCACCGAAATGATCACGGCGATCACACCGGCGAAAATCGGGCGGTCGATGAAAAAGCGGGATAGACGCATGGGGATTTGTCCCGAAAAAAGGAGCAGGCGCGCGCGTCCGCTACCGGGCACGACCGCGCCCGGCGCCAGATGCGAAAAAAACGTCGAAATCAGCGGGCGAGCGTGGCCTGCGCGGCGGCAGGCGCGCTGCTGCCGGATGCCATATCATCGGATCGGGCCGCGAACGGAGCCGGGCGGGTCTGCACTTTCGCCCCCGGCATCGCCGCCTGAAGATTGGTCACCACCACCCGGTCCGTGCGTTGCAGCCCGCCCCGGATCACGCGCAAGCCGCGCACCACCGGGCCCGGTTCGACGGGCCTTGCGACCACCGTCCCATCGGCGCCGACCACCAGCACGGTCTTGCGCGCCTGATCGGACTGGATCGCTTCATCGGGCACGAGCAGCGCATTGACCGTGCCGCCGCCCGACAGGCGCATATTGCCGAACAGGCCGGGCGTGAGGAACAAGTTCGGATTGGCAAGGATCGCGCGGCCCCGGATCGTGCCCGAATGCGGATCGAGCCCGTTGTCGGTAAAATCGAGCCGCCCATGCCAGGCATAGCCCGCCTCGTCCTGCAACCTGATCTCGACTTGCGGCGGCGCGCCTTTCGCGGTCTTGTCGCGTTGCGCCTTGAGGAACAGCGCTTCGGAGGAATCGAAGTCGAAATAGATCGGGTCGAGCGCGTTGATCGTGGTGAGCAGCGTGGCATTGGCGCCCTCGCCCGCCGCGACAAGATTGCCGACATCGACCTTGCGGTCGGAAATCCGCCCGGTGATCGGCGCGCGAACCTGGGTAAATTCCATGTCGAGCCCGCGTTGCCGCGCCCGCGCCTCGGCGGCGGCAAGACTGGCCTGTGCCGATTGCAATCGGGCGCGCAGGCCATCGACTTCACCCGCCGAAACCGCTTCGTCGCCCGACAGGCGCGCCGCGCGGGCATAGTCGGATCGGGCCAGCGCCAGCGCACTGCGCGCGGCGGCGACATTGGCCTTCGCTTCGGCCAGCGCCGCCCGATAGGGGCGTTGATCGATAGTGAACAAGAGCTGCCCCTTGCGCACCACGTCGCCATCGTGGAAATGGAGCGCCGTGACTTGCCCGGCGACGCGCGGACGCACCTCCACCGACTGGCTCGGTGCGAAACGGCCGACGAAATCGTCCCATTCGACCACCGGTGCGACCAGCGGCGCAGCCACCCCCAGCGTCACTTCGGGCACGATCGCAGCCTTGGCCGGGGGACGAAGCACGGTGGCCCAGCCCAGCCCGCCGACGAGAACGAGCGCGATTGCGCCGATCGCCAGTTGGCGCGTGGACCGGCGTTTCGTCGGGCGCGCGGACAGATCGGCATGCCTGTGGCCTGCATTCGACTGGTCTGCGCTTGATTGAGCAGTATCGATGGTGGTTTGCATATCCATCAGGATGAACTCCGGAAATTCAGAATCGGGCGGGCAGCAGAGGGCAATCGGCAGGAATGCGCGGCAACGCGTCCGCAGCGCCGCATGGCACACCGGGCCGCAGCCGCTCCGGCAGGAACGGTCGGGTATATGCAGTCCAGCCCTCTTCCCGGATGGACCGGCCCCGTCCGGCGGCGCCCCGCGAGTGGGGGGCAAGGCGCCGCCGGACGAGTGCCGGTGTCAGCCTGAAACGCCCGCGCTCCACAACAGGGACACGACAGGCGCCAAGCCGCTTCCGGCGCAGGCCATGCCTGTCACCGGACTGCCGAATGGCGCAGAAGCCCCGGAACGCTGGGATTGATCACGTCCGGTTGGTTGCACTTTGGTTGGGGGGAAGCCAAAGGCCTCTACGCATTCAGTACCAAGCGGTATAGAATGCAACGACATCGGCGTCAACCGATTTCTGTACCGATTGGTAATCTATGATAAGGCGGGGATGCGGCGGGCGCGCTCAACGCCCCGGCCACAGCGCCAGCGTCGTCTGCACCAGTTGTTCCAGCTCTTGCGGGCTCGCACCGGAACCGGCCTGCACGCTCATGCCCTGCATCACTGCCGAGAGATAAGCGGCCAGCGCTTCGGGCGTCACACTCTCGGGAAAGTCGCCCTCTGTCCTGCCGCGATGAAAGCGCTCGATGATCGCCCGATCGGACGAGACTCGCCGCGCCATGACTTCCGCGCGAATCGACTCGGCAAAGTTGGCGCAGGCGACCGCGCTGATCACCCCGAAGCAGCCGCGCGGATCGCTGGCCCCGCTTTGCAAGGCTAGCGCGCCGCGCAGGAACCGCTCGGCCACGGCTTTGGCCGTCGGCGCTTCGAGCGCGCTGCGGACATAGGCCAGCTTGTCCCGTTCATAGAGATCGAGCGCCTTGCAAAACAACGATTCCTTGTTGCCAAAGCACGCATAGAGGCTGGGCTTGGTAATCCCCATCGCCTCGGTCAACTCGGCCATCGAGGCGCCCTCGTAACCGCGTTTCCAGAACACCTGCAACGCGGCCGCCAACGCCGTTTCGGCACAGAACTGGCGCGGACGACCACGTGGGGCGCCCATCACCTCTGGTACCGTCGGCTCTGGTACCGTCGGCTCTACAGCCTCGTCGGAGCAAATCTCGCTTTCCATACCGGGCGGTATATAGGGATGCGCCGAGCCCGCGTCCAGTTGGCCGTTCAGGCGGCCACGGCCAGGCGGTTTCGACCGCCGTTCTTGGCGTGATAGAGCGCGGTATCTGCCGCCGTCATCACCGCCTCGGGACTGGTGCCCGGCTCAAACGGGGCAAGACCCGCGCTGACCGTGGCGCGAAGCACCGTGTCGACCGAAGGGTGATTCTCACTGGCTGCAAAGCGCTGCAGGATCCGTTCGCAGATCTGCCGGGCATCGGCGATCCTGGCGCCGAACAGCAAGACGGCGAATTCCTCGCCGCCGAGCCTGACGGCATTGTCCCCGCCTCGCACGGATTGACGCAAGACCTCGGCAAACACCTGAATCACGCGATCGCCCGTCGTGTGGCCATAAAGGTCGTTGATCCGCTTGAAATGATCCAGATCGAACAAGGCCAGACAGCCCGACTGACCAGTGGCAAGACCGCGCACGAGATCCTGATCAAAGGCACGGCGATTGGCGAGGCCGGTCAGCGGATCGGTCATCGCCTGACGGGCAAGCGTGTCGACCATCGCGTGTCGTTCGGAAATGTCGCGGATGATGGTGAGCGTACCGCTGACCCGCCCCAGGTGATCGAGTACCGCGCGTGTGCTGCCTTCGACCCACAGCTCACGACCGTCCCGGCATAGCGTGCGATACTCGATCACCGCCACCGCGTCTTTCGACTCCATGACCGCGTGGCGACTGGCGCGCACTCGCGGCGCATCGCGGGGATGGATGATCTCGAAAACCGAACGCCCGACGACATCCTCGGGCAGATAGCCCCACAGCCGCGCCACGGAAGGTGACGCGAAAATGACTTTCCCGTCGACTTTCACGCGCATGATGACATCGCTCGACCGCTCGATGATCAGCCTGTGCAGCGCCTCGGCCGCCTGCACCCGCTCAAGCAGGCGCCGACGCGCCGCAAGTTCCGCCGAAAGCGGCAGGAGAAGCACGACGACAGAGGCGAAATACCCCTGCAAAACCTCGAATCGCAACCACGAGCCGACATGAACAAAGGTCGTCGGCCCATAGCCCGCAGACGTCCCGACCAGCCCGATCGCGATCAGAATGATCACCGAGGCCATGGCCCCGAAGCGGCCAAGACGCAGCGTCGCGGCAACCATCGCGATCACCGGCAAAAGCACCAGCGGAACGACCTTTTGCCCAAACGTGATCGTCGTCACCAGCGCCACGATCCCCAACAGGATGGCCGCTTCGCGCTTTTGATCCGGCGATGCCGATCGCATCCATTTGATCGCCTCCCCCTGCCGCGCGAGCAACAGCGGCGGCGAAAAGGCGATAAATCCCAGCGCGTGCGCGGCAAACCAGTCGCGCCAGGCCTGATCATAAGGCAAGCCGGTGGCAAAGTGAACGAACCAGGCCGCAGGCACGCCGCTTGCTGCGGGCAACAGCAAACCGGCGACGCCCAGAAAGCGCACCACTTCGTCGATCGATTGCAGCCGCCCGAAACGCGGATAGACCCGTTTGACGACAAAGGCCGCGCCCCAGGCCTCGATCACACCGATCACCGCCAGCGGCAGAGCCACTGCCGCGCCAAGCCCGAAGCACGCAATGCCCAGCGTTCCACAGGGCACCGCCCCCAGGATCAAGCCCAGCCAACGACGCCGTGGCGACAGCACAAACTGTACGAACAGCACTGCACCGGCGAACCACACCACCGCCACGCCGCGATCGAAGCGCGACAACACGAGCCCGAGAACCATGCTCAGGAAATAGGCCAGCAGAAACAGGCCACGGGGGATCAGGCGCCCAAGCCGGGAGGACATCATCGCGACCAGCATGTCCATGTTTTTGTTACATGGAGCCTTATCACAGGTGACGAGGAGGGCAAGGGTTCGCCCTCAGTGCATTGCCCCGGCGGGCATGGCCGTACTCTATTCGTAGCGCAGAGCGTCAATCGGGTTCAGACCCGCTGCCCGGCGCGCGGGAAAATAGCCGAACACCACCCCGATCGCCGCTGCGATCAGAAACGCGATGATGTTGATCCGCGGCACGAACAGCCAATCGACCTGCATCAACGGCGCAAGCACCAGCACCAGCAGTTGCGCCAGCACGATGCCGATGATCCCGCCAAGGCACGACAGCACGATCGCCTCGACCAGAAACTGGGTCAGCACTTCATTGGCCAGCGCGCCGATCGCCAGCCGGATGCCGATTTCGCGCGTGCGTTCGGTGACCGAAACCAGCATGATATTCATGATTCCGATGCCGCCCACGACCAGGCTGATCGCCGCCACCGCCGTGACGATGCCGGTCAGCAGCGTGGTGGTGCCGGTCAACGTGGCGCTGATCTGGGCGGTGTCAAAGATGTTGAAATCGTCCTGTTTGCCGCCGGTGATCTGGCGCCGTTCGCGCAGCAGACCGGTGATCGCGTTCTGCACCGTGGCGCTGTCGTATCGCTGATCCACGCCGACCAGCATCAGGCGGATGTCGCGGTTGCCGGTCAGGCGGCGCTGGACGGTCTTGATCGGCATGATCACGACATCGTCCTGATCGCCGCCAAACCCGGCTTGTCCGCGCGTCGACAGGACGCCGATCACGAGGCAGGAAATGTCATTGAGCCGGATACTCTGCCCCAGCGGCGAGGCGGCTGCCGATCCTTGCGGAAACAGGTTTTTGCGCACCGTATTGCCGATGATGCACACGGCTTTGCCCGCTTGCTCTTCGTCGGGTTCAAAAATGCGCCCGGCTACCAGCGGCCAGGGCTGAATCTGGAAATAGCCCGAGGTGGTGCCGTTGACCGTGGTCGACCAGTTCGACCCTTCATAGACGGCCGTGACCGAACTGCCCGCCTGCGGAGCGACGGCGGTGATGCCCGCGATCTGGTCGCGCACGGCGGCAACGTCGTCCTCGTCGAAATTGGGCGGCTGAGGCCCGCCGCCGCCCCGCCCAAAGCCCTGTCCCGGGCGCACTTGCAGGATATTGTTGCCAAGGCTGGCGATCTGCTTTTGCACCGCGATCGTGGTCGCCTGCCCCAGCGTGACCATGGTCACCACGGCGGCCACCCCGATGATGATCCCCAGTGTGGTCAGGAACGAGCGCATCAGATGCCGCTGGATCGAGCGGAAGGCCAGGATGAACGTGGTGCCCAGCATCAGCGCACGACCTGGCCCGCAGCGGGCGCCGTTTGCTCGACGCTTTCGACCAGGCCATCCTTGAAATGGATGACCCGCCGCGCATAAGCCGCCATGTCCGGCTCATGCGTTACCATCAGCACGGTGATGCCGCTGGTCTGATTGAGATCGGTCAGCAACTGCATGATTTCGACCGAGCGCTCGCTGTCGAGATTGCCGGTCGGCTCGTCGGCGAGCAGGAGTTCGGGATTGGTGACAATGGCGCGGGCGATGGCGACGCGTTGCTGCTGCCCGCCCGACAGCTCTGCCGGGCTGTGCCCCGCCCAATCGCCCAGCCCCACCTTGTTCAGCGCGGCCATCGACATCGCCTGGCGCTGGTCACGCCCGTCGCCGCGATAGATCAGCGGCAATTCGACATTTTCCAGCGCCGACGTGCGCGCCAGCAGATTGTAGCCCTGAAAGACAAAGCCGAGATAGCGCCGCCGCAGCAGCGCGCGCTGATCCCGATCAAGCGCGCCGACATCATGGCCCTTGAACAGGTATTGGCCGCTGGTGGGCACATCGAGACAGCCAAGGATGTTCATCGTGGTCGATTTGCCCGAGCCCGACGGGCCCATGATCGCCACGAAATCGCCCGAGGCAATCGCCAGATCGACGCCTTTCAAGGCCTGAAAATGCGCCGCCCCCACGCCGAAGCTCTTGGTCACATGCCTGAGGCGGATCAGCGGGGCGGCTGAAAGGGGGGCGGTTGCAAAAGGGTCGGGCGGCATCAATTGCCCCCGCTCGCCAATTGCCCGGTGATGACCTGCATCCCGGTCGCAAGCGCGCCGCCGACGACTTCGGTCATCGTGCCGTTGGTCACGCCGGTCTGAATCTCGACGGCTTTCGGCACCCCGTTTTCAAGGACATAGACCGTCTGACGCGCGCCCCGGCCATGCGCGGCGCCCTGACTTTGGTCGCTGGTCGTGCCATGCGTACGATGCGGAATCATCGCACTGGCAAATCCGCCCGTGCTCGCAGCGGTATCGGCAGGCTTGAAGCGCAGCGCGGCATTGGGCACGAGCAGGACATCGGGCCGCGCTCTGGTAATGATCTCGGCGGTGGCAGTCATCCCGGGGCGCAGCCGCAAAGTGGGATTGGCGACAGTCAGATTGGCATTGTACGACACGACCTGCGACGTGGTCGTGGTGGTCGTTGTCGTCGTCGTCGCGGTCAGGTTCGATCCCAGATCGACGCGGGAAATCGTCGCCGGAAAGCTCTCGCCCGGAAAGGCATCGACGGTAAAAGTTGCCTGCTGGCCTTGCGCGACTTCGCCGACATCGGCTTCGTCGACGGCAACCGGCAGCTTCATCTGCGACAGATCCTGCGCGATGACAAACAGCGTGGGCGTGTTGAACGAGGCGGCCACGGTCTGCCCCGGCTCGATCTGGCGGGTCAGCACCACGCCATTGACCGGAGACCGAACGACCGTCTTGGTCAGATTGGTGCGGTCGGACGACACGACGGCGCGCGCAGCGGCAACATTCGCCACAGCCGAAGCCAGCGCCGCCTTTGCCCGGCCAAATTCGGCGCGCGCGGTGGCCAGATCGGTATCCGAAGGCACTTTGCCGCCCGACAGGCGAAACACCGCCTCCTGACGGTCCAATTGCGCGCGATCCTGCGCCAGCGTGGCCTCGGCGAGCGCCACGGCACCCTGATTGGCGACAAGCAGCGCCTCGCTCTGGCGCACCGTGTCGGCAAAGCGCGACGGATCGACCAGCGCCAGCGGCTGGCCCGCAGTGACCCGGTCATTCACGTCGACCACGACTTTGGTGACCAGCCCCGACAGTTCCGAGCCGACTTCGACCTGGTTGATCGGCGCCAACCGCCCGGTCGCCGACACCGTGACTTGCAGCGCGCCCCGCTTGACGGGCTGCGTGACATATTGGCTCGCCGTCGTTCCGCCAAAGATGCGCAGCGCGAGCACGATCAGGACGAGCAGGACAACGCCCAGCACCACCCATTTGAGCCAGCGCCGCCACCACGCCACCGGCTTTACCCCAAGGAAGGTGTCAACATCCTTTGCATCGGCTACGGGTTCAGGTGGCTGAGGCTGGGCTTTCGGGTCGACTGGTTCGGCCATCACTTGTCCTGTCCGGTAACGGGGCCCTGATCGGTCCAGCCGCCGCCCAGCGCAGCATATAGCTGCACCAGCGCCGCCGCGCGATCATAGCGTGCCTGCGCGACCCCGTTGCGCGACGTGATCAGCAGATTTTCGGTGATCAGCAGCGAGGGGTAATCGATCAACCCGCGGCGATATTGCAGGCGGGCAAGAATGGCGGACGTGTTCGCCGAAACGAGCGCGGTATCGAACTGCACCTGGCGCTGATTGGCCGCACGCAGCGCCACAACGGCATTTTCGGTATCTTGCAGCGCGCGCAGAACGCTCTGCTTGTAGGTCGCAAAGGCGCCGTCGGTCGCATCGCGCTGCGCGCGGACCAGACTGCGCAGCCGCCCGCCGTCGAACAGCGTCTGGGCCAGCGTGGCAAACGCCTGCCCGGTGATGACATCGAACGGGTTGGCAAACGAACCCGCGCCGGTGCCGATCGAGCCGCCCAGCGACAGCGCAGGGTAGAGTTGCGCCTTGGCGACGCCGATGCGCGCGGTCGCGGCGGCAAGGCTGCGCTCGGCAGAGCGGACATCGGGCCGCTGGCGCAGGACATCCGCCGGAATGCCGACGGCAATATCCGCAGGCCCCGTGGGAATCGGGGCAGAAGCTGCCAATTCGTCCCTGAGAGCGCCCGGATCGCGGCCCAGCAAGACCCCCAGCCCCGCCACAGCCTGGCTGAGGCTGCTTTCAATTTGCGGAATTGTGGCGGCCGACTGGGCCAGCTGCGTGCGGGCCTGTTCGACATCGAGCGTGCCGATCAACCCGGCCTGATTGCGCCAATCGGCGATTTGCAGGTTTTCGGCCAGATTGGCTTGCGCCAGATGCGCGTTGATCAGATTGGTCTGTTGCAGCCTGACTTGCAGATAAGTGGTGGCGATGCTCGACTGAACAGTCAGCGCCACCGCGCCATAATCGAAGCTCCCGGCCTCGGCATCGGCGCGCGCGGCCTCGATGCTGCGCCCCCGCCCGCCAAAGATGTCGACCTGATACGAGGCATCGGCAGCAAGCGACAGGCTGTTTCCCGACAGGCTGTTTGCCGACACGGTGGTGCCTGCGATGGCCTGGGTACGGTTATAGCCCCCGGATGCGGAAAGCGTCGGCACCATCGCGCTGCGGGCCTGAATCAGGGCTTCGCGCGATTGCCGCAAACGCGACAACGCCACCGCGATGTCCAGATTGGATTTCAGCCCTTCGCTCTCCAGCCGGGAAAGCTCCGCATCGCCAAAGCTGTTCCACCAAAGCGGATCGCTGCCCCTGTGCGATGGATCGCTCGCGGATTGATCCGTCAGCACCGAATAGCGCGGTGGAACCCCCAGTGCGACCGGCGTCGGGGCATGATAATCCGGGCCTGCCGCACATGCAGAAACAGCCAGCACGCCCGGCAAGGCGATCAGCCCGAACCGGCAGGCAACCCGCTCGGGCGCCGAAGCGGTTCCGAACGGGTATCGAGCATTCCATCGCGCCATCAATTGCAGCGCTTGCGCCTGTTGTGGGCAAGCTCGTGTCCGGCGACACCGCCAGCTGCCGCGCCGACCAGCGTACCGCCCGTGCCGCCAAGAATCACATTGCCGAGCACGCCGCCGCCGACCGCGCCCGCGACGGTCCCGGTGGTCTTGTTGAAGCGCAGACAATCACCATGGCCGGAACGGGCATGACGGTAATGATGCCGATGGTGGCGCGCCTCAGCCGGGCTGGACAGGCCCAATCCCATGACAACCATGGCCGTTGCGCCCAATAAACCTGAAATTTTCATGCACCATTCCTTGGTTATGCGTCGACGGGGCTCGCCTGCCGGTCAGGGCATCAATTCCCCGGTCTTTGGCCGCCCGGTTTTTGACCACCCGGCCTTTGGCCCTGGCTTGGCCGGCCCTGCGGGTTCCCCGCATGACCGCCGCCCTGCTGACCAGACGCATGACCGTTGCCGGGGTTTGCATGAACCGGGACTGATTGCCGATTGGGTGCGGACTGATGCGGTGTCGCGTGCTGTTGCTGTGGTCGCACATTTTGATGCTGCACCTGGGCCGGTTGACGGACTTGCGGGGCGGACCTGGCTGCATGAGCCGGTGCCTGACGTTGCGGAACGACCTGACGTTGTGGAACGACCTGTCGTTGCTGCGTCCCGCCATGTTGTCCTCCCGCGCCTGGCTGAGCGCGCTGCGGCATTACCGATGGCGCGCCCCGGTTTGAGCCCCACTGCGGTTTATGGCCGGTGTTGTATTGCTGTTCCCAACGCGACCGCTCGGCATAGAACGGCCTGCTGCGATAATGGCTGTCCCAATAGCTTCCAAACACGAACGACAGGATGCCGATCCCCATCGAGGGCATGATACTGCGCCTGCGCCCTTGATAGGTGACGACAATGTCTTGCCCGGCGATCCAGCCACGATCATAGCCATTGCCGGCATCGCACCAGCTCCAATCGCTCAGACAGCCATAGACGACCACGCCGCTGTTCCTGCGCAATCGCTGTACGGCAGGATAATCGGATTCAGGTCCGGCGTACATCGTCGTCGAACGAACCGTATACCCGCTCATCTGCCTGGCCACGGCCGGCGAAATCGGAAGTGCCGCAGCCAATACGGCCGCGACGAGCACATAATTGCGCATCATGTTCAATCCTGGCGATTGTGCTGTTGGTCATGGTGATCGTGATCGTCCATGTGATGATCGCCCCTTGGACGACGGTCATCCCGGTCAGGGCGGCCATCGTGACATGCCGACAGGCCAAAGGTGGCCGTGATCAAGCCAAGCACCAAGGCTGACTTTACTGTTTTGCGCGTCATCGAATAATCCCTTCGCAGAATGAGGCTTTCGCAAAAGCTCTCGAAAATCAGACTTTATGACGTCCTCGAATGTGTGAAAGCCTCGGAATCTACGCGTTGACCTGCCCTTCGGGTGGTGATGCCGCCCGGCACAGCGGCTGAATGGGTAGTTTCCGATCCTGTCGAACGGCGATTTCCGGGTGCAGAGCAAAGCGATCTGGCCGCTGCGCCCCGCCCGATGTCTTGCGGGAGGGGCCTGCCAGACCGGCAAAAACGGCGACGGAGATCACATTGCCATGACCAGCATTCATCTGAACGGACACCATCGCAAGGCGCTCGCCGGACTGTTTCGCCATCCGGCATCCCACAATGTCGAATGGCACGATGTCGTGTCCCTGCTCAATCATGTCGGCACAGTGACCGAACGGCACGACGGCGCTCTTGAAGTCGCCATCGGGGCGGATCGGATCACTCTCAAACGGCCGCACGGGCACGATGTGCAGGGCGAAGAATTGCGCGATTTGCGCGCCTTTCTGACCAAGGCGGGGTTATCGCCCGAAAGCCATCCGCCGCTTGATGCGGCTGATGAAGGGGGCAACCGGCCCTGTATCGTGTTGATCGACCATCAGCACGCACGCCTGTTCGGATTGCGCGACGACGACGTCGATCAATTTGCCCCGCGCGTCCTCTCGCCCGAAGACGCCGATGGTTCGCGGCGCAAGCTCGAGCATCGCCAGGGAAACGACGACCATGACGGCGGCCATGCCGAAGAAGAAGACCCCTGGTACGAACGGATCGCCGTCGATCTGGAACCGGCCCATCGCATTGTCGTGTTAAGCGACGGCAAAGGGCGCAGCAGCGCGGGGGCCTATCTCGTTTCCTATCTCAAGCGCCGTCACCCTGCCCTTGCCACGCGGATCGTCGCGACCGAGCGTGTCGATATTGCACACCTGTCAGACGCCGAAATCGTTGCCGCAGGGATCGCCTTGCTGGACGCCGAGCCCGTGAATGCGCACGCAGATGGGTAGATTCCGAGCCTGTTGCCGCGTTTGCACCGAACTATAGGCATTCTTCCCCCCCGTGGCGCCTGACTGTGCACTCCCCACGGTCAGGCGCCCTTTTTTCGGGGAGGCCGATCATGCGCACAGACCGTGCTTCGCACAGTCGCCAGTGGCGCAGCGGGCAAGGGTGATCGACCGCAGCGCCGATTGCCGATCCTGCCCGGGTCTTTAACAAGGAAACCACCATGTCGCTTGGCCTTCTTCTCGTCATCGTCCTGATCATTCTGCTGCTCGGCGGCTTCAGCGGTCGCATTGGTGGCTATGGCTACGGCTATGGCCATGGCGGGATCAGCGTGATCGGCATCGTGCTGATCATTGTCGTCGTCCTGCTTTTGACCGGGCGCATGTAATCCGCGCGCCCATATAATCCGCGCCCCCATATAGTCCGAGCCCAGTGAGGCGGAGCGCCGCGTTTTCAAAATCAATGACAGGAGTTTGCCCGCATGACGCTTCTCAACATCATCATCACCCTGATCGCGGTCGGGGCCATCCTGTGGCTGATCAACACGCTGATCCCGATGGATGGCAAGATCAAATCGATCCTCAACGGGGTGATTGTCATTGTCGTAGTGGTCTGGCTGCTCAAGGTCTTCGGCATCGCCAGCATGCTTTCGACGGTCTACGTCGGCAAATAATACCCTAAAAATCATCATTCTTTTTGCCGAGGCTGGCGGTTATCAGATTGTGATAAGCGGGTAAGGCCGGGATTTGCCAGCATCGCGGAGCCAGCCTACCGCACAGCGAAACGGCGTTGGACTCTCACCCGAGTCCATTGCGCCCAAGCCTTTGCTGCCCGAACGTTTTGCTGGAGGAATGCCGGTTTGCCTACGAAGTCGATTCCGGGTCCGCGCACATCCGGCGGGGCCGCTGCATCGCGCGTGATCGCCATTCACACGGCGCGCGAAGAGTTGCGCACACAAGATGCCTTTGCCCCCGACAGCGATAAAGTGGTAGCCAGCGGCTCGACCACTTCACGCGGATCAGGGCAGGCCATGGAATCGAAATATTACCGCAACTGGCATTTGGCAAAGACCAACAGCGAGTTCCTCGTCACCGAATTCGAATGGGCACTGATCCGCCTGCACGAAGCTTTTGCCCGGTGGGTGGCGACATCCAGCTCGGTGCTGATCGACGAAGACATCAAGTTTTCCGAGCACATGATCCTGCATGTCATCCGCATGCACGACCGGCCCAAGAACAGCGTCACGATCGCCCGGATGATGAACCGCGATGACGTGGCCAATATCCAGTACAGCCTGCGCAAGCTCGAAGCGGCCAACCTGATCGTCAAATCGCGCGAGAAATCGGGCAAGACGTTTGCCTATACGGTGACCGAAAAGGGCAACCAGATCACCCAGGGTTATGCCGATATTCGCAGTGACCTGTTGCTCCGGGCGATCAGCACCATTGCCAACATCGATGAACGCATTGCCGAGATGACCCAGACGATCGGCGTACTGACCGGCATTTACGAAGAAATGGCGCGCAGCGCGGCGACTTTCAGCACCCAGTACTGAACGCCTTCCGTTCGCCGAACCACCCCCGCCCGCGCCCCTCGCGCAGGAGGGAATGCCTTTGCGCGCCCGCAATACGAGCCACCGGATGGAGCAAACGATGAACGACAATCCCGAAATCGGCCGCCTTCTGGCCACTTGCGGCTACAACACCAATTGCCATGACGTCGGCTCGGGCGAAGCGGTCATGCTGTTGCACGGATCAGGCGCGGGCGTGTCGGGCTGGGCCAATTGGCGCGGCCTGATGCCCGAACTGGCGCGCACCTATCGCGTCGTGGTGCCCGATCTCGTCGGCTTTGGTTACACCGAAACGCCCGACGATTTCACCTTCCGCTTTCTCGACAGCTGGGTCGACCAGATGTTCGCCACGCTCGACGCGCTGGGAATCGAACGCGCGCATATCATCGGCAACAGCTTTGGCGGCGCGGTGGCACTGTGGATGGCCCGGCGTGCGCCCGAACGCACCGGGCGGCTGGTGCTGATGGGCCCCGGCGGCTGGCCGGCCCAGGTCGGGCCCGAACTCGCCGCGCTGTGGGCCTACAAGCCGTCGATCCCGGCGATGCGCGAAGCGATGAGCGTGATGGCCTACAATCAGGCGCTGGTGACCGAAGAGCTGATCGAAATGCGCTATCGCGCCACGTTGCGCGAAGGTGCCCAGGAAATGTTCGAACGGGTGTTTCCGCGCCCGCATCAGCGCTGGCTCGATGCCCAGGCGCTGCCGATCGGCGATCTTCAGGCGATCGCCAACGAAGTCCTGCTGATCCACGGCCGCGACGATCGCGTCGTTCCGCCAGACGTGTCGTGGAATCTCAGCCGCTATCTGCCCAATTCTCAGCTTCACGTGATCAGCAAGTGCGGCCACTGGACGATGATGGAACACCCCCGGCGGTTCCGCCAGTTGGTCGAAAACTTCCTCGCCGAAGAAACCGCCTGAAACAAAAAAGGGGGGCTGCACGCCCCCCTTTTTTCAAAGCCCCTTTTTTCAAAGCCCCCTTTTTTCAAAGACCGAGATCGGCGCGCGGCCGGGTCAGCGTGTCGATCAGCGCATAGGCGATCTTGTGCGCGCAAGGCATCAGATCGGGCACATAGGTCGCGCCCATCCCGCCCAGCCCTTCGGCCACCGGCAAAGGCGATCCCGTTGCCGGCCAGGGCCAGCCCATCCGCGCGGTCGGCACCCCAAGCCGACGCAGCGCCGCTCCGTCGGTCTGGCCGCCGAGCAGGTCGGGCTCGGGATAATCGCGCCCTTCGATATGTTCCCACCCGCGTTGCGCGGACTGAATGATCCAGTTGTCGGGATCGGTGGTGCCGCCCGGCGTCGAACCATACATCGCCCAATCGAGATCGATGTCCGGATGGGCCGCGCAAAACCCGGCGATGAAACGGGCGAATTGCGCCTTGACCTCGCCCGGCGACGTGCGCGGATTGATCCGCACATCGAAAAAGATCTCGGTCGCCGCCGTCGGAAACGCCGGACGCCCTTCCCAGCCGCCGCGAACCCCGCCGATCCAGCCATATGGCTTGATCTGACCCGACGTATTGGCATCGGCATAGTCGATCAGCCAGGCTTCGAGCGCAGTGATGACAGTCGCGGCAGGGACCACCGAGCTGCGAAATTCGGGCAGGCCGCGCGGCACCCCGGCATAGCCCAAGGTGCCCTTCACCGTGATCTTGAACCAGCCCATCCCCGGCTCTTCGTGATAGACCCAGTTCCACGGCTTCATGATGATCGCAAAGTCGGGCGCCATGCCGCGATTGAGCAAATGGAACACCCCGTTCGACATGCCCGCATTGTCGCGCTCGGGAATGTTGACCGGCATGCCCCCATCGGCAAACGCGACGTTGAGATCGCCGGTCAGTTCCACCCCGCTTTCGACCACCGCCGTCGCGATTTCGACGAGTGTCGCAACCATCGCCTTGGGGTTTGACGAGCCGAGGCCATAGACCCAGTCATCGACCATGCGCGCGCGCGGCTGCAAGTCTGCCGTGCGATCGGGGCCGACCCAGGGATAATCGCTGTCGTCGCCTTCCAGATGCGTGTCGATCGGGGCATAGAGCAAAAGCGTGGCGCCGCCGCCGCTGCCGCGCCGTTCGGCCAGCACATTGCCGGTCGTCGGACTCATCGGCTTGTAGGCGCTGTTCAGCCCCGCTTGCGCCAGCCGGTCCGCAATGAATTCGCTCGCCGCGCGGGTCGCGCCGGTCGGGCTGTGTATGTCGGTCAGATCGAACAGCAACTGCTTGAGCCGGTCCGCATCAAGCCGGGCGCAGACCCGTTCGTAGAGCGTCTGCTGCTCGGGCGAGAACGGCAGTTTGCGGGTATCGGGCATGGGCAAAGGCTCCGTCTCAGGCTGTAAGGGGGCAAGCTGGGGGGGCGAGCAGGCGCGCGGCGCGCGCGAGCGTGCGGCGATCGCTGCCGCGCCGTCCGTTGAATTGCAGGCCAAGCGGCAGACCGCCCTCCTCGCCCGCCGGAAAACCGAGGCTGGGCGTGCCGAGCGCAGTCCACGGGCGGCAAAACACCGGGTCGCCGGTGCTGTCGAGCCCGCGCGGCGCAGGTCCGGGCGCGCTGGCGCAGAGCAGCAGGTCGGCGGCCCCGAAGATCTCTTCTTCCATCGCCCGCGCGCGGTCCTGCACCGCGCAGGCCATCGCATAGGCCTCGTCCGCAATGGCCAGGCCACCGTCGATGAAGTCGCGAAACCTGGCGCTGACCGCGTCCGCGCGCTCGCGTCGCATGGTGCCGAGCAGGCGCGCACATTCATACTGGTGGATCAGCTTTTGCGCCTCGCCCAGATCTTCGAGAATGGCAGGCGGTCTGCATGCAAAAACAAGATGCCCGGCATCGGCAAATTCGCCGGTCCAGCGTTCCACCGTGGCCTGCATCGCGGCATGGGCCCACATCCCGTCTTGCAGGACACCGATCACCAGCGGGCGATTTTCGGATTCCACCTGGCTGTCGTCATCGGCCAGCACGGCATCGGCCAGCGCGAGATCGGCGACATCGCGCGCGAACGTGCCGACGGTGTCGAGCCGGTGCGCGGTATCGATCACCCCTTGCGCCGGATAGCGGCCATGGCTCGGCTTGAAACCGAACGTGCCGCAAAAGGCCGCCGGGCGGATCACCGAGCCCGCCGTCTGCGTGCCCAGCGACAGCGGCACCTGACCATCGGCCACGGCCGCCGCCGACCCGCTCGACGATCCGCCGGGGGTGTGGCCCGGATCGGCGGGATTGCGTGTCGGCCCCGGACGATACGTCGCGAATTCGGCGGTGACGAGCTTGCCCATGATGATCGCGCCCGCCGCGCGCAGCCGCGCTGTCACCGCCGCGTCCACCTCGGGATAATGGCCGCGAAACGCCTCCGACCCGAATTCGGTCGGCATGCCGCGCACATCGATCACATCCTTGATCCCGACCGGCACGCCATGAAGCGACCCTCGGGGCCCCGTCCATGCATCGGCGGCGCGCGCCGCCGCCAGCGCCGCCTCGCGATCGAGGTATGCCCATGCGCGAACGGCATCGTCGCGCGCCTCGATCCGCGCCAGAAGCGCGCGCATCAGCGCCTCTGCGGTCAGATCGCCCGCCGCGATCATCCGCGCCGCCCGGGCTGCCCCGAGCCCCACACTGTCAAGCGTCATCAGGCCGGAATCCGGTGGCCATAGAGCATCGGCTGATCATAGAAACGGACTTGCCAATCAGGCCCGACCAGTCGCCCGCCCCAGCCATATTCGACGCCGTAATCGCCCGGCGTGCGGATGTAGAATGAATGGACATGGTCGTTGGTGTGCTTGCCCAGATCCATGATCATCGGATGGCGGTCGTCGCGCGCGACATCGTAGGCATAGCCCACGTCGTCAAAATCGAGCGCTTCGAACATGATATGGTTGAAGTGCCCGCTTTTGCGCCCCATGCACAAGTTCATGATCGCCAGCGTGTGATGGCGCGGGTTGCAGTGGAGAAACACCGCCGCCGCATCGGCCCAGCCCATGTAGTCCGACAGGCCAAAGCCCATCACTTCGCGATAGAACGTCACCGCGCCTTCTACGTCGTGGGTGTGAAACACCACATGCCCCAGCCCCAGCGGCCCGGTGCGATAGCCAGCGATGCCGCGCGTCGCGACAAAGGCATAGCGGTCGCTGTGCTGGCCGACGATCAGCTCGGTCTCGACCGAAAGAAACGGTTCGAAAAAGCGATAGAGCCGATGGACCCGCCGCTCTGCGCAGAGCTCCGCGCTGCCCTCGGTCACGTCAAGCCCGCGCGCGCGCAGCCTGGCCACGAGATCATCGAGCGCCTCGGCATCGGGCAATTGCCAGCCGACCGAGCGCAGCGCGTCGGTGCCGGTGGGATAGAGCGTAATGCGATGGTGCATCTCGTCGCAGCGCACCTCGATCGCGCGGTCGGCGCGCTCGGTCAACTGCATCCCCAGAACCCGCGTATAAAGGCTCTGCCAATATGCGGGATCGGCCATGTCGAATGTGACATAGGCCAGCGCGTTCACTCCCATACCCAAACCTCCTGCATCCGGTGCGCCATAAAGTGTCACGCGCCGCTGGCGGTGAAATGCTCGGCAAAGATGTTTTCGCTGGAAAGGCCCAGCGCTTCGAGATGCGCGCGCGCCGCCGCAATCATGCCGGGCGGGCCGCACAGATAGGCGACCGCGTCGGGCGGCAGCGTGTCATCGGCAGTGATCGCGGCGACCGGATTGCCGGTACGCGCGCTTTCGCATGCGCCCCGATCGACGCTGAGCCGGGTTTCGAGCCCCGGCAGCCAGTGGCCGCGCAATTCAAGCCGGTCGAGCGCGAACAGCCCCTCGGGCGTCTGACACCCAAACGACAGCAGCACCGGAGGCTTCTTGCCCGGCGTCGCGCGAATGGTGTCGATCATCGACAGCATCGGCGCCAGCCCGGTGCCGCCGGCGATCATCACATGCGGCGCCTTGACCTTGTCCTTGAGGAAAAACGCGCCGAACGGCCCCTCGATGGTGACCACGTCATCGACCGCGGCGCGGTTTTCCAGCCAGTCGGACATGACCCCGCCGGGCAGAAGGCGAATGAACAGCTCGATCCGCGGCAAGTCGGCCGGCGTCGTTGCCATCGAATAGGACCGCACCACGTCGGTGCCCGGCACAGTGACATTGATAAACTGGCCGGGGCGGAAGGTCAGCCAGCTCCCTTCCGCCAATTCGAGCTCCAGCCGCACAACATCGGCCGCGACCCGTTCGACCGCATTGACGAAGCTTTGCGCGACGACCGGCTTCGTCTCGCCCACCTTGCTGTCATAGCCGAGGCTGAAGCTGCATCCCCCTTGCGCCTCGGTCATGCACAACAGCCGAAGCCCTTCGGCCTTTTCCGACGGGGTCAGCGACGAACTTGCCCCCGCGCGATGCTCGGCATGGCCCGAAGTGAGCCGGGCGAGACAGCTTGAACAGCTACCCGACCGGCACTGGTGCAGCAAGGGCAAGCCGGCAGCGAGCCCCGCGTCGAGCACGTTCTGGCCGGCTTCCACCGCCAGAACGTGCTCTGCCCCATCGGCAAAGGTCAGAGTGACCTCGCTCACCTCAGCGCTTGTTAACATTCTCGATCTTTTCGACAAAGTAGCCTGGGGCCTTGCCTTCGGCGAGGCGGCGCATGCGGATCGAGCCGGTCTTGGTGGCGTTGGTCACGCCCTTGCCGGGCTTGGCAATACCGCGATTCCACCGCGAGGCGAGCTTGCGCCAGACCACCGGGGAAATGTCGGTCTCGACCAGTTGTTCGTCATCCCAGCCGGTCCCGTCGGCATAGAATTCCTCCATCGCCTCGCGCGCATAGAGATCGCAGTCGTTGAACCCTTCGAGGCACAGCGGCACATAGACGGTGTCGAAGCGATATTTGAACTTCTTGCGGTCCTCGTCGGTCTTGCAGACCCGCACCAGCACTTCCCAGTATTCGTACATGTCATCGGTGATCGGCACGTACCATTCGTACTGAACGCAATGTTCCTCGGGCCAGTTTTCGACCATCAGCACGCCGGGCAGCACGACCGAAGTGCGATAGAAACGCCCCTTGAGGTTTTCGATCTTGAGCCCGAGCGCCTCGTTTTCGAGCACCGGCTTCCAGCGGTCGGTGAACAACCACTGCATCTGCCCCTTGGGGCCGTCTTCGTCTTCGATCAGCGTGATCGCATCGTCGGACGCGGGCAGGATCCCCAGCGGCAGCACCCAGTCGAGCGCGTGGACAATGGTATTGTCCTTGTGGACCAGGATATGCGCGTTGTCGAAACCGTTTTCGCAGGCGATCCGCCAGTTCGACTGGCCGGTGCGGTGCATCCCCATGGCCACCGCGCCTTCATCGAGCAGCGAGGGCGTATCGGGCCACAACGGATGCGGAAAGCGTTCGTTGTTTTCGGGGAAACGCACCGGCAAGTCGTGATGAAGCGGCGGCACATCTTCGAGCGGGAAGTCATCTTCGCGCACAAAGACGAAGATCATGCCCGCCACTTCCTGCACCGGATACGTGGTGACGCCGGTCTTGCCGATCAGCGTGCTGTCCGGATTGGCGACGATGTTGTTCAGCATGCCGGTTTCAAGGTCGTAATTGAAGCCGTGATACCAGCAGGCGATCGACGTGTCGTTGAAACACATCGGTTTTGACGACAGGCGCACGCCGCGATGCACGCATTGGTCCTTGATCGCATAAAGCTTGCCCGCCGCGCGCCGCAACAGGATCGGCACGCCGGCGATCTGGATGCCTTCGACTTTCTGTTCGGGCAGTTCCTCGGAAAACAGCGCGGGATACCAATGGTTGATGAAACCCCAGGCGGCATCCTTGTAGGGCTGATACTGCCCCTGGGTCTTTTCATCGTTCATCCGCTCGGCGGCGATCTGGTTGGCGCTGACCGTCCTGCGTCGGCGGACGGGGGTCTGTTCGTTCATCGGACTGGTTCCTTTCGGCTGAGGCAGCCATGCGGGTCATCGGCAGGGGGGGGAATTTCGCGCCCGGCATTTTGCATGCCGGGCGCTTGGATCAGCGGAAGCTGTAGCCGGCGGTCACACCCCACCAGCGCGGCTTGCCGTAAACTTCTTCGGAACAGCCGCAGAGGTTCGACAGGTCATAGCCGCTGACTTTGTAAAGCTTGTCGGTGACGTTGTTGACAAAGACGCCCAGATTGTAGTGGCCGCCCGCGTCCTTCCAGGTCACCCCGGCGTTGAACAGCGTGTAGCCAGGCATCCACTGCGAATCGAAATTCTGCAGATTGTTGAACGAGCCCGAGGTATACGTGCCGTCGCCATTGACCGTCAGCGACCCGCCCGCGATCGAAACCGGCAGGCGATAGCTGACCCGGCCCGCGATCTGCGTGCGCGGGGCAAACGAAGGGCGCACATTGCGAAACACGCCAGGCGCAATCTGCAGATCCTTGACTTGCGCATCGAATGCCGAGACCGAGGCATTCAGCTGCAATCCCTGCACCGGCCGCAGCACGAGTTCTGCTTCGGCACCATAGGTGCGCGCATTGCGGTTCTGCACCACACCCGACACGTTCTGGAACGTGAACGCCTGATAGTTGTGGTAATCGTAGTAATAGCCCGAAGCATCGAACGTGCCCGCCCCGTTGAGGAACGTCAGCTTGAACCCGGCTTCGTAGGACCACAGCACTTCGGGGCTGTAGGGAATCTGCGAAGCGGGCAGCGCCGGAGTGCCGTCAGGCAGCTTGGCATTGAAACTGCCGCCCTTTACCCCGCGATTGACCCCGGCGTAGATCAGGAGATCGTGATCGGGATGGTATTCGAGCTGCGCCTTGCCGGTCCACAGCGTCTCGGTGCGGCTGTCGTCAAAGCTCGGCTGCAACGGGAACAGTTCCGAACTCGCGGTGACCGGATTGATCGCAAAAGGATCGAGATTGGCCGTGGCGCCCGACGCGAAGTCATACGTCTGATGCTCGCTGATGATGCGGCCGCCGACGATCACTTTCCACTTCGGCACGAACTCGTATTCGACTTGCCCGAACAGCGATCCCGACGACGTCTTGAGCCGGAAACTGTTGGTCAGGTCGATGCCGGTGTCGGTCGCGCCAAGGTTCCCGGCAAACAGGCTGTAGGCCGGCGCGATAAAGCCGTCCGAAGCACGCGCGTTGATGAACAGGTAATAGGCGCCAAGCGTCCAGTCGAGCTTTGGCCCGCTGCCCGACAGGCGTAGTTCCTGGCTGAAGCTTTGTGTATGCGCCAGCGTGCCATAGGCGACGAAGCTCGTCGGCGAAGCGGCCACGTCCATCGCAAAGCTCTTGTCGAAGCTCTTGAAGTCGGTGATCGAAACGAAATGCATGCCGGAAAAGTCGTAATTGACATGCAGCGCGCCGTTATAGCTGTCGGTCCAGTTGGCGTTCGAGCTGGCATAACCCACCGAAACCTGGCGCAAGGCCGGATTGGGCGCGGTAAAGCCGAACCAGTCCGCCCCCGCCAGACGTGACGCCGGCGAGCCGGAAAAGCCGGTGTAATTGGCGCCGCCCGGCCCGATCGCCGCGCGCGTCTCGGTCGGCGAGACAGCATACGAATTGATAACACTGCCCGCAGCATTGACTTCGGCAATCGTGGCTTCCTGCTGATAGGGCCCGGTCGACATGCGCTGCCGCGCGATCGAGCCGACCAGACGCACGGTCAGATCGCTCGACGGCTGATATTGCAGCTGCAGGCGTCCGGCGAGCGTGTCCGCATTGCCTTCGTTGGCGCAGCACGGCGATGTGACTCCGCCCAGATTGACCGGCGTGCCGCCTGCGGCCCCTGCCGGATAGACGTTTTTCAGCGTGGCATCGTTGCGGTCGTAATAGAACGAGGCCCGCGCAGAAAGCGTCTGGGTCAACGGGCCGCTGATCGCGCCGTCGATCCGCGTCTGGTTGTAGCGGCCATATCCGGCATTGAGAGTCGCATCGAACTGGTCGGTCGGCTTGGCCACGACATACTGGACCAGGCCCCCGGTCGCGTTGCGCCCGAACAGCGTGCCTTGCGGACCTTTGAGAACTTCGACGCGTTCGAGGTCGAACATCCCGAACGTCTGCCCCTGCATGTTGGGGACATAGCCATCGTCGACATAGACCGCGACCGGCGCCTCGACCGCGTCGTTGAAATCGTTCTGGGTCACCCCGCGGATCGAAAACTGGCTGTTTTGCCCGCCGACATTGCTCGACAGCGATACCCCCGGCGTGATGCGGGCAATATCGACCGAGGACTGGACGTTCAAGGTCTTGAGCGCTTCGCGGCCAAAGGCGGCGATGGCGATACCGACATCCTGACGCGATTGCGCGCGATGCTGCGCGGTAACGATGATCTCGCCCCCATCGGCAGGTTTCGGCGCCGGCTGCGCGGCATCGTCGGCCATCGCGGGCGACGCGGCGGTCATCAAAGCGGCGAGCGACACGCCCGCCAGGCTCAATTTCGAAATCCCCATCATGTTTAGCTCCCCTTGTCGAGCCAGTCCCCGGACATGTCGGCGCCGTTGCAGACGCCCGCCCTTTTCTAAGCGAACCCCACTGGTTCGGATCTGGCTTGTGGAGAGAGAATGATGGGCAGACGGCCGTGCTGTCAAAGCGCACCCCTGCCTGCGCTCTCATATCATGAGAGGATGATCGAGGCACCCTTTAGAGGAAACGACTTTATCTTGGATTGACTATCAATTGATCTTTGATACGCTTTTCATCAATCAGGACGGGGCCAACCCGTCTGTCAACCAATCTGCCAGCCACGAACAACCCGTCCCGAATCACGAGAGGGCGGACGCGCAAGGACTGGCCGACATGGGGGGAAAGCATGGCCACGCCGCGCATTCAGTCCGTTGACCGGGCTTTCAGTCTCCTTGCCTGCATCGCCCGTCGCGGCGGCAGCGAAAGCTTGCCCACGATCGCCGCGCAATGCGGCCTTTCGGTAGCGACCGCGCATCGCCTGCTGGCGACGATGGAATCGCTGGGCGCGGTGATTCACACGTCGCCGGGCAAATACCGCATCGGGCTCGGCGTGCTCGAACTCGGCCGCCATGCCTCGCTCGACGGGCTGCTTGCCGCCGCTGCAGACCCGAGCCTGCGCCGCATTACCCAGACGATCACGCCGACCGCGCATCTCGGCGTACTCGACAGCGAATTCATGGTCACGTATCTCGCCAAGGCAACCGTGCGCAGCCACCCCTTGCCGACGCAGATCGGTTCCAAGCTCGAAGCCTATTGTTCGGGCCTCGGTAAAGTCCTGCTCGCCGCGCTGCCCGAGGCGCATCTTGACGCCTATCTGGCCGAGGGGCCGTTCATCGCGTTGACCGGGCGGACGATCATCGAGCCCGCAGCGCTCGCGCGCGAACTGATCATGGTGCGCGAACAGGGCTATGCGCTCGACGATTGCGAACTGTTCGATGACTTGCGCTGCGTTGCGGTCCCGATCCGGGATGCCGATGGCCAGGTCGTTGCCGCGCTGTCCGGCTCTGCCCCGGCGCCGCGCCTGCCACACCAGTCGGTTCCCGCCATCGTTGCCGAATTGAACCGCCATGCCGGCGAAATCGGCCGCAAGCTCTATCCCGCGCAGACCGTCTGCAACTGAACCGGAAAGACCGCCATGACCCGCCATCGCATCCGCATGATCGTCCCCGTTCCCCTTCCCGCAGAAGCGCTGGCAGGATTTGCCGCGCAGCTTCCCGCAGGGTTGGTGCGCGATGACATCAGCGTCGAATTCACCGGCGTTCGCGCCGGAACCTCATCGCTCGATTCGGCCTATGAGGCGACCATGGCCGATGCCTTTTGCCTTGAGGCGGGTCAGCGCGCCGAAGACGAAGGCTTTGCCGCCGTGTGCCTCAACACGGTCAGCGATTCCGGGCTCGACGCGCTGCGGTCGCGGCTGTCGATCCCTGTCGTCGGGCCGGGCCGCGCGTCGTTTTTCCTTGCGGCAGATCTCGCCAAGCGGTTTTCGGTCGTGACGATGTGGCCGCAATGGCACTGGATCTATCGCAAGCTGGCGGTCGAAACCGGGCTTGGCGCGCGGCTGGCCTCGGTGCGCGATATTGCCACGCGCCCCGACACGCGCGAGCTGCTCGCCGGCAAGGAAGACATCGTGTTCGGCAAGCTGGAAGAGCAATGCCGCCGCGCGATCGACGAAGATGGTGCCGAAGCGATCATCCTGGGCTCGACGACAATGCACCAGTCGCACCGCTATCTGGCCGAACGGCTCGATGTGCCGGTGCTCAATCCCGGCCTGATCGCGTTCAAGCAGTGCGAAACGCTGCTCGATCTCGGCCTTGCACATTCCAAGCGCAGCTATCCAACGCCGGAAAATCCGCAGGACGCGGTACTGGCGGGCGTACCTGCGGTGTTCTGAAACGCTATCCGGCGGACAGACCGCCATCGACCGACAGGACAGAGCCGGTGACATAGCCAGCCGCGTCCGACATCAGCCAGACCACCGCGCGCGCCACTTCGTCGGGCTGACCGATGCGCCCCATCGGCACCATCGCGTCCATGGCATGGGCATCGCCGTCCATCACACGCAGGAAATTGGGCGTTTCCGTCCCGCCGGGGGCAACGGCATTGATGCGAATGCCCGCCCCCGCGCATTCCAGCGCGACCGCCTTGGTCAGGCCGACCACGGCAAACTTGCTCGCACAATAAGCGGCGATGCCGGGCATGCCCTTGAGCCCGAAAATCGAGGCATTGTTGACGATCGCCCCGCGGCCCTTACGGCGCATCGCGGCGACCTGATATTTGACGCCCCACATGACCGCGCGAAAATTGAGATCGATGACGGCATCGTCGTCGTCGGTCGCATCGATCGGCGCGGGATCGCCATGGCCGCCCGCATTGTTGAACGCGCAATCGAGCGCGCCGAATGCCGCGATACAGGCGTCAACCGCGCCCATCGCCACGGCCCGATCGGTGACATCGCCGGGATAGACCACCGCGCGACCGCCGAAATCGGCAATTTCGCGCTGCACTGCCTCGAGCAGCGCAACACGCCGCCCGACGAGCACGACGGCGGCCCCTTCGCGCGCCATGGCGAGCGCAGCGGCACGGCCCATGCCGCTGCCCGCGCCGGTGACCAGCCCCGCCTTTCCCGTCAGCGCGCCCA
>Ga0302198_10000751_pt1 | contig 36290 bp, 32 predicted proteins | sample II_Bog_N2_2_FD_193521 | JGI IMG/M metagenome (GOLD analysis project Ga0302198, IMG submission 193521) | Peat permafrost microbial communities from Stordalen Mire near Abisko, Sweden - II_Bog_N2_2 | ecosystem: Environmental > Terrestrial > Soil > Wetlands > Peat | place: Sweden: Abisko...
CGCTGCTGGATCCCAATCTCGGCATGAATGTCGATCTCACCGGCCGCGAGAACATCATGCTGCGCGGTTTGTATAGCGGGCTGTCGAAAGCCTCGATCGCGCGGCTGGAGGAGGACGTCCGAGACTTCGCCGGGCTCGATGATTTCATTGAGATGCCGGTCCGCACCTATTCCTCCGGCATGGTGGTGCGGCTGGGCTTCGCCATGGCCACCGCGATCCGGCCGCAGATCCTGCTGATGGATGAGTGGTTCCTCGCCGGCGACGCCGCGTTCATGGAAAAGGCGAAGGTCCGGTTGGAAGACATGGTGCGCGGCGCCGAAATCCTGGTGCTGTCCACACACTCCATCCCGATCGTGCAGACCTGGTGCAGCCGGGTGATCTGGCTGGACCAGGGCCGCATCCGCGCCGACGGTCCGCCCGAGGAAGTGCTGCCGGCGTATCTTGGCCATCCGCTGGAACCGGCCGGCCTCGCAGCACAGTAGCGCGGCGGCCCGGGATGGTCGGCGGGGGTCCGTTTACAGGAGAGATCCCCGCAAAGTTTGCATAGGGTGGGTCCCTATGCTACACGATAGGGCATGACCCATACCGTCCGCGAAAAGCAGAAGCTGCTTGCCCGGGTGAAGCGTTTGCGTGGGCAAGTCGAGGCGATCGAGCGGGCGCTGGAGAACGAGGCTGGCTGCGAGCAGGTGATGCATCTGATCGCAGGCGTCCGCGGCGCCACCGCCGGGCTGATGGCGGAGGTCGTCGAGGACCACGTACGCACGCACCTCGTCGATGCGGACAAGCACCCCGGGGCGCTGAACACGGAAGCCGCGGAGCAGTTGATGGACGTTGTCCGCACCTACCTGAAATAGGAGGCCGACCATGGCCGGCCTTGAGGCGACACTGCAGCCGTCCGGGCACAGCCACATCTTCCTCGGCGAGCACCACCGAAGCGCCGAGACGCGGACCTGGGCCGTCATCTGGTTGTGCGGCGCCATGATGGCGCTGGAAATCGTGGGCGGCTTGCTGTTCGGCTCAATCGCGCTGGTCGCCGATGGTTTGCATATGTCCACGCATGCCGGCGCGTTGCTGCTGGCGGCTCTGGCTTATCGCTATGCGCGCAAGCATGCCGAGGATTCCCGGTTCACGTTCGGCACCGGCAAGCTCGGCGACCTCACCGGATTCAGCAGCGCGATCATTCTTGCAATGATCGCGCTGCTGATCGGCTACGAGGCGATCAGCCGCCTGTTCGCCCCGGTTCCGATTCGTTTCGCGGAAGCGATTCCGATCGCGTGCCTCGGGCTGCTGGTGAACGTCGTGTCGGCCTGGCTGCTGAGCAGCGGCGGGCACGATCATGGGTTCGGGCACGGCCTTGGACATGACCATGGTCACGACGCAGAGCACCGGATCGATGTGCCCGGCGGTTCGCTGTTGCTGACCATCGTCGAAGACGGCGTGCCGCCAAGGTTCAGGCTGCGTCACGACAATTCCCGGTCCGACGCCCTGGGGCCGGTGCTGATCGAGACCGAACGGCCGGACGGCTCGCGGCAGGTCTTTGCGATGGCCGACCGCGGCGGGTTTCTGGAATCGCTCGACGCGATCCCGGAGCCTCATGCGTTCAGTGCGTTTGTCCGGGTTGGACCGGAGACGATACCGGTCGCGTTCGAGGAGCACGAGGCCTCACACGGCGCTGCCCATCGCGACAACAACCTGCGGGCCGCGGTCCTGCACGTGATGGCCGATGCCGCCGTGTCCGTTCTCGTCATCTTCGGCCTGGTGCTCGCCCGCTGGTTCGGCTGGCTGTGGATGGACCCGCTGGCGGGTATCGTCGGCGCCTGCGTCATCGCGAGCTGGTCCTATGGCCTGATCCGGGATACCGGCGCGATCCTGCTGGATATGAACCCGGACCAGGCGATGGCCGCGAATCTCCGGGCCGCCATCGAGCGTGATGGGGACGAACTGACCGACCTGCATCTGTGGCGGCTAGGGCCGGGCCATCTGGGCGCCATTGTCTCGGTGGTCACGCGCAGTCAGCGTGGTCCGCGCCAGTATCGGGAGCGTCTGGCCCGGTTCAGGACGCTGTCGCATGTGACCATTGAGGTGTTGCGCCGCGACCGGGATGGTGGGACCGGAACGGTGGCGGCTTGAAGGCGGCGGCCCCGGTCCGACCGAGGCGTCGGCAAGCAGAGTTCGGCGCCTTCGACGGCCGGTCGGGATGAATGCGTGACTGCCGGCGACGTGCAACATGGCGGCCGACTCGATAGCCGAGCGTTGCCCGCTTCACGCCACCCCCGGGTGGGCGTACGGCACCCCATCTCACGCGATCTTGAGCAGATGAGGCGGTGAGACGGGCGTGCGGGAACTGGAGACTTTTCAGGCGGCCTTGAGGCTGGCGGCGATCAGGCGCGTCCGTGACTGGTAGCCTGGTGACTGATAGCCTGGACCATCAACGGATGAATTGCTCTTCGGGGATGGCCGCCGGAACGCGCCGACTCACGCGGGGCCGAGGCAGCTTTCCGGCCAAGGACAAGTGGCCGCATTTCGCGCCGTTCGTTTCGTTCACATGCGACGGGTGGACGCCATGACCGAGCAAAGCACCGAGCCAGGTTCGATCAATGCGCAGCCGACAGCGAATGGAGATGCTGCGGCTGACCACGACGCGAAATCCGCGCAAACACCGCCGGAGTCCCGCCCCGTTCCGCAGGAGGCCCGAAAGGCTGCGCGGAAGCGAAAGCTTCTGGCCGGTGTGCTCGGTGTTGCTGTCCTGGCAGCTCTCCTGTTGTTCGGCATCCCGTGGGTCGAGGAGATGCTCAACACCGCCTCTACGGACGACGCATTCGTGAATGGGCACGTGACGTTTGTTGCGCCCCGCGTGGCAGGACAGATTTCCCGCGTTCTGGTGGATGACAACAACCGTGTGCACAAGGGGGACCTACTCGCCGCGTTGGATAAGGAGCCGTACCGGGTCGCGGTCTCCGAGAAGCAGGCAGCGGTCGACACCGCGAAAGCAGAGCTGCAAGCAGCGACCGCCGCGGCGCGCGCGGTCGAAGCGCAGGCCATGAGCCAACGCTGGAACCTGCAACGCGCCGTTGAAGGCGTCGATAGCCAGGTCGCTCTCCTGCACGCGCGGGTCGCTACTATCAACAAGAGCAAGGCCGCACTGGCGCTGGCGCTGGTTGAATTCGATCGGGCGAAGCAGCTTGTCGCCAGGGCCGATGTATCGCGTGAGGTGTACGACCGGCGGCAAGCGGAGCTGACGACTGCCGGCGCGGAACTCACCCAGACGCTGGCGGAGGTCTACCAGATCCGCGTCTCTCTGGGGCTGCCGGCGCAACCTGACGGGGGCGGCGATCTCGGCCAGGTGCCGCCCGATCTCGACGAGACCTTTTCGTCCGTCCGCCAGGCGCAAGCGGATCTCATTCAAAGTGCCGCGCAACTCGGCGTCGTGCACTCGTTCGACCAGGGTCCAAAAGCGATGCTCGACCAGTTCTATAAACTGGGCGACGTCGACACCACATTCGCCCGGTTCGCGGCCAATGCCCCGGCCGTCAGGCAGGCCGACGCGAAACTTGAAGCCGCCAGGCGCGATCTCGCGCAGGCCGAACTTGATCTTCGTTACACCGACATCATCGCGGACATCGACGGAGTCGTCACGCGGCGCAACGTCAATCCGGGCAACTTTGTCCAGGTCGGCCAGAATCTGATGGCGATTCGCTCGCTCGACGAAATCTGGGTTGACGCGAACTTCAAGGAAACGCAGTTGCGCGACCTGCGCATCGGGCAGCCGGTCGATTTGCGCGTCGACATGTACGGCGGTCAGCACATTTTCAAGGGACGGGTGGCCGGCTTCACCATGGGAACCGGATCGACCCTGGCATTGTTGCCGCCCGAGAACGCAACCGGCAATTTCATCAAGGTGGTCCAGCGGTTGCCGGTCCGGATCGATCTCGTCGATTACAACGCCGATCAGGCACCTCTGTTCATCGGCACCTCGGTCGTTCCCACCATCTATATCAATAAGCCGCCAACAGGACCCGATGCCGGGAAGTTTCTCCAGGCCCATGTTCCGGGGTCTCCGAGCCTTGGTCCGACCGCCAGTGCGTCGGGCGCCCGGCAATGACTAACGCCGTACTGTCGTCGACACCCCTGAATTCCCGTTCCCGCGCAGCGACAAACCCCTGGGTCGTCGCCGCTGTCGTCGTGGTGCCGACCTTCATGGAGGTGCTCGACACCACGATCGCGGTCGTGGCGCTGCGATATATCGCTGGCGGCCTGTCGGCCACCGTCGATGACGGCGAATGGGTCATCACCAGTTACCTTGCCGCCAACGCGATCATCCTGCCCATCACCGGCTGGCTGATCGCACATCTTGGGCGCCGCAACTATTTCCTGCTTTCTATCGCCGTATTCACCCTCGCCTCGGGACTGTGCGGCACCGCCACGAGTCTCGGCCAACTGATTCTGTTCCGCGTCCTCCAGGGTCTTGCGGGCGGTGGTCTTCAGCCATCCAGCCAGGGCGTGCTGCTGGACGCCTTCCCGGTCGAGCGGCAAGGCATGGCCATGACGCTGTTCGGGCTGGCCGCGCTGATCGCGCCCGTCGTCGGACCGACGCTCGGCGGCTGGATAACCGACAGCTACTCCTGGCGGTGGGTGTTCTGGATCAACGTCCCCGTCGGCCTCCTGGCCCTGGCTGCGTGTGCCCTCACACTCCAGGACCCCGATTACCTCACCGCACAGCGCAGGGACTTGCGGAGCCGACCGTTCAGCTTTGACGGCGTTGGCCTGTCACTGCTGGTCATCGTCATCATCAGTTGGGAGGTGACGCTCAGCAAGGGCCAGGAATGGGACTGGCTGGGCGACCCGTTCTGGCGTGTGCAGACGCTGGCGACCTTGTTCGCCGTCGGCCTGGCCGGCCTGATCTTCTGGGAACTGCGCCATCCGAGTCCGGTCGTCAATCTCCGTCCGTTGCGAGAACGGAATTTCGCCGCCTGCTGCATCATCATTTTTGGCGCCTTCGCGGTGCTGTACGCTGCCAGCACCTCGTTGCCTGCCTTGCTCCAGTCGCTGTTCGGCTACGATGCACTGAGCGCCGGACTGGTCATGTCGCCGGCCGGCTTCTTTGCCGTCATCGCCATGCCGTTCGTGGGGCGCATGCTCGGTCGTGGAACCGATGCGCGGTGGGTGATTGGCGCGGGTCTCTTGACCATGGCCGCGGGGAATTACTGGATGTCGCAGATGAACCTGGACATCAGTCCGGGGGAGGCCGTCTGGCCGCGGGTGGTGCTGATCATCGGGCTTGCGATGTGCTTCGCCCCCGCAAACGTGGCGGCCTACCTCTACACGCCGGTCGCGCTGCGCGGCGCGGCGGTCGGCCTGTTGAGTCTCCTGCGCAACGAGGGCGGCAGTGTAGGGACCTCGCTGGCTCAGACGATCCAGGAGCGCCGTGACCAGTTCCACAGCCTCCGTCTTGGCGAATCGCTCGATCCCTTCAACCCGGCTGCGCAGACCTTCCTTGATCACGCGTCCGGACCGTTCCTGCAGCAGACCGGCGATCCGGTCGCCGCGCAGCAACTGGCCTTGCAGACGCTCGCTAACCTGCGCGAGCAACAGGCATCGGCGCTCGCCTACTTCGATGTGTTCTGGGTGCTGGCCGTTGTGATGTTTGCGCTGGTGTTCGTTGTGCTGTTCATGAAGCGCTCCGTCGCAGAGAAAGGCGCCCGGATCAGCTCCGGGTAACTCGGATCGGCCCCGAGTAAAGTGAGCACGCGCCCGGTTGGAAAAATGGGTTCCTGCTATTTTGGAATCATTCAAGATTTTGGCTTGGTCAAGGAGATTTGTTATGGAAGACCGAGAGATTCGAGCGGCTCTGGATCGCCACTGGACCGCCTCCGATGCGAACGGCTTCGAGAAGGAGCACCAGATTTACCGAGAGGACGCGGTGCTCGAATATCCGCAATCGGGCGAGCGCATCCGCGGGCGGCAGAAGATTCAGTCGTCCCGCGCCGCGCAGCCGAACCAGAAACGCTTCACAGTGCGGCGGATAATCGGCGCGGGCGAGCTGTGGGTCACTGAATTTGTCCTGACCTATGACGGTCGGCCGTCTTACACCGTGAGCATCATGGAGTTCCTCGATGGGAAGGTGGCCCGGGAGACCCAGTATTTCGGCGATCCGTTCGAGCCGGGGCCTTCGCGCGCGCAATGGGTCGAGCGGATGCCCTGAAACCTGGCTCTGCCGCTCTCTCTCTCGCTCGGAGCTGCCGATTGATACGGTCTTTCTTGCCCGCTATCTCATTGGCAAAGTATTGGTGCGGGAGTTGCCGGAAGGCGTCGCCAGCGGCCGTATTATTGAAACGGAGGCGTATGTTGTCGGTGACGCCGCCGGGCACGCCTACCGGGGGATGACCCGGCGTAATCGTTCGCTGTTCCTCGAGCGTGGGCACGCCTATATTTATCTCGCCTATGGCATCTCATACATGCTGAATGTCTCGAGCGAGATGCCTGGGATCGGCGCTGGCGTCCTGATCAGGGCGCTCGAGCCGCTCGAAGGGATCCCGATCATGCAGTTAAATCGCGGCATCGAGCGCTTGCGCGACCTGGCGCGAGGACCAGGAAGGCTCACCGCGGCGTTGCGGGTCGATCGTTGCCTCGATGGGCTCGATCTTTGCCGAGAAGGCCCTCTATGGCTCAGATGCGATAACCACGAACCCAGCGAAATCGGACAGAGCGTCAGGATCGGCATTTCGCGGGATGCGAACCGCCTCCTGCGATTTTATCTTCGGGGCAGTCCCCTCGTTAGCGGTCCGAGATCGCTCAAGGAATAATCGGCAGGCCGCGTCCGCCGAAGCGAGGAGATCAGAGGCCGTGGCCGCCGCGACGGCCGCTTTCCCCGGCCTCGGCCTCCGCCATCCCGATAAATGGGGCCTCATTTCGGGCCTTGAAGGCAACCGATCGCCGCGTTACGTGTAACGCATGGAAGCCCGCGCATCATCCCGCGAAAGGATCGCCCGCCATCGTGCCGCCAGCGCCAGCGCGGCTTGCGGCCGGTCGTTCTGTGGCTGCCCGACGTGAACGACCCGGCCTACCAGGCTCGCCTCGCCGACGAGTGCCGGCGTCTTGCTCATCTCACGACCGAAGAACAGGCCATCGCGGACGATTTCGCACAGCTCGCAGCACGGACGGAGGGATGGCGCTAGCGTCAGGCGCGGTTCGGCGCGGCGCCGTGGTGCTGGTCCGGCTGCCTCGCGACGAGGCGCGGCCGGCCGTCGTGGTCCGCTCCAACCTGCTCGCCGAGCTATCCTATGCCACGATCTTGCCGATAACCTCCGAGCTACAGGAGGGCGTCAGCATGCGGATTGACGTCGAGCCGAACCCGGAGAACGGGCTGCGTGCCGCGTCGCAGGTGATGGTGGATTGGCCGCAGACGGTCCGGTTTAGGGACATCGGCGGCGCCATCGGCCATCTCGATACGACCATTATGCGGGCTATGACGCGGCAGCCCGCAGTCGTGCTTGGTATCGGGTCGGACAGCGGCAGGACGCGCCGGACGAGCACCGCCGGGCTGGGTGCGTGATACTGTCACGCGGCATTCGTGGCCGGGATACCGCCCCACTCCCCCCGATCCTTTTCCGCGACGACCGCTTCGTCGTGCTGGACAAGCCGTCCGGCCTCCCCGTCCATCCGGGGCCGCGCGGCGGACCGAGCGTTGAAGACTGGTTCCCCCTGCTGTCGCGGCGGCGGGACGGGCCATGGCTCGCGCATCGCCTGGATGCCGACACCTCGGGCTGTCTGGTCATCGCGCTGCGCCGCGCCGCCCTGCTGGCCGCGCAAGCCCAATTCGCCGCCGGCCACGCCCACAAAACCTACTGGGCGGTTGTCGGCGGCGTGCCGCCAACGGAGAACACCGGCACGATCGAGGCCGCGCTGGAGCGCCGCACCGGGCCTGACGGCTGGCGCATGGTCCCGGACCCGAGCGGAAAGCCGGCCGTAACCGACTGGCAAATCCGCGGCCGGGCGGACGGCATCGCCTGGCTGGAACTCACGCCGCGCACCGGACGCACCCACCAGGTCCGGGCGCATTGCGCGCTGCTGGGCGCCCCTGTGCTCGGTGACCCGATCTATGGCGGAGGCCCAGGCACGCTCCACCTCCTGGCCCGCGCGATCACGCTCGATCTCGACCCGAAGCTGACAGCCACGGCGCCACCGCCCCCGCACATGCGCGCCGCACTCTCAAGCTGCGGCTGGAAGGACTGAACCGCCCTCCGCCTAAGCCGCCTTCGCAGCCTCCAGCGCCCGCCAGACGACCTCCGGCGTGGCAGGCATGTCGATATGCGTCACCCCGTCCTCCGCCAGCGCATCAAGCACAGCGTTGATCACCGCCGGAGGGCTGCCGACCGCGCCGGCCTCGCCTGCGCCCTTCACCCCCAGCGGGTTGGTCAGGCACGGGATCTCCAGGAACTCCACCTCGATATCCGGCAGGTCCCCGGCCCGCGGCAGGGCGTAATCCATGAAGCTGCCCGACAGAAGCTGCCCCGAGTCCGGGTCGTAGGCGGTCCGCTCGAACAGCGCCTGACCGGTGCCCTGCGCCACCCCGCCATGCACCTGGCCGCGCACGATCATCGGGTTCACCGCCTTGCCGACGTCATCGCACACCACGTAGCGATCCACGCGAACGACGCCGGTTTCGGGATCGACCTCCACCTCCGCCAGATGGCACCCGTTCGGGAAGGTGTGCGCCTTGATCTGCGCTACCTCCGCCGAGTCCAGCGTAACAGCCTCCTCCCCGGCGACAGCCTTCTGCCGCTGGGTCGCCGCCAGCGTCAGGATGTCGATCCCGCGATCGGTGCCGACGATCGAGAACCGGCCATTCGCGAATGCGATGTCGGCCGGAGCCGCCTCCAGCGCCTCGGCTGCTGCCTGCTTGCCCTTGGTGATCACCGTGTCCGTGGTCAGCACGATCGCCTGCCCCTCGGAATACAGGCTGCGAGCGCCCCCAGTCCCGCCGCCCACCGGGATCGTGTCGGTGTCCCCCTGGCGGATGCGGATCTTGTCCCCGTCGATGCCCAGCCGGTCGGCGGTCAGCATGACATAGGCGGTCTCGTGCCCCTGGCCGGTGGATTGCGTGCCGACATAGACGTCCACGAACCCGTCATCGGCGAAGCGGATCTCGGCGCGTTCGGTGGGATCGCCGCCGGTCGCCTCCAGGTAGTATGCCAGCCCAAGCCCGCGCCGCTTGCCGCGCCCGGCGGCCTCGGCGCGGCGGGCGGGAAAGCCGGCGTAGTCGATCCGTGCCAGCGCGGCGTCCAGCACCAGGCGGAAATCCCCGCTGTCGTAGGTCCGCCCGACCGGCGTCTTGTGAGGCATGGCGCTGGGCGGGACCATGTTCCGCCGGCGCAGCTCGGCGCGGTCGATCCCAAGCTGGCGGGCCGCCGCGTCCACCAGGCGCTCGACCAGATAGTTGGCCTCCGGCCGCCCGGCGCCGCGATAGGCGTCCACCGGCACGGTATGGGTGAATACGCCGATCACATTGGCGTAGACCGCCTGGATGCCATACACGCTGGCCAGGACCCCGCTGCCGGCCCAGGTCGGGATGAACGGCGCGAAGCTGGACAGATACGCGCCCATGTTGGCAACGTTGCGCGTGCGGATCGCGAGAAACATTCCGTCCGCGTCAACCGCCAGCTCGCCCAGCGTGATGTTGTCGCGGCCATGCGTGTCGGCCAGGAACGCCTCGCTGCGATCGGACGCCCATTTCACCGGCCGGCCCAGTTTGCGCGCCGCGTAGCAGGTCAGCACGTGCTCGGCGTACAGGAACAGCTTCATGCCGAACCCGCCGCCGACATCGTTAGTGATCACGCGAAACCGGTCGGGCTGCGTGCCGAACACCGGCCCGAGCAGATCCTTCACCAGCCAGCCGCCTTGCGTGTTCGCATACAGCGTCCAGCGTCCGCTCGCGGCGTCGTGATCGGCGATCGCGACCCGCGCCTCCATCGAGGACACCACGATCCGGTTGTTCACCACCGTCAGGCTGACGACGTGCGCCGCCTTGGCGAACAGCGCGTCGGTCGCGGCCTTGTCGCCGATCTGCCAGTCGAATGCGACGTTGTTGGCGGCCTCGGGCCAGACCAGCGGGGTGCCCGGCTCCATCGCCCGGGCAAGATCGCTGTTGGCGGACTGGATGTCATAGTCCACCGCGATCAGTTCGGCGGCATCGCGTGCCGCGGCTGCGGTCTCGGCCACGACGAACGCAACCGGGTCGCCGACGTGGCGCACCATGCCATCCGCCAGCACGGGGTGGGGCGGAACAACCTGCTCCGACCCATCGCGATTCTTGACCTTGACGGCGCACGGCATTGGCGCGATGCCGTCGGCGTTTAGATCGGCGGCGGTATAGACGGCCATCACGCCGGGAACGGCAGCGGCGGCCGAGGTGTCCAGCGCGACGATCCGGGCAGCGGCATGCGGGCTCCGCAGCACTATTCCGTGCAGCATGGCCGGCAGCGATATGTCGTCCGTGTAGCGGCCGCCGCCCTTCAACAGGCGGGGGTCCTCTACCCGGCGCACAGGTTGGGCAAGGCCGAATTTGGTCATGCTGGCTGTCTCCCGGTCCCGTCCTGGTTACCCAAGCATGTACGCGCGCCAGCGAAACACCAAGCGCCGATGGCCAAAACTAGGAGTGAAACGCGGTGACCGACCGCCACCTTTGCATCATGAACGCGGGCTCATCGAGCCTGAAATTCGCCATTTACGAGGTAACCCCGGCCGGCCCCCGGCGCAGCATGCAGGGCGCGGTGGAAGGCATCGGCGAGCCGGAGGCGCGGCTGCGCTTGAGCGATACCGACGGCAAGCCGATGCACGACACGCGGATGCCGGTGGCCAGCCACGCCGTGGCGCTGGCGGCGCTGGAGGAGTTGCGTGACGGGCCGTTCAGCCTCGGCGGACTGCGGGGCTTCGGGCACCGCGTCGTGCATGGCGGCCCCGATTTCACCGCTCCGGTGCGGCTTGACCCGGAGACCATCGCCCGGATCGAGGTGCTCCAGGCGCTGGCGCCGCTACACAACCCGCCGGCGGTGGCGGTGATCAAGACGCTGACGGACCGTTATCCGAACGTCCCGCAAGTTGCCTGCTTCGATACCGCCTTTCATCGCAGCCATCCCCCGGTGGCCGACCACTATGCCATCCCGGACGAGCTGTATCAGGAGGGTGTGCGGCGTTACGGCTTCCACGGCCTGTCCTATGAGTACATCGCCAGCCAATTGGCCGATGTCGCGCCAAGCGTCGCGCTCGGCCGCGTGGTCGTCGCCCATCTTGGCGCCGGCGCGTCGATGTGTGCGCTTGCCGGCGGCCGCAGCATGGACTCGACCATGGGCTTCACCACGGTGGACGGCCTGCCGATGGGCACGCGCTCGGGCGCGATCGATCCGGGGCTGATCCTGTGGCTGCTGAAGACCAAGGGCTGGAGCGTCGAAAAGGTTGACAACTTCATCCACCGCGAATGCGGGCTGAAGGGGATTTCGGGCATCTCGGCCGACATGCGCACGCTGCTGAACAGCGGCGAGGCGTCGGCCAAGACGGCAGTGGATTATTTCGTCTACCACGTTTGCCAGTTCACCGGCGCATACGCCGCGGCGATGGGCGGGATCGACGCGATGGTGTTCACCGCCGGCATCGGCGAGCGCAGCGCGCCGATCCGCAGCAAGGTCCTCCGCAAGCTCAGCTTCCTCGGCTTCGTGCTCGATGAAGCAGCGAACGAGGCGGGCGGCCCGCTGCTGACCCACCCGGGCTCGCCCCGCGCGGCCTACGCGATCCCGACCGACGAGGAGATCGTGATCGCGCGTCACACCCTGGCGCTGATCGGCAAACGCGCCGCCTGATCATTGCGGCGCTGGTATCGCGCGGCCCCGCGCGATACCAGCGGCTGCGCAATCGTACGGTTGTGCCATCGCCATGCCGTCAGAACGGCAATGGGCGGAGAAGCGTATCGCCTCGCCTGCCGCACTGTCGTCACTCGCTGTGCCAGACGGGACAGACGGATGTCGGATGCCCGTCTCTGAGCGGCCGTGTCCGAAAGACCGCGGAGGCCATGCGCCGACCCGCGATCAAGACGGGGACCGGCACCGGACGTCCGTCCGAACGTCGGCATCCAATCGCACATGCCATGACCACGCGCCGCCTCAGCGCTCCAGGAACAGGTTCGGTGCTGGAGGCGACAGCCTCCGGCGGCCCGCGTTGATGTGAATTGCGCCGCAACTGTTAATCACTCGCAAAGGCGATCGTTCCCGGTCTAAGCTGGTTACCAACCAGAACAGAGGAGCCGAAATGAACAAAGTGGCAACGATCGCGGCTGCTGTCATGGCGGCGGCGTGGGCAGGCGTGGCCCCGACCAAGGCAGCGACGATCTCCCAGATGCTGAGCACCGCCAACTGGGCCAACGGGCAGACAAATATCGGCACCGGAAACTTTGCGGCTGGCGGCGGTCCAGCGCCGTTTGACACCATCATCGGCGACAAGACCAACGGACCCGATCCGTTCACGTCCTTCACGTTCTCCGGCTACGGACCGGTCATTGGCACCATCTCATCCGCCACGATCGAACTGGGCCTGTATGACGCCTCGTCGCCAAATCCTGCGGCCGTGGTAAAATTCTTCACCCTGAACGGTACCAGCATCGCGGCTGGTTTGACCGCCGCGTTGGCAGCAACACCCCCGGTCCGCAACGGCGAAATCTACTACGACGTCACTCTCCCGACCACGGTCTTTACCGCCTTGGCGTCAGGCACCTCGACGTTTGCGCTGGGCTTAACCGGCCCGGGGCTGGGGCTGCTTGGAGCATCGAACTTCACCCTGTTCGGGCTCGACTTCGCGACGCTGACGATCAACACGGGGACCACACCGCCGCCAACGGTTGCGGAGCCGGCGGCGGCTGCGCTTCTGCTAACCGGGTTGCTTGGCCTGGTCGCTCTTCGCAGGCGCGGAGCCGGCTGACCATTCCAGCCGGTCGTAGAGCCCGACATCCGCGACCGGCTGGAATCCCAACCGCAGATACAAGCGTCGGGCGGGGTTATTCCGCTCGGCATGCAACACCACGCGCTTGCCGTGGGCGGCCGCTTCGTCCAGCAGGTCCCGCACCAGGTCCCCGCCGATGCCACGCCCACGCCAGGCCGGCAGCAGCGTGATCTCAATCAGCCGGATCTCTTCGGGCGCGCGCTGCACATACAGCCGGCCGATCGGCACCTCCCCGCCGAGCACGACCGAGAACGTCGCATCGCGATAATGCGTGCGGTAATGAGTCCGCTGCAGCGCGAACTGCATACGCAGGAACGCGGCCTTCTCCGGCTCGGGCCACGGCACGCGGGCCATTTCATCGGCCCGGCTGCCGGCGTAGAGCGCAGCGACGAACGCTTCGTCCGCATCCTGCTCGCCCCTGAGCCCGATCGCCGGCAGCATCGGGCGCGCTCAGTCTCGGGTTGGGAAGATTCCCACCAGCGCAATCGCCCAGCCGACCGCCAGGTAGGGCTGCTGGTTGGGGTGCGGCAATGAACTGCCCTGCGACCCGATGGCCGCATTCGACAGGGGCGTGCTCGGCGGCGTGGTGAATAGCGCGTTGCCCCCGGAATCCGCGGCCCAAACCCCGCTGGTCGGCGCGGCCTGGGTGCCCGCGGCGGAGGAGCATGAAACCGGATGCGTGTGCGACGGGATTTGAGTGACGGTCAGCGTCACCGCTGCCTCGCCCAAAGTCTGGCCTTGCGTCAACCCTGTGCCAGCCCCGACGGCCAGGCGTCCTTGCAGGTTCGGCAGCGCAAAATTCGTCCGCCCGTCGCCTCCGTATTGAGTTCCCAGCAGCGCGAACAGCGCCTGGTTCTGGTTGATGGGAAGAAGCTGGCCGTTGCAAAAGGCCCAGCCCTTCGGCGCGAAGCCGAACGACATCATCCGCAACTCGCCGAGAAACTGCTCGCTCATGACCGGGCTCCTTTCAACCGCGTGGCGGGAAGATGCCCGCCAGGGCGATGCAGTAATTGATCGCAAGCGAGGGCTGCATGTTGTCATGCGGCTGGTTGCCGCCGGTCGCGGACAGCGCGCTCGGGGCCATCGCCGCATTGCCGGCTGGCGCATACTCGTTGGCGCCGCCGGCGTCCGTGGCCCAGACATTGCCGCCTGGCGCGTAGGCCGTGCCGTTGCCGCTGTTGCAGGCGGCGACATGGTTGTGGGCGGGCATCTGGGCAACCGTCAGCGTCACCGTGGCTTCCCCCCCGGTTTCCCCGACGGTGCGCGGGGTCAGCCCGGGACCCTCGCCCTGGTGCAGCGGCACGTTGCCCTGCAGGTTGGGCAGCGCGAAATTCGTCGTGCCGTTGCCGCCGTACTGCGTCCCGAGGATGGAAAACAGCGCGGTGTATTGCGAGATCGACAGGAGCTGCCCGGTGCAAGTGGCCCAATTGACCGGGGCAAAATTGAATCCGAAAGCGCGGATCTCGCCGATGTAGGGATCGCTCATGGCCGGTTCCTCCGGTTAGCCTTGCGACGGGAAGATGCCCTGCAGGGCGATGATGAAACTGACCGTCAGGAATGGCTGCATGTTGTCGTGTGGCTGGCTGCCCCCTTGCTGGCCGATGGCGGCCGGGGCCATCGCCGAGCCGTTTGGTGCGGCAGCATACGGAGCAACGTTCTGGCCGCGATCGGCAGCCCAGATCTGGCCGGCGGGGCTCTTCACCGTGCCGCCGGGCGCCCCCTCGGCGGTGTGGCTGTGCGACGGGAGTTGTGCGGTCGTCAGCGTGACGGTCTCGCTGCCGCCGGACTGTCCTTGCACGAAGCCGCCGCCGAGATGGGTCGCAGCCCGGCCGCGCAGATCGGGTAGGGCGAAGGTGCTGGTGCCATTGCCACCATAGGTTGTTCCGATCAGCGCGAACAGTGCTTCGTTTTCCCCGATCGACAGCGTCTGGCCGTCGCAGGTCGCCCATCCTTCGGGGGCAAAGTTGCCACCGAACATCCGAATCTCACCGATGTACGGGTTCCCCATGACGCATCCTCCCTCCACTTGTTTGAACGCAGGGTGCACCAGAATCCGGCGCGGCCGGTACAACTTTCCGCAACGGCAGTCATTGCCGCAGGAGTTCTGCTCAGCGACTCACGGCTTTGTTACAAGGACTTGCCACCTTCGCTTTCGCCGGCGGTGCCGACGAACCGGGCAAGATCGATCGGGAACGGAAACACGATCGTCGAGCTCTTGTCGCCGGCGATCTCGCTCAGCGTGCCGAGATAGCGCAGTTGCATCGCGCCCGGGCTGGCGGACAGCATCCGTGCCGCCGCGGTGAGCTTTTCCGCCGCCTGCTGCTCGCCCTCGGCGTTGATGATTTTCGCCCGGCGCAGACGTTCCGCCTCCGCCTGGCGGCCGATGGCGCGGACCATGCTCTCGTTCAGGTCGACCTGCTTGATCTCGACGCTGGACACTTTGATGCCCCAGGTCTCCGTCTGCGCATCGAGGATTTCCTGGATGTCGCTGTTCAGCCGGTCGCGTTCCGCCAGCATCTCGTCGAGCGTGTGCTTGCCGAGCACCGAGCGCAGCGTCGTCTGTGCAAGCTGGCTGGTCGCCTGCAGGAAGTTCTCCACCTGGATCACTGCCTTGTCGGCATCGACGACGCGGAAATACAGCACCGCGTTGACCTTCGCCGAGACGTTGTCGCGCGAGATGACGTCCTGGCTTGGCACGTCGAGCACGAGCGTGCGCAAATCGACGCGCACGATCTGCTGGATGATCGGAATCACGAAGACGAGTCCAGGGCCTTTGACGCCGGTGAACCGTCCCAGCGTGAACATCACGGCGCGCTGGTATTCGCGCAGCACACGAACCACCGAGGTCGTGACAGCGAGAATCACGATCAGCAGCACCGCATAGGTGGCGCCCAGCAAGTAGGTGGAGATGTCCGAATTCATGTCGCAGCCTCTACCAGCAGGTTGAGCCCGTCTCGGCCGACCACCCGGATCGGCTGACCGACATCCAATGGCCGCTCCGCCCGTGCGTTCCAGAACACGCCATCGACCATCACCTGGCCCTCGGTGCCGTTCCATCGCGTGGCGCGGCCGGTGGCGCCGATCAGCGCCGCGTTGCCGGTGACGACGGGAAGCTGGCGGGACCGCAGCAGCGACACCAGCACGATACCGAACAAACCGAGGCTGGCCAGCGTCGCGCCGGCCACCGCGGCGTGCGACGGCTGGAATATCGGATTCTGGAACATCAGCAGCGAGCCGATCAGAAACGCTGTGCCGCCGCCCAGGACAAATGCGCCGAAGGATGGGACAAAGGCTTCGGCGATCATCAGCCCGATGCCGAACAGCGCAAGCAACAGCCCCGCATAGTCGATCGGCAGCAGGTTCAGGCCATAGCCCCCGAGCAGAAGGCAGATCGTCCCGATCACCCCGGGGAGGAAGATGCCGGGATGCGTCAGTTCGAACACAATCCCGGCGATCCCGGCCAGCAGCAGGAGATACACGATGGTTGGGTCGGTGAGCGTGGACAGCAGCCGCTCTCGCCAGTCCGGCGCGATGTCCCGGATCGCGAGATCGGCGGTGGCAAGCTGCACCGGCCGTCCGGCGGCAAGCACGGTCCGCCCGTCGGCTTCCCGCAGCAGATCGGGCAAAGTCGGCGCCACCAGATCGACGACGTGCTCCTTGAGCGCGGCGTCGTAGGGCAGGCTGACTGCCTCGCGCACCGCTTTTTCGGCCCACTCGGCGTTGCGTCCGTGCAGGATTGCCAGCCCGCGGATATAGGCGGCGGAATCGTTGGTGACCTTGGTCAACTCCGCATCGGGCAGCGTGGCGGGTTTCTGGCCGGCGCCCGACAGCGGTGTGTCGCCGAACAGCGAGACCGGCGTCGCGGCGCCCAGGTTGGTGCCCGGCGCCATCGCTGCCAGGCCGCTGGCGTAAAGGATGTAGGTGCCGGCGCTCGCAGCGCGCGCGCCGGCGGGCGCCACGTAGCCGATCACCGGCACGGGGGACGCGAGCACGGCCCGGATGATCGTGCGCATGGCGCTGTCCAGGCCGCCGGGCGTGTCTAGGCGCAGCACCACGGCCCCGTCATTGTCCCGCTCGGCCGCCTGCAGGCTGCGGACCACATACTCCGCCGTTGCCGGGCCTATCGCCCCGGCGAGTGCGATGACTGTCGCCGTGCGCGGCCCGGCCTGCGCCGCTTCACCCGGCGCCAGCCACATTCCGCCAAGCGCCAGCGCAATGGACACAAGCAGGTGGCGTGACCTTGCAAAAAACAGCCGCGGTACTAGCATACTAAGCTACTCCTGCCGCCCAACGCGGTTGGAGATGGCCGAGCCAGCAGATCGTCGGACATCTATACCACAAGCAACAAGCGCCCCGCGGCTTTGGCGATCGTTGGCACCGACCTGGCCATTCTGCTTCCAAACGGCCTCGATCAAAAGGAACACGGCGCATGGGTAAGCTGGACCATCCGGACGATGTCGCTTATCCGACCGGTACGGCGTTTTTTCTGACTCATGTTCTGTGTCTGGCCGCGCTTTGGACCGGCGTGACGGTTGAGTCTCTCGTGCTCGGGTTTGCTTTTTATGTGCTGCGGATATTCGCCATCGGCGCAGGCTACCACCGCTATTTCGCACATCGGGCCTTCCGGACCAGTCGCATCTTTCAGTTCGTGCTGGCTTTTCTTGCGCAAAGCTCTGCTCAGCGGGGCATTTTGTGGTGGGCCGCGCATCACCGGCGGCACCACAAATACTCCGATACCGAGCTCGACGTTCATTCCCCGGTCCTGCGTGGTTTCTTTTACGCGCATCTCGGGTGGATCTTTGTTCCGCGCAATGCTGCGACGAACTTCGACGGCATCCGCGATTTTGCCCGTTATCCGGAGCTGCGCTGGCTCGACCGGCAGCCTTTTCTGCCCGCGACCGTGCTCGCCATCACGGCCTGGCTGATCGCCGGCTGGCCGGGGCTGATCGTCGGCTTCTGCTGGAGCACGGTGGCGCTCTGGCACGCGACCTTCAGCATCAACTCGCTCGCTCACGTGTTCGGCCGGAGGCGCTACGTCACCGGCGACCAGTCCCGGAACAACTGGTTTCTGGCGCTGCTGACTATGGGCGAGGGATGGCACAACAACCACCACGCCTACCAGGCGTCGGCGCGACAGGGCTTCCGCTGGTGGGAATACGACCCGACCTTCTACATCCTGAAGGCATTGTCCTGTGTCGGCCTGGTCTGGGACCTGCAAACGCCGCCGAAAGCGCTGGTCAAAGGCGAGCAACGGCTTGGGCGCCACGTGATCGAGAAGGCGGCCGCCCAACTGGCAGCATCATTCCCGATCAACACCATCGCCAGTCAGGCGCTTGCCACGCTGTCCCGCAGCCCGACCTGGACCGAATTGCGGGCGCGTGCTCTGTCGGCGCGCGGGCAGGCCGAGGCGTTTTGGGCCGAGATCGACCTGCCACAGGTGCCCACGCTCGACGATGTCCGCGCATACGCCAAGGCCCGCCTGGCGAAAACGCCGTCGCTCGACGAGATCGCGGTCTGTGCCAGGCAGCGGCTGCTTGAGCTGGTGTACGCGAGGCTCATCGTCCAGGCCAGTTCCGGTCCTGGGTAGGCTCAGCCTTCCGTATTCGATGGGCGGGCACAGGCGAGGACCGCTTCATCACCGCCGGGCGCACCTGCGTGTGGTTCCCGCGGCTCATCTGTGAAGGCCCGCGACATTTCGGTAGGGTGGACAAGCACTTGCGCCGTCCACCATTGCCGCAAGCCGCACCGCAAGAGGTGGATGGCGCTTCGCTAATCCACCCTACGTTGAACCACGGTCGCAACGAAACAGGATCGCGTCCGGAATCGCTCGGACGCATCCCGACGAAATCAGGCTGGCACCAGCCCGATCAGGTGCGCGATGTTCTTGAAGAAAATCCGGACATGCGCGGCTGGCTTCGCGCGCACCAGTTCCTTGTTCATGTAAGCTTCCCAGGTGAGCTGCTGGACGTCCGGGTCGCGGCAGATGCTGACGAAGCGCTCGCGCCGTGCGTCGTTCGAGTACCAGTAGCGCTGCATGAGGCCGAGCACCCAGAACACATTGCCATGCGTCTTCATGAACCGCTTGCGTGCGAGCTTCAGCGCGCGGGCATCGCCGGTCGCGCAGAATTCCTCCACCGCCTCCCCGGCGAGCCGGCCGCCCGTCATCGCGTAGTAGATGCCCTCTCCGGAGGCGGGCGCCACCACGCCGGCGGCATCGCCCGCCAGCACGATGTCACGCCCATTGTCCCATCGCTTCAGCGGGTGCATCGGAATCGGCGCACCCTCGCGCCGGAGGGTCTCGACGCCGTCCAGGCCGGTGGCCTCGCGCAAGGCGCCCACCGCATTCTTCAGCGAGAACCCTTTATGGGCGCTGCCGGTGCCGATGCTGGTGGTGTCGCCATGCGGGAAGATCCAGGCGTAGAAATCCGGCGACAGCGTGCCGCGGTAGAACACGTCACACGATTTCGGATCGAAGGCGGCGGCCTCGCCGTTGCGGGGCGAGCGGACGATCTCGTGGTAGGCAAACACGTAGGGCACACGGTCCGCCTCCGGAACGCATTGCCGTGCAACCGCCGAGTTCGCGCCGTCGGCGCCGATCACCGAGCGGGCGCGCACGCGCTCCGGCTCCGCATCGTGGGCCGCACCCTTCGGCAGGTAGACCACGATGGCCGTGCCGTCGTCGTCGCGCTCGATGCGTTCGAATTTGCCGGTGCGCCGTTGCGCGCCGGCACGCGCCGCGCGCTCCCGCAGCCACTCGTCGAACACGTCGCGATCCACCATCCCGACGAACCCGCCGTCGATCGGCATGTGGATCTGCCGGTCCGATGGCGAGATGATTCGCGCGCCGGTCACCTTGGCGACCAGCAGCGACTCGGGGACGTCGAAGTCGCGCAGCAGCCGCGGCGGGATCGCGCCGCCGCACGGCTTGATGCGCCCGGCCTTGTCCAGCAGCAGCACGGAGCGGCCCTTGCCTGCGAGGTCGGTTGCCGCCGTCGAGCCGGCTGGCCCGCCGCCAACCACCACAACATCGAAGGTCTCAAGATTCGCCATTGTCATCCCCGTCCGCTTGGCAAGGCGCCGGCGCCATCGCCGGGAGCCACTGTTGAAAATGCTGCAGGCACGGCCCCCGCCGCCCAGGCGCCCATGCGGGCCGCAATCCAGGCCGCCAGAAGAAACAGCACCGCCTGGCTCGCGAAGACGATCCCATAGGCGGCCGGAGCCGAGCCCAGCAGGGAACGCGCCAGATCGACCGACACCGTGCCGATAAAGCCGCCAGCGCCGAATGCCAGCGCCTGCGACGCGCCGAACAGGCCCATCCGGACCCCGCCGCGCGTTTCCCGGCCGGCAGCCGCGAACTGCATCATCGATGCGACGGCGGCGGCGGCGTAGATGCCGTTGGCGACGCCAAGCCCGAAGAACGACGCCTGCAGCGGCCAGGCTGGGCCGATCGCCCCGGCAGTCGCCATCCCGGCCAGCGCAGCCGCCGAAGCCGCGCATCCGGCGATGGTCCAGCCGCGCATCGAGCCGAAATGCTCGCCCCCGATCACGCTGCCCGCGACCGCGATCAGCACCATGCCGAGCAGGCTGCCGCCGTGCTGCAGCCCCGCAAGGCTGGTGGTCGCCCCCAGGGTCAGGCCGAACACCGTGCCGGCGAACGGCTCCAGGATCAGCTCCTGTCCGCTATAGGCGAGCATGGAGACCGCGATGAAGATCGCGAACAGCCGGGCGTGGGGTTCGCGCCAGACCTCGGCGAACGCCTCCCGGAATGAGGACTTCTTCGCCGCCCGGGTCGCGGGCTGCGGACCGGGCGCGGCGGTGGCCGGTGCCCGGCCTTCCACACCCCAGACGGCCAGCACCGCCAGCAGGAACGCGATGCCGGAAACGCCGGCCGTGACTGCGACGAGGCGGGACGGAGAATACGGATCGAGCAGCCGGCCGGCGACAGTGGGGGCGATGGCGAAGCCGGCAATCATCATGATCCAGACGATCGTCGCCGCGGCGGGGCGCCGGCGGGGTGCGACCCGCAACGCCAGCAGCACCGCAGCGACGTGCCGGCGCCGGCGACCCCAAGTCCGACCAGCCCGAAGGCCACCACAGCCAGCGCGATGCCGGCCCACAGGTTGGTGGACATCCAGGCGGTCGCGATCGCCGCGCCGACGCCGCCCGCGGCCAGCACTGCCATCCCGCCGATGATCCACGGCGTCCGGCGGCCGCCGACATCCGAGCCATGGCCGATCTGCGGCCGCAAAACCTGCAACGCGTAGTGGAACGCCACCAGGGCGCCCGGCAGCATCACCGGCAAGGCCAGTTCAACCACCATGACGCGGTTGATGGTCGTCGTGGTCAGCACGACGATCGCGCCCAGCGCGGTCTTCACCAGCCCCAGTCGGACGATTCCGAGCCAGCCGAGCGGGGCAGCCGCCATCGCTAGGTCCCGACGCCCGCGCGCAGGGCGAAGGCGCTCGCCAGCATTCCAAGAACATACAGAGTGGTGCCGGTCGCATTATACCAGGGCGCCAGCTCACGTGGCTTGCGCAGCCAGCGGGCCATCAGCCCCAACTGGACCACCAGCAGCAGCGACACGATGCCGGCGTTGATCGGATGTCCCCAGTTCAGCAGCAGCCCGATGACCACCACCTGCGGCACCGCCATGACCACGCAGGCCAGCTTCGCCGCCCGCTCTGCGCCGAGTTGCACCGGCAGGGACAGAACCCCCAGCGCGCGGTCGCCCTCGATCGCCTTGAAGTCGTTCAGCGTCATGATGCCGTGCGCGCCTGCGCTGTACAGACCCGCCAGCGCGAAAATCTCCCAGCCCGGCAGCCCGCCCGCCATGACCGTGGCGCCGGTGATCCAGGGCAGGCCCTCGTAGCAGGAGCCGACCGCCGCATTGCCCCACCAGCCGTTCTGCTTCAGGCGAAGTGGCGGCGCGCTGTAGATCCACGCCAGCACGCATCCGACGACGGCCGCCGCGACAACCCAGGGACCTAGCGCGGCCGCCAGCAGCAGCGAGGCCACGGTCCAGAAAATCGCGATATAGAGACCCCAGCGGCCGGGAATACGTCCGGAGGGAATCGGCCGGTTCGGCTCGTTGATCGCATCGACATGCCGGTCGTACCAGTCGTTGATCGCCTGGCTCATGCCGCACACCATCGGTCCGGCCAGCACGATACCCGCGACGATGACGGGCCAGCGCTCCGCCAGCGGCAGGCCCGATGAAACGACGCCGCACATGAACGCCCACATCGGGGCGAACCATGTGATCGGGTGGAGCAGCTCGAACACAGTCGGCAGCCCGGGACGCGATACGGAAGACGACACGACGGGATTATGCATGCGACACATCCAGGACCATTAAGTGCCGCCATCCGTCGAGAGATCCCCGAGGCCATAGCGACGGAGCTTCACATACAGACTCTGCCTGCTGAGTCCTAGCATCTCCGCGGCCGTTGCGCGGTTGTCGTTGGTGAGCTCCAGCGCGGCCTCGATGCAGAGCCGCTCGATCACATCGGTCGCTTCGCGGACCAGCTCCTTGAGCGAGACCCGGCCGATCAGCTCGGTGAGCTGCTCGACGGAGCGCGGCAGTTCGCGGCCCGCCTGCGAATCAACCGACAGCCGCCGGCCGACATTGCGGATGGTGAAACCAAAGCAGGGCTTGCCGCCGTTCATCACCGACACGGCGGATATCTCGACATCCGTGCTGGCGCCGTACTCGCCGCGCAGGGTGGTGGAGAACAGCCGAACCGATCCGCGCTGGCGCAAATTGGCGATCAGCACATTCACATCGACGCCGGGCCGGCCGACCCAGCGTTCCAGCGACTCGCCACGCGCCTGCTCTTCCGTTGCGATCTGCGCCATATCCACAAAGGCGGCGTTGGCGACCATGATCCGCCCGTCCGGGCCGGTGACGACGAAGGCGTCGGGTGCGCTTTCGACCAGCTTCAGCAGCTTCGATTTGGTCTTGGGAACGACGGCGGTGGCATCGTCATCGGCTTGCATCAGCGACAGGCGCACCAGAAACAGCGACGAATTTTCCTGGCGGAACAGCGATGCCGAGACGAGAACCTCCCGCGATCCGTCAGCGAGCCGCGCCTTGACGTCGTCCGCGCGACCGGCCGCGCGCACCCCGCCGAGCAGCGATTGAATCGCCGGCACGCTGTCGGCTTCGAACACGTCGGGGAACGGCCGGCCGATCACCCGTCGCGCGCTTCCGCCGAACAGTTGGTGCGTGGCCGGGTTCGCCTCCACGACCTTCTGCGTCAGGGCGTCCAGGATCAGCACTGGCTCATGTGACGTCTGAAACAGCAGCCGGTAGCGCGTCTCCACGTGGCGCAGCCGCGAATAGTCCCGCTCCATCGACTGCTGCGCGTCCATCAGTCGCTGCTGCAGAGCCGAGATCGCCCGCAAGTCGCGGCCGAACGCCACCACGCGGCCCCCGTCGCCGACGCGCGCGGCAGAGTAGAGGACCGGAACCTCCGTTCCACGGCCCGACACCTGGTTGACGTGCCGCCACCTGGGGTCGGCCTTCGAAGCTGCCTCCCGCAGGATCGCTTCCACCTTCGGCCGGCTTTCCGCGGTTACAGTCTCGGCCCAGGGCGAGCCGAGCCACTTCTCGTACCCTTCCAGTTCCCGCGACAGCTCTTCGCTGTTGAACGACACGTCGCGAATGACGCCCTGGTCATCGATGATCAGGGCGATGTCGGCCGCGACCATGATCAACATTGCCGCGGCTTCGGCGTCGAGGTTGCCAAGCGACTTCTTCGGTGCCTTGAACGCCTTCACGAGGGACGGCACTCTCGACGCGATGCCCGACACCGCCCTTGGCGAAGACGTCTTCCTGCGGTTCGCTCCGGTTCTGATCGTGCAAGTGTCGGCATAACCGTCTCAGTTGCGGCTGGCCAGCAGGGCGAGGAGGCTTTGGGCTTGCAAGGCAGCTTGTCTGCCGTCAACGGCCGTCGCGTCAGCGCCTGCCAGCGCGACCAACTCCGGCCGGCCGGCGAGTGCCGGGCCACCGACCATGACGCCCACCGCAGGGTTGCGCGACGTCCGGCGAACCGTGCGGATACATTTCGTCAGCGCCGGCAGCCGGCTCTCGCAGCTTAACGAGAACCCCACCACGGCGAACCATTCGTTGCGCACCATCTTCGCCAGCTCGTTGCCGCCGGCGATGGGACCGCTCCAGACCGTCCAGCCCTCGCGACGGAAGAACTCAGCGACGATCGTCAGCCCGAACGTGTGCTGTTCGCCCGGAACCGGCACGAGCAGCACCCGGCGGCCTTGTCCCCGATGATCGACCTCGTGCTGGAAAACGGGGCTGAGCTCGTGCACCAGCCGCTCAAGCCGCAGCAGCGCGACCGTGACCGTAGCGAAGTCGCATCGGTCGTCTTCCCACAGGCGCCCGATATGCCGCGCCGCGGGCGCCATGAGACCGAGGTAAATCGACTCCAGGGAGACGCCGTGCGCCTGCATCCGTTCGATCAGCCAGGCAGCCTCCGCGTCGCTGTCGGCCAAAAGCGACTCGGCGAACGTCAGCACATCCTGCGTCCCGGGAATGGCACCGGCCAGGGTCGGTAGCGTCAGGCAATCAGGCGCGGAGCGTCCGGTCAGAATGAGGCGGGGGACGATCTCCGCCTCGATCGTTCGGGCCAGCAGATGCATTTGTTCCCCCTGGCGATCGCCTTGGGAATCCAACCCGGCATTGCCCAGGCCGCCCCAGGTGTCAGGCCGCCTTGACAGTTTCGGGACGAGCGGGGTGGCCCCGGCGCGGCCCCAACGCCTTCCAGACGAGTACTTGTGTCCCAAGGCGACCATGTGTTTCCCTCCGGCACTTGATTCGCTCGGGCGCCGACTGTCAAGCTGCGTTTACGTCCGGTTCGCTTGACAGACGGTTGGTCAGCGATCTAGCCTCCTGCCTTGTTGATCATCACGCGCGGGGGGCGGGACGGATCACCTTTGTATCGGCACGTTCGAGACCAGATCGCGCGCTCTATACGACGGATGGACGCTGCTGGAACCAGGAAATCCGTCACGACAGCGGACATTCCGCAATAGGAATTGTCAAGCAATGTTTACGACCACCGTCATTGGCCGCATAATTGATTCATTGGATTTCTGCCCCTGGGGAGCGGCGGCGGGCCGTCACGTACGGCATGGCGACGAGCAGCCGTTACGGCCTCGGCCTCTCTATACCCCGGAGGAGCGGGTGCGCCGCGACGCGTCGCCCTGGACGATTGTGCAGGGTGTCCTGGCTCCCGTGCAGTTCGCCGTCTTCCTGGTCAGCCTGTGCCTCGTGCTGCGCTATCTCGCCACCGGCGACGGGCAGGGCGTCGCGACCGCCTCGATCGTGGTCAAAACGCTGGTACTCTATACGATCATGATCACCGGATCGATCTGGGAAAAGGTGGTCTTCGGCCGGTATTTGTTCGCCCCGTCGTTCTACTGGGAGGATGTTTTCAGCATCCTCGTGCTGGCCCTGCACACCGCCTATCTTGCCGCCCTGCTGACCGGGTTCATTGGCGTTCGGGAACAGATGTTCCTGGCGCTGGCCGCCTACGCAACCTACGTCATCAATGCTACCCAGTTCATTCTCAAGCTGCGCGCCGCCCGGCTGGACCAGAGGCGCTGGCCACAAGAGACGCACGCCCAAGGGACGCAAGCCTTGGAGCTTACCCAGTGAGCGGCGGCGCCGCGGTCCCCGTTACACCGGCCAGCGGGTGCAACGATCTGCCCGTCCGTCAGGAGCGCGGCCAGCGGGAGGTGTTCTGCGGCCTGACCGGGATCATCTGGCTGCACCGCAAGATCCAGGACGCGTTCTTCCTGATCGTCGGGTCCCGCACCTGCGCCCATCTGATGCAGTCGGCCGCGGGCGTGATGATCTTCGCCGAGCCGCGCTTCGCCACCGCGATCATCGAGGAGCGCGACCTCGCTGGTCTGGCGGACGCCAACGCAGAACTGGACAGCGTCGTCACCCGGCTGATCGAGCGCCGTCCGGACATCAAGCTGCTGTTCCTGGTCGGGTCCTGCCCGTCCGAGGTCATCAAGCTCGACCTGTCGCGCGCCGCGTCCCGCCTGTCCAAGAAATTCGAGCCTGCCGTCCGGATACTCAGTTATTCCGGCAGTGGAATTGAAACAACCTTCACCCAGGGCGAGGATTCCTGCCTCGCCGCCCTGGTACCGGTCATGCCGGCCGAGCCGGCAAACGCCGAGCCGTCGCTGCTGGTGGTGGGGGCGCTGGCGGAAGTGGTGGAGGACCAGCTCTCCCGGCTGTTCGCCGCGCTAGGCATCGGCCCGGTGCACTACTTCCCGCCGCGCCGGGCCGAGTCGCTGCCGCCGGTCGGCCCCAACACGCGATACCTGCTGGCCCAGCCGTTTCTCAACGACACGGCGCGCGAACTGGAAGTGCGCGGCGCAACCCGGCTGCCGGCACCGTTCCCGCTGGGCGCAGAGGGCACCACGCTATGGTTGCGGGCGGCAGCCGATGCCTGGGGGGTGGAGCCGGGCCGCTTCCGCGACGCGACCGCGCTTGGCCAGGAGCGGGCGCGGCAGGCCATCGGCCGCTATCGCGCCGAGCTTGCCGGGAAGCGCATCTTCTTCTTCCCCGATTCGCAGCTTGAGATACCGCTCGCGCGGTTCCTGGCGCGGGAACTGGGAATGGAACTGGTCGAGGTCGGCACGCCCTACCTGCACCGCCAGCACCTCGCCATGGAACTGGACCTGCTGCCGGCGGGCACCGCCCTTACCGAGGGGCAGCATGTCGACAACCAGCTCGACCGCTGCCGTGCGGCGCGGCCCGACATCGTCGTCTGCGGCCTCGGCCTGGCCAATCCGCTGGAGGCCGAGGGTATTGCGACCAAGTGGTCAATCGAACTGATGTTCACGCCGATCCAGGGCTATGACCAGGCGGCCGATCTGGCCGAGCTGTTCGTCCGACCGCTGGTCCGCAGAGCCAGGATCGGGGTCTAGCGCATGCAGCTCACTGTCTGGACCTACGAGGGACCGCCTCATATCGGCGCCATGCGCATCGCCACGGCGATGGAAGGCGTGCATTACGTGATCCACGCCCCGCAGGGCGACACCTATGCCGACCTGCTGTTCACCATGATCGAACGGCGGTCGAAGCGCCCGCCGGTTACGTATACAACGTTCCAGGCGCGTGACCTTGGCGGCGACACCGCGGAGCTGTTCAAGAACACGGTGCGGGAGGCGTACGAACGCTTCCAGCCACAGGCAATGCTGGTCGGCGCTTCCTGCACGGCTGAATTGATCCAGGACGACCCCGGCGGTCTGGCCCGCGCGCTCGCGCTGCCGGTACCGGTGGTGCCGCTGGAATTGCCCTCCTATCAGCGCAAGGAAAACTGGGGCGCGGCCGAGACGTTCTACCAGATCGTTCGTGCCTTGGCCGGACCGCACGCGCCGCCCCCCGGCACGCAGCGTCCGGCGCGCGGACCCGGCGTGCGTCCACGCTGCAACCTGCTCGGGCCGACGGCGCTTGGCTTCCGTCACCGCGACGATGTCGTGGAGATCACCCGGCTGCTCGCCCAGCTTGGTATCGACGTCCATGTGGTTGCCCCGCTGGGCGCGACGCCCGCGGACATTGCCCGACTCGGCGAAGCAGACTTCAACGTCGTGCTGTATCCGGAGACAGCCGGTCTCGCCGCGCATTGGCTGCACCGCATGTTCGGGCAGCCGGTGGTGAAGACCGTGCCCATCGGCGTCGGCGCCACGCGGGAGTTCGTCGCGGAAGTCGCGCGGCTGGCGGACGTCGATCCCGCTCCGGCGCTCGCCGGTTCGCCGTCTCGGCTGCCGTGGTACTCGCGGTCGGTGGACTCGAACTACCTCACCGGCAAGCGGGTGTTCGTGTTCGGCGACGCCACGCACGCGATCGCCGCGGCGCGAATTGCACAGCAGGAACTGGGCTTTACGGTCGTCGGGCTGGGCACTTATTCGCGCGAGTTCGCCCGCGAAGTCCGCGAGGCAGCGAAGTCGTACGGGGTCGAGGCGCTGATCACCGACGACTACCTGGAGGTTGAGGCGAAGGTTGCCGAACTGCAGCCCGAGCTGGTGCTGGGGACGCAGATGGAGCGTCACATCGCCAAGCGACTCGGCGTGCCGTGCGCGGTGATTTCGGCGCCGGTGCATGTGCAGGATTTTCCGGCACGCTATTCGCCGCAAATGGGCTTCGAGGGTGCGAACGTGCTGTTCGACACCTGGGTGCATCCGTTGATGATGGGGCTTGAGGAGCACCTGTTGACGATGTTCCGCGAAGATTTCGAATTTCATAGCGAGGCGGCGCCCTCGCATCTCGGTTCGGCTGGCGGGGCTCGCGACGAGCGTCCGGCTGCCCCCGAGCCGGCCGCATCGTCTGTTGCGACTGCAACCATTACCGCCGATACTTCTGCCGCTGACACATCCCCCGTTGGCATTGCTGCTCCCAATGGCACTGCCCCTACTGGCTCTTCCATCGTTTGGGCGACCGAGGCGGAGAAAGAGCTGCACAAAGTGCCGTTCTTCGTTCGCGGCAAGGCCCGGCGCAACACGGAGCGCTTCGCCCAGGAACGGGGCGTTGCGACCATCACAGTAGAGACCATTTACGATGCCAAAGCGCATTTCGGCCGCTGATCCCACGCCCATAAGGGTCGTGATCGTGACCATGGACAGTCACCTGTCCGGGGCCGCGCTGCGTGCACAGACTGCGCTGCGGCGTGAGCTGCCCGGCCTGGAACTGGTCGTGCACGCGGCCGACGAATGGGGTCAGGACGACAAGGCGCTGGAACTCTGCCTGGCTGACATCGCGCAAGGCGACATCGTGGTCGCCACGATGCTGTTCCTGGACGACCATATCCGCGCCGTGCTGCCCGCGCTGACGGCGCGGCGCGATCATTGCGACGCCATGGTCTGTTGCCTGTCGGCGGGCGAGGTGGTCAAGCTGACCCGGCTCGGCAAGTTCAACATGTCCGGCGAGGCCACGGGCGCGCTCGGCCTGCTGAAGCGGCTGCGCGGCAAAAGCGGCAGCGGCAACGGTTCCAGTGGGCAGGGCCAGATGAAGATGCTGCGGCAGCTTCCCAAGCTGCTGCGCTTCATCCCGGGGACCGCGCAGGACGTGCGCGCATATTTCCTTGCGCTGCAATACTGGCTGGCCGGTTCCGAGGAAAACCTTGCCAGCATGGTTCGCCTGCTGGTGGACCGCTATGCGGCGGGACCGCGCAAGCACCTTGCCGGCACAATGCGGGCGGCGCCGCCCGCACAGTATCCCGATGTCGGGCTGTATCATCCGCGGGCGGACGGCCGGATCACCGAGCGCGTGGAAAAACTGCCGAACGCCGGCACCGCCGGAACGGTTGGCCTGTTGCTGATGCGCTCCTACGTGCTCGCCGGTAACGCCGGGCATTATGACGGGGTCATCGACGCGCTGGAGGCCAAGGGCTTGCGGGTGATCCCCGCCTTCGCCAGCGGCCTTGATGCGCGTCCGGCGGTGGAGCGCTACTTCCTGCGCGGCCACAAGGCGACGGTCGATGCGGTGATCTCGCTCACCGGCTTCTCGCTGGTTGGTGGCCCCGCCTACAACGATGCGCGCGCCGCCGAGGACCTGCTGTCCTCGCTCGACGTGCCGTACATCGCCGCGCATCCGGTCGAGTTCCAAAGCCTGGCGCAGTGGGAGCACGACCCGCGCGGCCTGATGCCGGTCGAAGCCACGATGATGGTCGCAATTCCGGAGCTGGATGGCGCGATCTGCCCAATGACGTTCGGCGGCCGCTCCGGTGAGGACACCGGCGACCGGCGGCACGAAATGTCGGCGCACAAGGAGCGTGCCGCCACACTGGCAGCGCGTGTCGCGCGGCTGGTGGCGCTGCGTCGCACCCCGCGTGCCGAGCGCAAAGTCGCGATGATTTTGTTCAACTTTCCGCCCAACGCAGGCGCGACCGGCACGGCGGCGTATCTCTCGGTGTTCGCCTCGCTGCACAACACGCTCCGCGCGCTGCAGAAGGCGGGCTACAAGGTAGACGTGCCGGAGACGGTCGATGAGCTTCGCACGAAGATCATCGAGGGCAACAAGGCGCGCTACGGCGTCGATGCCAACGTCGCGGTGCGCATTCCCTCCGAGGACCATCTGCGCAAGCAGCGCTGGCTGCCGCAGATCGAGGCGCAATGGGGGCCGTCGCCCGGCAAGCACCAAACCGATGGGAGCTCGATCTTCGTCTTGGGTGAGCATTTCGGCAACGTGTTCGTCGGCATCCAGCCCGCCTTCGGCTACGAGGGCGACCCGATGCGCCTGCTGTTCGAGCATGGCTTCGCCCCCACCCACGCATTCGCGGCGTTCTACCGCTGGATAAGCGAGGATTTCGGCGCGCATGCGGTGCTGCATTTCGGCACCCACGGCGCGCTGGAGTTCATGCCCGGCAAGCAGGCCGGCATGTCGGAAGCGTGCTGGCCCGACCGGCTGATCGGCGATCTTCCCAACCTGTATCTGTATGCGTCGAACAACCCGTCCGAGGGCACGCTCGCCAAGCGCCGCGCCGGCGCGGCGCTGATCAGCTATCTCACGCCGCCGATCTCGCATGCCGGCCTGTATCGCGGATTGCTCGATCTGAAGGCCTCGCTCGACCGCTGGCGCGCGCTGGAGCCCGACACCGATCCCGAGCAGCGTGCCTCGCTCGCCGCACTCGTGCAGGCGCAGGCTGTCGCCGTGGAGCTTGCCAAGGCCGAGCCGGCCTGGGACGACGCGGCCGCGGAGATCGACCGCCTGGGGCGCGAACTACTGGAACTGGAATACACGCTCATCCCGCACGGCCTGCACGTTGTCGGTTCGCCGCCGAACGAGCAGGAGCGCTCGGAGCTGCTGGATGCGGCCGGGATCACCGATCCGGAGCGGCGCCCGGTCCTCGACGGGCTGCTGGCCACGGATCATGAAATCCCGGCGATCATCCACGCGCTCGACGGCGGCTATCTGCGGCCGGCGCCCGGCGGCGATCTGCTGCGCACCACCGATATCCTGCCGACCGGCCGCAATCTGCATGGGTTCGACCCGTTCCGAATCCCGAGCGCCTTCGCGGTGCAGGACGGCGCGCGGCAGGCCGAGCGCCTGCTGCACCGTCACGCCGAGGACGTGCAGTCGCTGCCCGAGACCATCGCGATGGTGTTGTGGGGCACCGACAACCTGAAGACGGAAGGCGGCCCGATCGCGCAGGCGCTTTGGCTGATGGGTGCCGAGCCGCGGCACGACAGCTACGGCCGGTTGTGCGGCGCGCAACTCGTGCCGCTCGATCGCCTCGGCCGGGCGCGGATCGACGTGATCGTCACGCTGTCGGGCATCTTCCGCGACCTGCTGCCGCTGCAGACCAAGCTGCTCGCCGAGGCGGCGCTGCTGGCTGCGTCCGCCGACGAGCCGATCGAGCAGAATTTCGTCCGCAAGCATGCACTGGCCTTCATGGCGGCCAATGGCGGCGATATCGCCGAGGCCGCGCTGCGCGTGTTCGGCAACGCGGACGGTGCCTACGGCGCCAACGTGAACCAGATGCTGGAGAACGGCGCCTGGAACGAGGAGGACGAGCTGGCCGAGGCCTACGTTCGCCGCAAGGGTTTCGCCTACGGCGTGAGCGGCCGGCCGGAGCGGCACGACGCGGTTCTGTCACACGTACTTGCCAGCGTGGACGTAACCTATCAGAACCTCGATTCGATCGAGCTGGGTGTCACCACGGTGGACCATTACTTCGACACGCTGGGAGGTATCAGCCGGGCGGTGCGCCGCGCGAAGGGAAGCTCCGCGTCGGTTTACATCGGCGACCAGACGCGCGGCGACGGCACCGTGCGCTCGCTTGCCGAGCAGGTTGCGCTCGAAACCCGCACCCGCGCGCTGAACCCGAAATGGTATGAGGCGCTGCTGGCGCACGGCTACGAGGGCGTGCGCCAGATCGAGGCGCATGTGACGAACACGCTGGGCTGGTCGGCCACCACCGGGCAGGTTGCGCCTTGGGTGTACCAGCATCTTGCGCAGACCTACGTTCTTGACCCCGAGATGCGCGAGCGCCTGGCGGCGCTCAACCCCACCGCATCCGCGAAGATCGCGAACCGCCTGATCGAAGCACACGAGCGCAGCTACTGGACGCCGGATGAGGCGACGCTCGAATCGCTGAGACGGGCAGGCGAGGAACTCGAGGATCGTCTCGAAGGGGTTGGGGTAGGGATCGCAGCATGACAGATGCACCAGTGGTGACGGCGGGCCGTGCCTTGCCGTCCCGATCGGACGGCGAGGGCAGCGTGCAGGTCCAGATGGACCCCTCGCTGAAGATCGGCACCGCGAAGGTGTTCGCCGTCTATGGCAAGGGCGGCATCGGCAAGAGCACGACCTCGTCCAACCTGTCGGCGGCGTTCGCCAAGCTCGGCAAGCGGGTGCTGCAGATCGGCTGCGATCCGAAGCACGATTCGACCTTCACGCTCACCAAGCGCCTCGTGCCGACGGTGATCGACGTGCTGGAGTCGGTGAACTTCCACACCGAGGAACTGCGCACGGAAGACTTCGTCTACGAAGGCTATGCCGGCGTGATGTGCGTCGAGGCGGGCGGCCCGCCGGCGGGCACAGGCTGCGGCGGCTACGTCGTCGGGCAGACCGTGAAGCTGCTCAAGGAGCATCACCTGCTGGAAGACACCGACGTGGTGATCTTCGACGTGCTCGGCGACGTAGTGTGCGGCGGGTTCGCCGCGCCGCTGCAATACGCCGATCGCGCGCTGATCGTCACGGCGAACGATTTCGACTCGATCTTTGCGATGAACCGCATCGTGGCGGCGATCCTGGCGAAGTCCAAGAACTACAACGTGCGGCTGGGCGGGGTGATCGCCAACCGCAGCGACGGCACCGACCAGGTCGATCGTTTCAACGCTGCGGTCGGGCTCAACACGGTTGCGCATTTCCCGCTGCTGGATGTGATCCGGCAGAGCCGGCTGAAGAAGGCGACGCTGTTCGAGATGGAGCCGTCGCCGGCGCTGGAGGCGGTGCAAAAAGAATACATGAAACTGGCTGCCACGCTGTGGGCCGGCACCAAGCCGCTGGTCGCTCAGCCGCTGCGGGATCGCGACATATTTGATCTTTTGGGATTTGATTGATGCCAACCATTACCTACCAGGAACGCCGCGGGCAGATCCTGAAATACTTCGACCGTACCGCGGTAGAAGCCTGGGCGCGCATGACCACGGACGCGCCGCTTGGCCGCATCCGTGCCACGGTGCGGGCCGGCCGCGAGGCCATGCGGGCCACCCTGCTCGAATGGTTGCCGGCGGACCTGAGCGGCCGCCGGCTGCTGGATGCAGGGTGCGGCACCGGGCTGCTCGCCATCGAGGCAGCGCGGCGCGGGGCCCATGTCGTGGCGATCGACCTGTCGCCGACTCTGGTGGGGCTTGCCCGCGACCGCAGCCCGCGCGATCTTGGCGACGGCGCGGTGGAGTTCCTCGTGGGCGATATGTTCGACACAGGACTTGGGCGGTTCGACCACGTGGTGGCAATGGATTCATTGATCCACTACCCGGCGTCCGACACTGTCGACATTCTTGCGGGACTGGCGGCGCGCACGGAGTCATCGCTGCTGTTCACCTTCGCTCCGCGTACCCCGGCGCTTGCAGCAATGCACGCGGTCGGAAGGCTGTTTCCACGCAGCGACCGCGCCCCGGCGATCGAGCCAGTTCGCGAGCAGGCGATGCGAGACCTGATCGGGGCTGAGCCCGGGCTGGCGGCCTGGCAGGTGGGCAGAACCAGGCGCATCGCCCAAGGGTTCTATATGTCGCAGGCGCTGGAGCTCGTAAGGTCATGAGCTGGATCGGTGAACAAATCGTCGGCAATCTGAAGGCGCTTGGTCCTGAGTTCCTGCCCTTCATGGATGCGGCAACGCCGGAACTGCCGCTGCGGAAGCTGCTGCGCCTGTCGATGTTCCAGGTCACGGTCGGGATGGCCGTGGTGCTGCTGATCGGAACCCTCAACCGCGTCATGATCGTCGAGCTGGGTGTTCCGGCCTGGCTGGTCGCGGTGATGATCTCGCTGCCGCTGCTGGTCGCGCCGTTGCGCGCCGTGATCGGCTTCCGGTCCGACACGTATCAATCGGCGATTGGGTGGCGGCGCGTGCCGTTCATCTGGCTGGGCACCATGCTGCAGTTCGGCGGTCTGGCGATCATGCCATTCGCGCTGCTTATCCTGTCGGGCGATACACAGGGGCCGATCATCATCGGTCAGGTCGCCGCAGCCCTGGCCTTCCTGCTGGTCGGCGCCGGTCTGCACACTGTTCAGACCTGCGGCCTCGCGCTGGCAACGGACCTGGCGCCGACCGAATCGCATCCCCGCGTGGTGGCCCTGCTGTGCATGATGCTGATGGTCGGCATGGTGGTTAGCGCGGTGCTGTTCGGGTTCCTGCTGCGCAACTTCAGCGAGTTCCGGCTGATCCAGGTCATTCAGGGTGCGGGTGCCGTGACGATGATCGTCAACTCGATCGCGCTCTGGCAGCAGGAAGCACGAGACCCGAATCGCGTGGTCTCCAATGTTGCGCGTCCGAAGTTCATCGACTCGTGGCGGATGTTCACGAGTGAGGCCCAGGCGACCCGCCGGCTGGTGGCTGTCGGCCTCGGCACCTTTGCCTTCAGCATGCAGGACGTGCTGCTCGAACCCTATGGCGGGCAGGTCTTGCACCTATCGGTGGGGTCAACCACGACGCTGACGGCGCTGCTCGCGGTCGGTGGCATCATTGCCTTCGTTCTGTCGGCGTGGCTGCTCGACCGGGGGGCGCCCCCATATCGTCTGGCCGCCTTCGGCGTGCTGGCGGGGCTGCTGGCGTTTCCGTCGGTCATCGCCGCCGCGCCGTTTGAATCGCGCGCTCTGTTCAGTCTTGGGACCGTCCTGATCGGATTTGGGGCGGCGCTGTTCGTTGTCGGCACGCTCACCGCCGCGATGGAAACGGTGACCGGCGGACTGACCGGGCTCGCCCTTGGCGCATGGGGCGCCGTACAAGCATCTGCTGCCGGCGCTGCAATCGCGCTTGGCGGCATCACCCGCGACGTCGTAGCCGGGCTTGCCTCTCAGGGGCTGTTCGGTCCGACGCTCGACCGCCCGTCAACGGGCTACAACGCTGTCTATCTCCTTGAGATCGTCATGCTACTCGCTACGCTGGTCGCGATCGGTCCGCTGGTCCGTCGCAAAGACGAAAACCAGCCGCGATCGTCGTCCACGTTCGGCCTGGCCGAAAATCCTTAGCCACTGATCTGCCGAGAGGTGACACAATGGAATATGGTGCAATAACAAGCTACTTCGACGTCGGACAATTGACGTTGTGGGCATTCTGGCTGTTCTTCGCCGGCCTGATTCTCTATTTGCGGCGCGAGGACCGGCGCGAGGGGTATCCGCTCGTGTTCGAAGGCGGGGTCACCCAAGGCGCCTGGGCCGGTGAGATTCCGGCGCCGAAGACCTTCATCCTGCCGCACGGCGGCACCCAGACGGCCCCCCGCGTGGAGCCGGATCAAACGAAGGTCGCTGCTGTCCCGTCGCTCCCGTGGGAGGGTGGCGGCGCGCCCCTGATCCCGACCGGCAACCCACTGCTGGACGGCGTCGGCCCCGCTGCGTATGTCAACCGCGCCGATGTGCCCGACATTACGTACGACGACGAGAAGCCGAAGATCGTGCCGCTGCGCGCCGCGCCGGACTATTGGATCGACGAAGAGACCAGTGATCCGCGGGGCTACACGGTACTCGCCTTGGATGGGCAGATCGCCGGCACTGTCAAGGACGTCTGGGTGGATCGTGCCGAGTATATGGCCCGCTACCTCGAGATCCAGTTGCAGGGTCCTGGCTCGCGCAGCGTGTTGGTGCCCGTGCCGCTCACTGTTCTCAACGACAGGCTTGAGACGGTGAAGGTGGACTCGATCACCGCCGCGCAGTTCCGCGACGTACCTGGGCTGCGCAACCCGAACCAGGTGACCTATCGCGAAGAGGACCGGATCAGCGCCTACTACGCAGGCGGCAAGCTGTATGCCACGCCCGCAAGGCTGGGTCCTTGGCTTTGAGGCATAACGACTTCTCGTCTGTTCGCGGCCTGCCGGAAGCTCTTCCGGCAGGAGAGGCGATACTTTGGCAGGGAGCGCCCCTTTGGGGGGCGCTCACCCGCCGGGTGTTTCACACCGAACTGATATCGATCTATTTTGGTGCGATCGTGCTGTGGCGCGGCGGGGTCCTGCTGTGGTACGGCGCCCCCGTCGTCACCGCCGTCCGGGCGGCATCCTGGATCGCTGTGATCGGTGCGGTCGCCATTGGTCTGCTGGCGCTGTTCGCATGGGCGATCAGC
>Ga0302198_10000760_pt1 | contig 36053 bp, 19 predicted proteins | sample II_Bog_N2_2_FD_193521 | JGI IMG/M metagenome (GOLD analysis project Ga0302198, IMG submission 193521) | Peat permafrost microbial communities from Stordalen Mire near Abisko, Sweden - II_Bog_N2_2 | ecosystem: Environmental > Terrestrial > Soil > Wetlands > Peat | place: Sweden: Abisko...
TACCTGATGGGAACAATAAGGGTCAAAATGAAGCCGATTTTGTGTTCTGATTTTCTAAAAGTCGCACTGGTTGGGGTTGTTGGAGTGATTATCAGCAATTTAGTCATGGCTGCGGATAATTCTTCTGCGCCAATTAAATCCATGGACTTAACTCTCCCAGTTTTGACTGTTTCACAAGGAAACGACGGCAAATGGTCTGGCAAGTTGATTGAGTTGGAGTTAACGGTGAGTCGAAAGTCTGATAACCTGCCACTGCTTGTCGCAATTGCAGAAGATCGTCCAAGCGGGGTTGGCGAACAATTCCGTGCTGCGATGTGGTCTGCCGCATCGACTGTTGCTCTTGAACGAGGCGACCCACTACGAGGGTGTAGAATTGAATTAACGGCACAGGATGCAATTGATGGGCCAAGCGCAGGAGCAATGACGACGTTCGGGATTATGAGCGCATTGGATGAACGTCCGATGACCAACGATTTTGTATTCACGGGAACAATTCTCCCAAACGGAAGCGTAGGATATGTAGGCGGTCTAGTGCAGAAGATTCAAGCGGCCAAGGCTGCTGGTAAGAAGCGTGTTTTGGTTCCTGCATACTTACGCACCCAAAAAGACCTTAACACGGGCGAGACGGTTGATCTAAAGGAGGAATGCCAATCGCTGAATCTCCAGTTTATTCCTGTGGCAAATATCAGGCAAGCGTATGCGTTAATCAGCAATGCCAAGGAACAGCCTAACGAATCTCCCAACCTTAATCTCCCAGACAAAGTTGAAAATGTTTATTCTAAATTGTATCGGCGGGAGTTGAAAGACGCCGAATCACAGTATGAAAGATTATCATCGGAAGAAAAAGAGTCTGTCACCAATGTTTCGATACTTAAAGAGTTCTGTCTTAATCCTCCAGCCAAGGCGGAATCGGCATATCAAGCTGGAAACCTGCCATCAGCATACGATATAATAACCGACTGTGCCGCAATCATAGAAGGGTTTAGTGCAATGCGTCATTATATCATGGATAATAATCTTACTAATGTTTCGATTAACCAATATATTGCTAGATTCGATCAGGAGATTAGCAAGCAAAACGAACAGCAGCTCGCCAGCTTCACAAACTATTTACAGACCGCAAGCCCCAGCAATGCCGCCGCTGCCCAGTTCGATGATATGTATAACGAGGTATCGACATGGTGTGCCTTAAATGATTTCTTTGACGCTATTGTCAGTCGAGACTTAACAAATGCTGTTGACGCACAAGATGAAAAGCAAAAAGATGCGTTTTCTAGCAATGCAAAAGATGTAAAATGCTGGCAGTTGACGATTGCTTATGCGTGGGGAAAGTCTCGCTCTGTTGAAGATGTTGGTTCATTCGCGTCGCTCTTCAACGAAAAGAAGACTGTAGCCGATGGGCGACACCGTGCTATTGAAAGACTGCTTTTTTATACAATGGAAGCCACATTCTCTTCTTTTAAGGCAAACACGCTCAACCAAGTGGCTGAAGACGAAAACATCACTCCGAACGCAATAGAATCATACTTGGAATCGACAGACATAGACTATTTGCAATGCATGAGATCACGTCAGACAAGCGAACTGTTCCGCCAAGGTTTCAAAGATGATGCCACATTGTATTCTCTTGTTTCTTTATCGAGAAGTCACGCTCATGCCCTTGCAGAAATAACAGCCCAGACAATTAAAGAGGACCTCGACTCCAAACAAAATGATGCGGGAACCGTTCGATATGGAAATACTATCTTGCTACAGGCAATGCTACAATCAGCACGCGAAGAAGCGTTAAATGCGATTGAGCACTGTCAGAAACAAGATGTCATCTGTTGGGGGCCCGTGGCGGCTATACATATAGCCGATGCAAAGCGAGACGATCCAGATATAGACAAAGTTGATGTGTTTGAGGAATATCTTGAGGCTGCATTGGACGCGAAGATTCTGACGCTGATGCTTTCAAAGAACGCAGTAAACCAAGCTCTGAACTAACGAATGGAATCCAAGCAATGAAGACCAAAACGATCATATTCTTCTTGCTTTGGGGAGGTCTCTATTTAGTAATTAGTCTTTCAACTAGTTGTTTCGCATGGGGTATTCTAATTGTCAGCTTTTGCATACCTGGCTTCATTTACGGCATTCTTTGCCTTCTGGATGTGCTGAGTAAGATAAGTGGTTCCAGCCTAGAGCTTATACTGACGAATAAAAAAATAACGTGGGCCACAATTATTGGTTCAGCCTTAATGATTCTTGGTTTTGCTATCACTCAGATTAACAAGGGTGACAGCTTATATGCCTTAGGTGGAATCACAGCCATAGTAGGAGCAATGTTTATTCTCGCAGTTGTCATACACTTTCTTAGTATGATTCCGGCTTGGGTGCGTTGGGCCATCGCTATTGCTTCCCTTCTATGCGGAGTAATACATTGGCATAACTAACAATCTAGGCCATTACAAACCCAGACAAAATAAAACTAAGAATACCAGGGGCCTTGGCAAAATATATTGCGTTGCCTGACTTTACTATCGTTACTGTTCAGAGGCTGACGTGACTTCACTTTTTCGGGCCACCTGATGTGTTAGTCTGGGACGCAAGAAAGGACCAGACGAATGAAAGGCAAGCGATACACGACGGAAGACAAGATTCGCATCCTGCGCGATGCGGACCGCGGTGAAAAAAGCATCTTGGACATCTGCCGGGAGGCGAACATCTCGGAAGTGAGCTTCCACCGGTGGAAGCGGCAGTTCGGGCAGATGGATCTCAATGAGGCCCGGCGGCTCAAGGAGCTAGAGCGGGAGAACAACGAGTTAAAGAAGATGTTGGCGGAGTCGCTGCTGAAGAACCGGGTATTGGAGGCCGTATGCGAAAAAAAGCTGTGAGCCCGGCGCATCGCCGGGCGTTGGCGCAAGAGTTGGTGAGGGACGGGACGTGTTCCCAACGCGTGGCGTGCCGGATGTTGAAGCTGGCGCGCTCGACGTTCCGTTATCAAGGACGGCCGCCCACAGCTAAAGAAGAAGAGTTAAGGAAACGGCTATTGGCACTGTCCGCGAAGCATCCGCGCTACGGGTATCGCCGGATCGCGGCGTTGCTGCGGCGGGAAGGCTGGCGGGTGGGTAAACGCCACATTCAACGCCTGCGGCGAGACGAAGGGCTGCGGGTGCCACCGACGAAGCGGAAGCTGATTCGACGTGGGGTTTCGACTGGGTTGCCGACAACGGCGACGCATCGAAACCATGTGTGGACGTGGGACTTCATCGCGGATGCAACCGTGCGTGGCGGCACCTTGAAGCTGCTGACGATTCTGGATGAATACACGCGTGAATGCCATGTGTTGTGGGCGGAGCGGGCCATGAAGGCGGCGGATGTGTTGCACTGGCTGCAAAAGGCTGTGGCCCAGCACGGGGTGCCGGAATATTTGCGCAGCGATAACGGCTCGGAGTTCATCGCCAAGATCGTGCAGCGGTGGCTCAAGGATAATCGGATCAAGACGATCTACATTGAGCCAGGCAGTCCGTGGCAGAACGGGTTTGTGGAGAGTTTTCACGGTCGTTTTCGGGATGAGTGCTTGAACCGGGAACAACTGTGGAACTTGACGGAAACGCGGGTCGTGGTAGGCGACTACCGGCAGGAATACAATCAGGTGAGACCGCACAGCCGGCTGGGCTACGAGAGCCCGTCGGTATTTGCGGCGCGGAGCTGTCCATCCCCAGCTCCGGTCGGGCTTCGCCCTCCCTACGCTGGGGATGGACAAAGAACAAACGAAAACATAAACTCAACCATGTCTCAGGACTAACTCATGGACTGGACCAGAAAAGTGAAGCCTATCACTTTCGTTAGCTATCGCTGCTAAAACCTTATGGAACGGACGGCAATCCAGTGCCGCCCGCAGCTCGTCGAGCAACGCAAAAAGTTCCGGTGCCTGTTCGCGGGTGATTTCGTGGCCGGTCGGCGGCGTGAGCTTGACCCATAATCCGCGCAGCACCGCCCAGAAGATTCCGCCAAAGGCGATCAAGCCGATGAACGCCAGCTTGGCCGTGGCCGGGACGCGGATGACCATGGCAATCATCAACAACGCCAGAACGAATGAACCGATCAGAATGAGCAAAAGATAACCGTAGGCGAGCACCACCAAACCCACGATGCGCGCAATATAAAGTCTCGGGTGTTTTGTGGAGAAGTTTTCCAGCTTCCTGACCAACACATCAAAGCCCTCGCGTGTCATTTCAGAATTTTGTCGAGGCAGGTATAGAAATCAAAGCAAATTTGCCGGTTGCAACATCAATTCAACTTGGCTAACCGGATACATTAGTTAATGTCGAGTCGGATGACGCCGAACCTCAATCCCAAAACGCTGGACGACCTGCTGGCCAACGCCCAGCATTACGCCGAATACTGCATGCGTGGCACCGGAAGCATGGGGCAGACCAGTCAGGCGAAAACAACGCCACATCTTTCAATTGGCGGCAGAAGTCGTCAGCATTATTTCTCCGATTTAGCACGGCGGCCGATACGATGGCCTTTCCAACCGTAAAAAGCGACGTAGGCATAAGCGATCAATGGGACAATGTAGGAGATTTGCAGGCCGTGCCGGTCGGCAATGTGGCCTTGCAGCGGTGGCAGCAGTGCGCCGCCAAGAATCGCCATCACCAGCAGCGATGACACCTGGCTCTTGTAAACGCCCATGCCATCGAGCGCGAGCGAGAAGATGTTTGGCCAGCCGATGGAGGTGAACAGGCCGACGCCCACGATGCACCACATCGCCAGCTTGCCGCCTTCCACCATGGACACGGCCAGCAACGCCACAATGGTCGCTCCAAAAATCAGCAGCGTCCGGTCCGCCATGGCCTTGCCACATTGGAACAAGACCCAGCAAAGCGCCAATAGCGGCAGATAGTTCTTAACCATGCCCCAACCGCGCACAAAGTCAAAATTATGGCTTTCGGAATCCCAGCTGCGCGACATCAGCAGCAGCACAAATCCAAAGACGGGTATGCCGACCATAAACAGCCGCTTGTTCACTTTTCTCAGTTCGCTCAACTCCACCGCCCCCATGAAGCGGCCGATCAGCATGCCGCCCCAGAACAGGGAGACGTATTTGCTCGCCTCCACCGTGTCCAATCCGGCCACGCTCTTTTGGCCAAGAAAGCTGATGATGGTGCTGCCGATGGACACTTCGCCGCCGACATACATGAAGATCGCCAGCACCCCGAGCAGGACGTGCGGATATTTCAACGCGCCCACGCCATGTTCGACCTTGCCTTCACCGATATGCGGCAGGCGGATCACGAAGAAGACGACCGCGAGCAACACGAAGATGAGGCAGAACGCCAGATAGGGAATCTTGACCGAGTCGGCCCCGTGCGCCCCGGTTTTGGCGAAATATTGAAAGATCAGATACCCGCCAATCAGCGGCCCGATGGTGGTGCCCACGGAGTTGAACGCCTGCGCCAGATTCAGCCGGCTCGACGCAGTGCGTTCCGGGCCGAGAATGGTCACATAAGGGTTGGCCGCAATCTGCAGCATGGCGAAGCCCAGCCCGACAATGAAGAGTCCGCCGAGAAACAACGGATAGGAAAGCAGGGTGGCCGCCGGCCAGAACAGCGCGCTGCCCGTGGCGGAAATCAACAGCCCGATGACAACGCCATTCTTGTAGCCCATCCTGGCGATTGGATCGCCGGTGGTGGCGGAAATGACGAAATAAATCAGTGACCCGATGAAATAGGCGCCAAAGAACGCCAACTGGACAAACATGGCGTGGTAAAAATCCAGCGTGAACGCCTCCTTGAAACGCGGGATGAGGATGTCGTTGAACACCGTCATGAATCCCCACATGAAAAAGAGGACGGTCATGATGGAAAACGGGCCGCGATACGTCTGGCCGTTGCGTGACGGCGTGGATGAGGAGGCGCTGGTGGTTGAATAGATAGTTGCCATAAAACATTTATTTTAAGGTCTGCTAGCGGATTGACTGCTGACCAAGTTCCGTGAAATCCCCGCCAGCCAACATCAGCAACATCCATGTCTGGCATGACAACGGACTGCAAACGGAAACGGTTAACCGCAAACACAGGAAATATAACAAACTTTAGCGAAAAGCCGGGCATTTAACAATTCAACAAACGATTAATGTTGCAAACATTGACACGCCTGCCGGAGCTCCCATATTTAATATTAATCAATGACAAATCCTGACCGGTTCTTGGTGCTTTGGAGCGTGGGGGTTTTCGCCGCCTCGGTTTTGTCGGCGTTAAATGTTCACGCCGCAGACACTCCGATTACCGGAACAGCATCCGCCATCCCATCTCGTCTTGCCCTTTGGTATACGCGGCCGGCCAAAGTCTGGACAGAAGCCCTTCCGCTCGGGAATGGTCGGATCGGCGCAATGATGCACGGAGACGTGGGAAGGGAGCATCTTCAAATCAACGAGGACACGCTCACCTCGGGTGAACCGCCGGCCGATCTGCGGACGATTGACATCACCAAGGACTTCGCCGTCGTCACGAACCTAATCCGCACCGGCCGCAACGCCGAGGCCGACGCGTTTGTCACAAAAAACTGGTTGGGTCGCAATCAGCAGTGTTACCAACCGTTGGACGATCTCTTTCTCGATTTCGGCGCGGAGAGCGGCGTCACGGATTATCGTCGGTGGCTCGATATTTCGACCGCCACCGCCGGCGTCAGTTATCGGCGCAATGGGGTTGGCTACACCCGGGAAATGTTCATCAGCCAGCCCGACCAAGTGATGGTCATCCGCCTCACTGGGGACAAGCCCGGCGCGCTGGCGTTCACTATTTTCTTCGCTTCGGTTCATCCGACCGTAAAAACAACCGTAGACAACGACGTGCTGGTGTTGCACGGACAACTGCCCGGATATGTCGGCCGGCGCGATTTGAAGACCGTGGAAAAAAATGGTGAGCAGAGTCGTTATCCCGAGAATTACGACGCGGAGGGAAAGCGCCGGCCGAACGCCAAGCAGGTGCTTTACGGCGATGAAATCGGCGGCAAGGGTATGTTTTTCGAAACGCGGCTCGCTGTTCGCACGGATGGTCGTGTCATCGCGGGAACGAATAGCTTGCGTATCGAAGGCGCGACGGAAGCGTTGCTGTTACTGAGCGCCGGAAGCAGCTTCAACGGCTTCGACAAAAGCCCGAGTCGCGACGGCCTTGCCCCAGCAATCCGAACGACACGGGATTTGCGCGCCGCTTTATCGCGCGATTTCACGACGCTACGCGCGCGTCATGTCGCCGACTACCAAAAGCTCTTTGGACGGGTCACGATTGACTTGGGTCATGTTCCCGCCAAAGAAGCCTTGCCCACCGACGAACGCATCGCGGCGTTTCGCGATGGCGGTGATCCCGGTCTCGCAGCCCTCTGTTTTCAATATGGCCGTTATCTCATGATCGCCGGTTCGCGCCCCGGCACGCAACCGCTGAACTTGCAGGGCATTTGGAACGATCAGGTCATTCCGCCGTGGGCCAGCGAATACACGGTTAACATCAATACCGAGATGAATTACTGGCCCGTAGAAACGACCGGACTTTCCGAATGCTTTGAACCGTTCCTGCGCCTGATTCGCGAAACGGCGATTAACGGCGCGCTCACGGCCACCAATATGTATCACCGGCGCGGCTGGGTGGCGCATCACAACGTCACTCTCTGGCGCGACAGTTATCCGGTGGACGGTTCGGCGCGCGCGGCTTTCTGGAACATGACGGCGGGCTGGTTCTCCAGTCATCTCTGGGAACACTGGTTGTTCACAGGCGATCGCGATTATCTGGCAAACGAAGCCTATCCGCTAATGAAAGGCGCGGCGGAATTTTACGCCGACTGGCTCGTGGACGCCGGCAACGGCGAACTCGTGACGCCCGTCAGCACGTCCCCGGAAAATCAATTCACGTTGCCCGATGGAACTAATGCGTCCTTGTCGATGGGTTGCACCATGGACCTCGCCATCATCCGCGAACTGTTCACGCGCACCATCGCGGCGGCGGAGTTGCTCGGCCGCGATCCCGAACTCGTGCGCGAGTTGCACGAAAAACTGGCGAAGCTCGCACCTTATCGCATCGGCGCTCGCGGCCAGTTGCAGGAATGGCGCGAGGACTATGCCGAACCCGAGCCGCACCACCGGCATGTTTCCCACCTGTATGGTTTGTATCCCGGAGATCAAATTGATTCCGTTCGCACGCCGGAATTATTTTCCGCCACCAAACGCACGCTGGAGCTGCGCGGCGATGAGGCGACGGGTTGGTCCATGGGCTGGAAAATAAATCTGTGGGCGCGGCTGCGCGATGGTGACCATGCCTATGCGATTATCCGCAACCTGTTTCGCCCGATGGACAGTTCGAGCACGAACGGTCAGAGCGGCGGACTTTATGCGAATCTCTTCGACGCGCATCCGCCGTTTCAGATAGATGGCAACTTTGGCTACACGGCGGGCGTGGCGGAAATGCTGGTTCAAAGCCACGGCGATGCGATTCAACTGCTGCCCGCGCTCCCTTCAGCTTGGCCAGATGGTTCGGTCACCGGATTGCGGGCGCGCGGCGGCTTCGAAGTTGATCTCACTTGGAGAAATGGCCGGCTGACGCATGGCACAATCCGATCGCATCTCGGTGGCAATTGCCGTATCTCAACCAGTGAACCCATGGTAGTTTCGGGAGCGAAGGCGTCACCCGCCGCTGGTGGTGCGAATCCAAATCCGCTCTTCCGTCCGGTCGCCAGCGGTCAGCCGCTGATCGCAGCAGGAGCGACAATGCCCGGATTGAAGCTGCCACAGTTGCACACGATTGATTTCGCAACCAAGGCGGGTGGAAGATATGAAATCAAACCAGCGCGGTGACGAACATTTTACCAGTCCAGTCGGCAAAGAATGTCCATCGCTTTGGTGCGCTTGATTAAACGCGGTTGTAACCTAAACTGAATCCGTGCCCACTTTCCCGTTTGGAAAAACCTGCAAACGCGCGCTGGCTGGACTGCTGTTGCTGTCAGCGGCAGCGGGGTTTGCCCAACCAAATAGTTCGGGCTGGCTGGTGCGTTCGTGGCAAACGGACGACGGGTTGCCGTATAACAGCGTGAACGCCGTGGCGCAGGCGGCGGATGGCTTTCTTTGGATCGGGATGCCGAGCGGCCTCGCGCGGTTCGACGGGATTCACTTCGAGCAATTTCCTCTCACGAATTTGGTGGCCTCCCCGAATCGCGGCGTCATCAACATCCTACGAGGCCGGAGTGGGGACTTATGGCTGACGATGGATCGGGGCGAAATCCTGCGACTGAACGGCAAGGCGTCGCGCGCGTTCATTCAGGAGTTGCCGAAGGATATTCCCGGCAGCCTGGTCGAGGATGCCGGTGGCAATATCTGGATTTCGTATCTGAACGGAGCGATTTTCCGCCTCAAGGAAGACCGGATCACGGCCTTCACTTCTGAATCTGGTTTTCCAGCAGGGCCGGAGTTGTGCGCGCTCGCGACAGACAAACGTGGCGTTCTATGGTTCGCCAAGAACGGCCAGGTCGGGCAGTTCCGCGCCGACACTTTCCAAAAACTTTTCCAGCTGGAGGCGCGTCCGACACATCTGGCCGCCGCCGCGAATGGCGGCGTTTGGATCTGCGCCGGCACGCATCTTTACAAAAGCGATGCGAATGGCGGGCTGCAGGATTTCGGTTCATTTCAAACCAATCGCAACAACACCGATGTCTGGGTGATGCTGGAAGATCGTCAGGGCGCGGTCTGGCTGGGGACAGCTTACAGCGGACTATACCGGCATGATGCTGCGGGATTTTCCAGCGTGCCGACGACGCATCAGGGCATCTTGAGTCTGCATGAAGACAAAGAGGGCAACATCTGGGTGGGAACTTCCGGCGGCGGATTGGATTGCATTTCTCCAAAGAACATCACGTTGCAAGGCGTGGAATCCGGCCTGCCGTTTCCTGCCGTGCAATCCATCTGCGAAGACAGTTCGAGCACGCTTTGGGCGACCATTCAAAACGGCGATCTAGTTCACCTGATTAACGACCGCTGGCAGACGATCCCGCTTTCTCCGGAATGGCCGGGCGGCGCTACCAGCATTTCCGCAGACGGGCAAGGAACGGTTTGGATCGGCAGCCGACGCGGGCTATATTGTTGGCGCGACGGTCACTTTGTGAATTGGAACGCACCGGCGGCCATTCAGGATAAAATTTTCCACAGCGTTTTGGTGAGCCGGGCGGGCGACATATGGCTGGGACAGCAGTCGCCGAGTGCCATTTTGCGGCTGCGTGATGGCGAGTTGAAGACGTTTCCCGTTCCGCCAGACAGCCGAATCATTCGTGCCATGACGGAAGATGCCGCAGGCAGCATCTGGGCAGGCACATCCAAGGGGACGTTGTTTCGAGTCAGCGGTGATGCGGTGACGGAGGAAACGCCACGCCACACGAATGATTTAGCGCCCATCCGCTGTCTGTGTGCCACGACGAACGGAGCGGTTTGGATTGGCTATGCCGGCTATGGCGTCGGCTATCTCAAGGCCGGACAATACATTGAGTTCAATCAGGCGAATGGATTGTATGACAATTATATTTCGGAAATCATTGCGGACGCAGATGGCTGGCTATGGTTCGGAGGGAATCGCGGGATATTCAAAGCTCGCAAGCAGGCTTTTCAAGCGCTCATCGCGGGCCGGGCGGCGCGGATTCGGTCAATCAAATACGGACACAGTGAAGGCTTGCCCAATCTGCAGGCGCCTTATGGCGACTCACCGAATGTGCTGCGCAGCCGTGATGGACGGCTGTGGTTCCCAATGGAGACGGCGCTGGCTGTGGTGTCGCCTGACCGGCTGAACAAAAAATTGGAACCGCCGCCGGCGTTGCTGGCCCGCGTCACCGTAGATGACCAGATGATGGCGCAATATCGCGGAATTCTGCCGAGCCCGACGCCGGACGACGGCGTGGCCGATCTTGCCACTGACCGAGTGAAACTTGAATTGCCGCCAGGACACCGCCGTTTGGAGTTTGAATTTGCGGCGCTCAGTTTTTACGCCCCGGGAAACATTCAATTCCGCTACCGTCTGCGAGGGCTGGATGATAATTGGGTGGAGGCGGGATCGCGGCGGAACGCTACCTATTCGCGGCTACCCAACGGGCATTATGTTTTCGAAGTGGCCGCTTGCAACAGCGACGGCGATTGGAATGCAACCAGTGCTTCATTCAGTCTGGTGGTGAACCCATTTTACTGGCAGACGTGGTGGTTTCGGCTCGGGTTGCTCCTGGCCTTTAGCGCTGGCATCATCGCAACCGTCCGCTACGTTTCTTTCCGGCGGCTGCAACAACAGTTGCGTATTTTGCAGCAACAGGCGGCCCTGCAAAAGGAGCGCGCCCGCATCGCCAAAGACATTCACGACGACCTCGGTGCCAGCCTGACGCAAATCGCCTATCTCGGTGAACTGGCCCATTTGAACCGTAATGAACCGGAGAAAGTGGAAGAGCGTATCAGCAACATGTCCACCACCGCGCGGCAGGCGGTCAAGTCGCTGGATGAAATTGTCTGGGCGGTCAACCCGCGCAACGACACGCTGGCGCACCTGATTGATTACTTAAACCAGTTCGCGTTTGGTTATCTCCGTTTGGCGGGTATCCGCGTCCGGCTGGATTTCCCGGAAATGATTCCGCAGTGCGAACTGTCCGCCGACCTGCGGCACAATATTTTCCTTACCGTCAAGGAGGCGCTGCACAATGTGGTCAAGCACGCCCGGGCCACGGAAGTCCGGTTAAACGCCAGCGTGACCGAACTGTCCTTGGAGATCGGCGTGGAAGATAATGGTTGTGGATTTTCGGGCAAACCGGATGATGCGCTGGCCGATGGGTTGCGCAACATGCGTCAGCGCATGAGCGACATCGGTGGCGAGTGCCGGGTGGAAAGTCAGTCGGGCAGCGGCACCAAGGTGACTTTGCGTCTGCCGTGGCCGGAATTGAATAAAAAATAACTTAACCGTTTGCTCAATGGCATGAAAAAAAATCTTGGGGCAAAATCGGGGAAAGCTGATATGAGAATCCGGGTCGCCATTGTCGAAGACAGCCGCGGCACGCGCGAAAGCCTGACCGAATTGCTGGGGCATGCGCCGACGTTGCGCTGCGTGGGCGCGCATCCCAACGGCGAGGAAGCCTTGCAGCAAATCCCGGAAGAGACCCCGGACGTGGTGTTGATGGACATCAACCTGCCGCAGATGAACGGCATCGAATGTGTCGCCAAGTTAAAACAGCAGATGCCCAAGACGCAGGTGCTCATGCTGACGACCTACGAGGAAGGCGACTTGATTTTTGATTCGCTGCGAAAAGGGGCCAGCGGCTATCTGCTCAAGGATATGCCGCCGGCGGAATTGGTGCAGGCCATCGAGGAAGTCCACACCGGCGGCGCCCCGATGTCCCCGCAAATCGCGCGGAAAGTCGTGTCACATTTCCAGCAGATCAAGAAGCCGCAGTCCGACATGGAAAAACTAACCAAGCGGGAAGAGGAAATTTTATCGCTGCTGGCAAAAGGATTTTTTTACAAGGAGATCGCCGAAAAAATGGGCGTCACCATCCACACGGTGAAAGCGCATTCGCACCATGTATATGAGAAGCTGCATGTGCAGTCCCGCACGGAAGCTGTATTGAAATACATCGAGAGAGGATAAAATCAGCCTCGCTCGGACATAAACCGTCGGTGAAGCCAATTGTTAAACAAATGGCTTATTCAAAAATGACTACCGTGAAAAAACTGATTAATCTCGGATCTGTTGCATTATTTCTAGCTTCAACCATGACTGTTTGGAGCGCCGACAATCGTCCCAACATTTTGGTAATCCTGTCGGATGACCACGCCTGGCAGGCGGTCAGTGCCTACGGCGAATCGCGCCATCTGATCCAGACTCCAAACATTGACCGGCTGGCGCAGGAAGGCATGCGGTTTGATCGCTTTCTCGTGAACAATTCGCTGTGCGGTCCAAGCCGCGCCTCGTTCATCACCGGCACCTACAGCCACATCAACGGCTTTTACAACAACTCCAACTGCCGCTTCGATGGTTCCCAAATCACTGTTCCCAAGCTGCTGCAAAAGGCCGGTTATCAGACTGCGCTGATCGGCAAATGGCATCTGGAAAGCGACCCAACCGGTTTTGACTATTGGGAAATTTTGAAAGGACAGGGCATTTACTACAACCCGCCGATGATCCGCGACGGCAAGCCGGTGAAACATGAGGGCTACATTACCGACATCGTCGCGGACCTTTCAATGGACTGGCTGAAAAAGCGCGACCCGTCCAAGCCGTTCATGCTGTTCTGCTGGAACAAGGCACCGCACCGCGAATGGGAACCAGCGCTGCGTGATCTGGATTTTGACCACGACCGCGTTTACCCGCTGCCGGACAGCCTCTTTGATGATTACTCAGGTCGCGGCCAGGCCGAGCATACCCAGAACATGACCATTGCCCGCACGATGAAATTGAACGAGGACAACAAGCTCACCGACCCGAAGGATCTCACGCCGGAACAGAAAAAAAATCTGGGACACCTACTATTTCCCGCGTAACGAAGCGTTTCAGAAAAAGAATCTTGCCGGCAATGCGCTGACGGAATGGAAATACAACCGTTTCATGCACGACTATCTCGCCTGTATCAAAGGTGTGGATGACAATGTTGGCCGCATCCTCAAATATCTCGACGACACCGGCCTCGCCACCAACACCATCGTCATTTATTCGTCCGACCAAGGTTTTTTTCTCGGCGAACATGGCTGGTTTGACAAGCGCTGGATCTTTGAGGAGTCCGCGCGCACGCCATTCCTCATCCGCTGGCCAGGCGTCATCAAGGCCGGCAGCGTGAATCAGGATCTGGTCGCCAATATTGATGTCGCCGCGACTTTCCTGCAAATCGCCGGCGTGCCCATCCCTGATCGGATGCCGGGAAACAGTTTTCTGCCGCTGCTCAAAGGAAGCACCCCGCCCGACTGGCGCACCGCGTTTTACTATCATTACTACGAGTTTCCCGCTTTTCATCATGTGCGCCCCCACTACGGCATCATTACTACCAACTACACCTTGGTTCACTTCTACAAACCGGATGCCGCAGTTGAACGTCTGGCCAATATTCGCCCGGCCATGATTCCCGATGACTACTGGGAACTCTTTGACCGCGAAAAAGACCCCGGCGAAATGCGCAGCGTTTTTGGCAGCCCCGCTTTCGCCGATGTGCAGACCAAACTGATGCAGAAGGTCTCCCGCCTGCGAACGCAATTTAAGGAACCAGCCCAAGACGATCCCAAGGCCTTTTGGCAATGTAAAAGACGATTGAAAAACCGCGGATTATTCACCCAATGGTGCCGCCAGCTTTTTTGCTGGAGTAGGTTTAGGCGTAACCGGTTTATTCGCGGGCGTGGGTAATGATGCCGGCTTCGTGGGGATGGGATGGGGGAAATTATTCCAACACTCCAGCTCCAGCTCCGGCTTCTCACCGCCGACGTTGGCCGGATTATATCCGACAGTGATGTGCTTCGTATCACCGGGCATCAAGGAAAAATAGCCGTCACTCATGAAAACCGGAAGCACCTGTTCGCCCGTGCCGGGTTTGACCAACTTCGGCCGGATAGCGAAGGCGACGGTTCCCGAGTTGGCCGGATTAGTGATGTCCATGGCCATTTTGGCCATGCCATCGGCGACAACTTCAGTAGTCGGATTAGTTACTACTAACTTCACCGGCTTCAGGCTGCTCAATCCGAAATAATCCAGCGGCGTTGTCCCGCGCCAGTAGAAGTTTTCCGAGACGACTTTGCCCGCAGCGTCCGTGAGGCGCAGCTTGATAAAGTGGGTTGGCGAAAGATCCGCCGGGGCCGCCAGCTTGAAGCAGTCGGCAACCGCGTTGCAAGTCGCATTGATCGCGGCGGTCTGGTGGACTTTTTCTGTGCCATCCATGTTGTAGATCCAAAGGTCGGCCTTGAGGTTGTCCACGTTCTGCCTTGTGGTGTTCACCACCCGGATACGGTTGTCATTGCAATTCCAAAAAATATGAACCGGCTCGCAGGCGTTCTTGGCCCCCCAATAGGCTCCGGTGGTGTCGTAGTAATAATCATAAGTCTGCCAGACGAAGCACGGATAGGCTGGATGACTCATCCAGATGATCAGGCCGGCGGCGGTTTTATCGCTGCGGTCCAGCCAGCCTTCAAACATCGCCTTCATCGTCTCCAGGTTGAGTAACTGGGCTTTGCGGCAGAAGTCCTCGATGTCGGAAGGCTCGCCATAGTGCTCGCCCAGTTTTGTCTGGTAGTTGTCGGGAAAAGCGTTTCTGGCCTTAGGTCCGAAATAATGCCTGTCCCAGGTCTGATTTCGCGGCCACCAGGATTCCTTGGGCATGAATTTCTTGAAGCTATCAAAGCTTGTGAAGGCGGCCGTGCCCAACTCGCTTCTCATGCCATAGGGCTCCTTTTTACCGGGCGGCTTCTCGATGCCGGGAAAACTGAAAGTTCCCCGAAAATAAACCGGCGGGTCGAAATTTGTCCACGGGCCGCTGCCGCTGAGATTGCCGCTGTTCGAGCAAGGCTGGTATTGTCGGTCATCGCCGTCATACTTCTTGATGATGGCCGCGAGCGGCTCGTTCACTGCGGGCACCGGGGTTCCTTCATTCTCCGCAACCCAGAAAGCGATGCTGGGATGATTACGAAACTGTTTTACCTTCTCCACCACATTGGCAAGATAGACCGGAATATCGCCCGGATCCCCGTCGTGAGAATTGAGCCAAAGCTCGTCCCAGACCATGATGCCATACTTGTCGCAGGCCGCGTAGAAAGCCTCGTCGGGAACCGACCCCATCCAGTTACGGATGATATTAAAATTCTGCTCCTGATGCAGTCGGACGCGGATGTCGTAATCGGCGGACGTCCGGTTGCGCATCAGATACTCGGGCAATCCCCAGCTTCCGCCCTTCAGAAAGAGTCGTGTGCCGTTAATGTAAAAATAGAGAATATCGTTTTTTACCTCGTAGGAATACTTTTTGATGCCGAAGGTCACCGTTTTCTGATCGGAGACGATGCCGCCAGCGTGAAATTCCAAGTGGCAGGCATAAAGATTCTGATCGCCGTAGCCGTTCGGCCACCAGAGCTTCGGATTAGTGACGCGCAAGGCCGAAGTGTCCGCGGCATTGAGAACGACGGTTTGTGTCTCGTTGGGTTTTACGGTGACGGATTTGGAAAAGACAATCCCGCCGGGATCTATTTCACCGACCAGCTCTCCACTAACTGTCGAAGCGGATGAATTTTTTAACTCGGTCTGAATGGATAGATTTGCCTCGGTTGGCTTCGGCAAATCGCTGCGAATCCACGGATCGAGAATTGAAATTTCTTCCGTATGGGTCAGATAGACATCTTTGTAGATACCGGTATTCAGTCCCGGCACCCGTGGCATCCAGTCCCATCCGCGGCTGCAAAGAAGCGAAGGTGAAGAGACATTGAAGTTCCATTTTCCGTCCGTCCCTTTGGCCTGTGGCACCTCCATGATATGTGCGAGCACCGCCAAAGTGTTCTTGCCTGCTTTTTTCACAAGGTTGGTCACGTCAAAGCGCCCGCGTTGAAAAAATCCAAGCATTGTGCCGGCCTTGGTTCCATTCACATAAATGTCCCCGTCGCGATGGACTCCGTCCAGGTTCAGCCAGATGCGGCCGGATTGGAAGTATTCCGCTGGCACAGTAAATTCTGTGCGATACCAGAAGTTCTGGTCGTATTTCTTACGTTCAACTTTCCCCGCAAGTTTCCACACATTTTCCCCAAAACTTGGATCTGGCTCCAACCCGGCAAGAACATAATCACCAAAGGCTGTTCCTGGAACATGGGCGGTCAGCCACTTATAGTCGACATAGCCCGGAATCGAGAGCTGTTCTCCAGCCTCCTTCACATCACCTTGCGGGGCCAGTTTCCATGGGCTGTTGTTGAGCGAGACTTTCTCCCCAACCCCGGCAGCCAATAGTCGCGAAGAAACCGTGAAGATTGTCAGAACAACTAGCGTGGACTTGAACGTCATAACTGGGCGCAGTTTTTCAATACCCGATGTTGGCCAGCGCCTGGGGGCCGAGGCGTTCGCGCAGTTGCTCCAAGTATAAGCTGGCGGGTTCAACCGGCGTTCCGGGCGACGAAAGCCACGGACCGGGCTTGGGCGGCACTTCGCCTTTTTTCAATTTACCCCAATCCATTTCACCGAGGCAGCCGATGCACCAGTTGATGCTGCCGGGCGGCGGCTGCACGTTAAAATATTTTGCCGAGCAGTTCCACGCCACCGCCCAGCCGATGGCCCAACCGTGTCCCGAGCCGGCCGTTCCCCGATTGATGAGATCAATCCTTCCTTCAGGCAGATTGCAGCCGTCTATCAGCAGACCGGTGGACCAGCGTGCGTGGGGCTGTATGGCACCAGCACCTTTGAACGTGCAATTCAACACAGCATTCAGGGTCGCCTCGCCGTTCATGGTGGCCACGAAAAATGAGCCGGAGCCGGTCGAGGAACAGCGGTTGATGAGCGTTTGCGAACCGCGCAAGGTGAAATCCGACGGATAGCCAGCGCCTTTGGCGACCGTGGCGGTGTGGACGGCGTCAACCTGATCAAGGGTGATTCGGCGGCCGCCTTGCATCACCCGAACGTTGCCGAGCGTGTCGTGCATGGCCACGTTTCGCACCCAGCAATCCTCGCAATTGTCGAACAGGACGCCGAGGTTGTTCTTGGCCACCAGCGTGCCGCTGGGCGGCAGCGAATTGATGCGCAGCGATTCCAGCCCGCAATGCGCCAGCCGTTTCGGCGGCGCGGTTTTGACCGCCACGGCGGTTGCCGGCGCCAGCAGCGCGGCATCAATCGCGTCGGTGAGCGGCGCATCCAGCGTGAGCCGGTCGCCCTGAACGGAACGAATCGTCCGCTCAAAGGTGGCCAGCGAATTGGTTCCAATCCAACTTTGCGGCTTACCATTCCGCACCAAAGAATCCATGCCCATGGAATGAATCCACTTCGCCGTCCGCGGCCAGCGAATGAGAATGGTATCGCCCGCCGCGAGTCCTTTCGCATCCTTCACCGACACGCTCAAAGCGCCCGATGAAATATAGTTGTCGGTGATGGGATAAGTTGCCGCCGGATTCTCTTTAGGATATTTCAGGGATGCGCCGACGATGTTGACGCAGTTGTGCGGTTCGCCGGTCATCTCGATGATGGTGCCACCTTCGCCCGCGCCCGCGCCGCGCAGGACGATGCCATCCTGGGAAAGATTTATTTCCTTGGCGCAATGAAAGGTTCCCGGCGCGAGCAGCACCACCCCGCGAAAACCGTCTTTCACCGGCAATGCGGCAACGGCGTCAATCGCGGACTGGATAGCCTGCGAATCATCGCCATCAGATGGCGAAACCGTTTTTTGAACGGTCACCACCGGCAGGCTTACTCCACCACCGCCGTAACCGGCATGGGAAAAATCCAGAATGCGGTCGCCGCCGGGCAGCGTTTTGTAAACGAGTTTTCCGTCGGCGTCCAGATGCGCCCACTCGCTTTGCGCGGCGGCCGCGGCCTGAAGGCAAAATCCGCCGGCGAGGACGACCGGCAACAACCAACGCTCTAAAGAAATGAAAATAGTTTTCATAGTAATTTTTAGTCCCGCAATTGAATTTCGATTTGATGCGTTCCGGTCAAAGCGGCATCCAGAAAAGGCTTTTCCAAAACCGTTCCGTCCAGCTTGAAACTGGAAATGTTTTTCCCGTGGCCGAGAATCCGCAGGTTCAAAACGGAATAGCGGTAGTTGATCTGGCTCAGCGAGAGGGAAGAAAATCTCGCGGGAACCAGCGGCGCAAACCGGATTCCGTTTTCCTCAAAATCGATTCCCAAGAGGCCGTGGAGGATCATGCTCAAATAACCGGAAGCGCTCCAGAGCTGGTCGGCCGAACCATCGGGACGACCCTGCTCGGGAAAATAGAATTCCTTGAAAGTGTTGGTTTTTTGCGACAGGTTCAGCAGCTTGACCAGCTCGCCGTCAAAGGTCGGGAGGTCGCGGCTATCCGCCGCCGCCCATGCCCAGTAGCCCTGCACAAACGGCCAGATCATCCCATTGTGATAAAGCAACGAGCGGCGGGCGGCGTAGTTCATGTATTCTGGAAACTGCGGCCACAAACAGGGAAAACCGTTCGGCGTGGTTGGCGTCGCCGTGAACATACGCCGCGCCTTTTCGGAATCGGCGATGCCAAACCGGATGCAGAGCGCCTCGCCCAATCCCTCCATGCGCGTGGAGAGTTGGCGGTTCTCATCCAGGAAGTAGCCGTAATAACCTTTGTCCTCTTGCCAGAAATATTTGTTGATGGCCTGCTTCAAGGCTTCGGCCTTGGCGCGAAACGGTGCGCCATTATCCCCAAGCCGGTCGGCCATCATGGCCGCAATAACATAGCCTTGGTAATAAAGTGCGACATTGCTCAAGGCGGCGGTCTTGGCCACGAGCGCACCATTGGTGGCGTATTTTTCGGGATACGCGCTGTTGGATTCCATGAACGAGGCGCAGCCGCCGATGAGCCCCGTGTCAGATTGGGCCGCATCCCGTTCCGCCCGCTTCAGGGTGTTCACCGTGCGCTGATAAAAAATCCGCAGCGCGGCCTTGTCTTCCGTCACCAGATAGAGCGACCAGCCGCCGAGCGCACCGACGATGGAGTCAGTCAGGTTCGGCCAGCCGCCGAAATGTCCGCACTTGTCCTGCGCCCAACATTCGCCGACACCGGGAACTTCCTGACTCAAACCCATCAGGGTGGTCATGCAAAGTTTTGTCTTGAGCAACGATAAAGCCAAGTCCGCGGAAAAGGATGAGTCCCGCGTCCAGACCTGCGGCCAGCCCTTGCCGGCGATGAACTTTCCGTTGCGGCTGTCCCGCTCAATCACTGTCTGCGCTTTTTGGTAAGCCTCATTGTATTCCGGCAGGTTGGAATCGAAGATAAATGATTCCGAAACCACGGCATTGGTTTCCGGCTGTTGCACACTTTGTGCAAGCAGCGAGAAAGCGGATTGAAAACCGATAACGCCGGCCAAACCGATTGGCAACAGCGCGCGGGGTGACAGGCGAATATATGTTTTCATCTTAATTCTCGTTAGACGCCTCCGGCTTCGCGGGCGTTGCAATCAATTTTTTGGTTGCCGGAGCATCCTGCGTCAGCGACTCGGGATCGGTGCGGAAGGTCGAGGCCGGCAGGCCCGCCTGGTTCCACAGATTCCCATCGGGCACATTCACGAAACCGTAACGCACGGCCACCGGCGACGACACCTGGTCGGCCGAAACCACGACGGTATCGCCCTGAATCTCCGCCTTGGCGGCGACAAATTTTTGGTCCGCGCCGGCAATGGTGAAACCTTTCAGCGGGCCGTCCTTGGCCACCAAACCGTCGCCGACATGCTTGAAGGTAAGGATGGCCCGGTTGCCTTGGAACTTGACCGCCTCATATTCCGGGCCGGAGTATTCGATTTTTTCGCCATAGGCCAACGCCCGCGCCGCCAGCGCGAGACGCTGGCCGACCGGTTCCTTTTGCCGCGGATGGATGTTCTCAGCGTCGCCCACGTCCACGGTGACGGCCATGGCGGTGTTGGCAGTTTTCTTCCAAGTGAGGAACTGCGCCTCGCGAAGTTCGGGGATATCGAATTTGTAAGGCGCAATCTGGACAAAGAGAAAAGGAAAGTCGCCTTGGCCCCATTTCTCCCGCCAGTCCGCGATCAGACGCGGAAAGAGCGTGCGGTATTCGAACGGTTTCTGATTGTTCGATTCGCCCTGATACCAGATGACGCCCTTAATTGCGTAAGGAATGAGCGGCGCGATTTTGCCGTTGAAGAGGACGGTTGGTTTTTTCCCCACCGGATCAACCGGCGGTTTGGGCTTCGGCACGGCGGGCGTGGGCATCGGTGCCGCCGGTTTACCCTCGGCTTCATTGGCTTTGTTGGCGGCCTTCCAGGCATTGAGCGCCGCGCCGTAGGCTTTTCCTTCCGTCGCCGACCATTTCGTCAGGCGGGCTTGGTAGTCATCCTGCTCCTGCGCGTATTTTTCCGCGCCGCCCTGGTAATTTTTTAACGCCAGGGAGAAGGTATCCACATAGCCGTGCAACGAAGGTTCTTTCTGCAACCCCGAAAGGCTGGTCCAGAGTTCTGCGGCGGTTCCACCGACGGAGCTGTGAATCATGCCGACCGGAAAACCCTTCGCCTTGTGGAGGTCGCGGGCGAAGAAATAGCCGACCGCCGAAAATCCATCCACGGTTTTGGGCGAACATTCCTCCCAGTTGCCCAGCAAGTCGGCCTGGGGTGTGAATGCCCCCGAGGACCTGACCTTGAACATCCTGATTTTCGGATAATCGGCGCGCGGCCGTTCAACCAACGCGGTCGAGGCTCCGAGAAAATCGAAGGCCATATTGGACTGGCCTGAGCAGACCCAAACCTCGCCCACCAAAACGTTGTTAATCACAATCGCATTCTCACCCGCGATGGTCATGGTGAATGGGCCGCCGGCCTTGTGCGGCTTCAGATAAACATTCCACTTGCCATCCTTCGCCACCGCCGTCTCGGTCTGCCCGTCAAAAGTCACCGTGACATTCTCGCCTTCCTTGGCGGTGCCCCAAACTGGAATATTAGCGCCTTGCTGCAACACGGCGTTGTCGGAGAAAAGCGCATTCGGCTTCACTTCCGCCCGGACGCTGGCGGCGAGTGTGCAGACACCAAGGATGACAAATGTGGATTTGATGTTCATAACAGATATCTTGTCAAGTTGATGACCACTTATTGTGTTTTTTTACTGAAATGGTTGACGGGGCAATGTTCCAACCATCGAGAGATATGTTCATGTTTTTGGCGGCATCCTTGGTAGCACAGCGAATGGTGATGGTTTTGCGCTCGCCAGGCAGAAGCGAGCAGTAGTTGTCGCTGGCATAAGCGGGCAGGATGCGCGCGCCGGTATCGGCGTTGCGCAGGCAAAGGTGAGCCATGAGCGCGACGGTTTTGGCGGGATTGGCGATATCCATAGTCGCTATCGTTTCATCCGCCTCGGTGCTGAAACGCACCGAGGTGGCGAGGGCGACCTGCGGAAGTTTGTTGAGCGCGCGCAACTGCTCCGGCATTTGCGATTGCCAGTAAAAGTTTTCCGACAACAAATTTCCATCCCGGTCGCGCAATTCGAGTTTGAGAAATTGCACGGGCTGAGCACCGAAGTCGGGCCGGTTGATTTTTGCAACCACCGCCGCGCTGTTGGCGGCGACACTGACCGGCACAGTGGATTCGCCCAATGTTGCACCGTCAAGCCCGACGAGTTTGAGCTTGAGTGACACCTTGTCCAGCGAAGTTTCTGGATTGTTGATGACCGAGACGGAATCATCGTTTTGGTTCCACTGCACATGGATGGGCTCGCAGGCTTTTTTTGCGCCGAAGTATGCGGCGTGCGTGTCGTAGTCGCTCGAATAAACCTGCCAGACGGTGCTCGGCCAGCAGGGGTGCGACATCCAGATAAGTAACCCGGTGCTGGGGTTCCACAAGCTGGCGTTCCACGCCTCGAACAGCAACCGGTGTTGGGTATAGTTGAGCATTTGGATGCGGCGGATGAAGTCATCAAGATTCTGTCCGACGCCGTAGCGCAATTCCGCCGCCGCGACATAGTTGGAACGCGCCCCGTTCTGGGAGCTATGAAAATCGTGGTAAGCCCAAGCATCCTGTTCCATGGCAGACCAATACTGGCCCGGATCAAGCATCGCCCGAACAGCGTCCGCGGTGGGCACGGAATTTACGCCCAACTCGGTGGTAAAACCATGTGTCCTCTCGTAGTAATAGTTTGGTTCTTGATAAGACCATGGCCCGCTTTTTAGCAGATTTTTCCGATCCGTGGATTTGGCGATATAAAGCCGGGTGCCATCCAGCGTGTCCAAAAGTTTTGCCAACGGCTCGTTGAGCCACGGCGGCGGATCGCCTTCGTTGCGTCCGCACCAGACCGCGATGGAAGCATGGTTGCGGAAGCGCTTGATGGCATCCGCCGCATTGGCCAGGAAGCGTTCGCCGTCAACGGCGGGGTTGTTATAACCGGTGGTGGAAAGCCAGAAGTCGTTCCAGACGAGAATGCCATATTTGTCGGCCAGCCCGTAAAAGCTCTCCTCTGTGCTTTGGCCGCACCAATTGCGGATCATGTTGAAATGGGCATCGCGATGCAGGCGGAAGTAAGGTTCCAGCCGTTCGCTGGAGCAGCGCTTGAGCGCGTCATCCATGCCCCAGTCGCCGCCGCGCGCAAAGATGCGTCGGCCATTCACCTTGACGACCAGCGGCTCATTCGTCGGATTGTCTTTTGGCGAAGTAAGGTATTCGTAGGTGAGTTGACGCAAACCGATACGCTGGGTGAAGCAGTCAGACTCGCGCTGACCGGCATCCACGACGCGCAGCGTGAAGTCGTGCAAGGTCGGTTTGCCGTAGCCATTGGGCCACCAGAGTTTTGGATGATTGATTTTGAGTTTGAAACTCACCAGATTAGTCGCACCAGAAGCCAACGTGACAGATTTTTGCTCCTTAACATCTGCAATGCCGGCTTCAACGGTGACGGTCTGCGATTTCTTCGTGAGATTGCGCAGCTCCGAATTGATGGTCACTTCGGCAACGGAGAGGTCGGGAAGTTCAGGCAAGGTGGTGACCACTTGCGGGTCGCATATCTTAACCGCACTGGTGGGATGCAAAACCACATCCTGCCAGATGCCGGTGCAACGGTCGCGGATGGTGGGAATCCAATCCCAACCTTCCGTGCAAAAAAACGTCGGGCCATCGAGCGTCTCGTCTCCACCATTTTCACCCGGCCCGGCGATGACGGATTCCTCGCCGCTGCCAAAGGTGTAGTGCGACGGCGGCCAGACGCGCACGGCGAGCACGTTGTTGCCCGCCGTGGCTAGCAGCGGCGCAACCTCGAACTGCCCGCGAATAAACGCGCCGCCGGTGTCGCCCAACTTGCGGCCGTTGAGCCAGATCTCGGCGTGATAGTTGATGCCCTTGAAGGTGAGTCCGACGTTGCGGTTCTGCCACGCGGCGGGCGTGGGAAACTCCACCCGATACCACCATGACTTGGTGGCCAGGTCGGGAATGAGCAGGTTATTCAGTCCGTGAAGCGGATCGGGACAGACGCCCTGTTGCACGAGCGTGGTCAGCACCGTGCCGGGGACGGTGGCATCATACCAAGAGGCGGTGTTGAAGCCGGGGCGGGAAATTTCCTCCGGCACAGCGTGAACCGTCCAAGCGTCGGCCATTTCCCAACCCTGGTTGAGCGTGAGGTTGGCAGCCGCATCAGGCAAGGACACCGAGCGCACGGAAAGTTTCACGACGCGCTCGGTCTTCACCGGCAGCACGGGCTTGGGATAAGTGTCCGGGTCTTGAACGGGCAAATTGCGGCTGCGCCCGAAGCAATAATCCTTCCCATTCATGCGGTAGTCCGGCGTGGTTCCGGCCGGTGCCGGCGTGAAGGTGAGCGCATCAAGACCGCTGCTTTCATTGGCGAGTTGTGCAATTTCATTTTCAGACAAAGTTTGGTTCCAGATGGTGAAACGCGCCACCTGGCCCGCAAAGCAACCGCCGCTTTCCCAAGCCAGAGGAGGAGCCACCAATGCCTGCATCGCTGCGCGTGTCAGGGTGATCTCGGCGTTCGTCGCCAAGATTCCGCTCACGAAGAGCCGCAGAGATTTTCCGTCAAAGCTGGCGACGAGATGCTGCCAAATGCCCGGCCTGACTTTTGCATTAAATAAAATCCGATCCGGCAGCTCGGGCAAAACGGGAAACTTCCCGGTTTGCGGATCTATTCGGCTCGGCTGACAGTTGCCATACCAAAAAAACCAACCCTTTGCGTCGGCGGCGAGAAATCGCTGCGCGCCGTGAAAGTCAACACCATCGCCGAAGCCCGCGACGAGCGTCGGCGCAGTGATGGCGGCGGACGGCTTTACCCAGGCCGCGATGGTCCACGCATTACCGGGTTCGGTGGGCGGTGGACCGGCAAACCATTCGATATGTCCAGATCCGCCGCCGCGCGCTGCCGCATTAAATGGACCGAAGACGGGAGCCGCTGGTGCGATAAACGTGAGCGAGCAGGCAAGTAAGGTGAGTAGTGAATTAAGTTTCATGTCATCCTGCGGGCACAACTTCGATCGCGTTGATCTTCGGCTTGCCGGCCATTCCCGTCCGGAAATGGATGCGGATCTTTCCATCTTTGTCCGGAAAAATATTTTTTAATTCTTTGGCCACGGCTTTATTCATCCCGCCGGCAGCGGCATAGATGTCAAAATTCACGAGCGCCGGCTGGTCGTTGATGTCAACGTCAAAGACCCGTTTACCGGACAGGTTGTTGCCGGCATCCTTGGCGCTCCAATCGCCGACCAATTCGGCAAAATAGAGCCTGACGACATAGCCCTTTTGGGTGGGCTTCATCGGCAAGGTATAAGTGCAATCGCCGGAACGCGCGAGCTGGTATAGACCCGGCGGCGCAAACGGCACGGCACTGGCATCCACATCTTCCCGCTTCCCGGTTTTGACGCCGGCGTCATAACCTGCATCGGCGATAAAATCTTTTACCGAAAGCGCACCGCAGTGAATCTTAATTTGTTCGAGCGGACTATCGAACCATTTGACGGCAATGTCCGTCACGGGCCAGTTCGCGACCTGTGCATTCTTGTTAAGTTCGACGGCGCAATCGCTCGCGGAAACCGGAGCCACATCCACATTCCAACCGTCCAACACGACAAGCGGCTGGTCGCCGTGAAGATCGGCGCTCGCCGCCTCGATGGTGACAGTCTTGGATTCTTGCGGGGGTAGGGAAATATAGTTGTCCGAGTAATAAACGGGCAACACCCGTTCGCCGGAACTCTTGCGCCGCAATTGCAGATGCGTCATCAACGCGACCTTTTCTGAAGGATTCTGCAGCGTCACATCCAGCAGGCATTTTCCGCCGGCGTCATGGCGCTTGACGGTCGCTTGGAGTTTCACGACGGAAAGTTTTTGCAAATCCTGTAGATCATCTTCCTGACTGGGAGCGCCGCGCCAATAGAAATTTTCGGAAATGATTTGCCCGGCAGCATCAAGGAGCTTCAGCCTGATGAAATAAACTTTTGAAAGCGCCGCCGGCAGCGCCAAGTCACCCACATCGGTGGCGGCGCTGGCTGGCGCTTCCACCTTGATCTCGCGCTGACAGGCCACGCTGCCATCCAAATTGTAAACTGCGATGGAGGCCGTGGCTCCCGCAAGCGGCGTCCCCAGATTGTTGATGACTTGCACCTGTCCGCCGCCGTCCCCGCGTTTCTTGGAGACGGACTCGTTGAACATGATGTGAACCGGCTCGCAGGCTTTGCGCGCTGCGAAAAGCGAGGAGTTAGGCTCCAGATCCCAACTGTAAAGCTGCCAGACAAAACTCGGTTGCGCCGGATTGCTCATCCAAGTAAGCACGCCGGCGACCGGTTGAAAGAGCCTGGCAAATCGCCCCTCATACATTGACCGGAAGGCTTCGTAATTTGCCAGCTGGGCTTTCCGCACAAAATCCGCGAGATTCAGCGCCTGGCCGTAACGCCGATTGAGTTCGCCTGGATAAACATCTCCCGCCTGCGCGCCCCGGCCAAGATCATGTTCCACCCAGTCGTCATTGATGGTCTCCCAGTCTTTTTGCGGCATCATCGCCTGCACGGCTTCCAGCGTGGGAACGGAGACGCTGCCGATCTCCGTCTTGAAGGGCGCATCCACTGAATAATACTCTTGCGGCGTTCTCCAGCGGTAAGGCCCGCCGGAATGAACCCCGTGTCCGTCGGTGGAACTCGGCTGGTAGTGGCGCGCCGGCTCCAGTTCGTCCATCAGTTTCTGCAAACCGTTGTTGATGTTTTCGGGCGGACGCCCCTCGTTCCGCCCGCACCATACGGCAATCGAAGGATGATTGCGGAACCGGACGATTTTTTCCCGGCAATTGGCCAGGTAAGTTTCCAAGTCCGTCGGATTAGGGCCGTCACCTGGATTGGGCTGGAAGAATTCGTCCCAGAGCAGGATGCCGTATTGGTCGCACAGCTCATAGAAATCCTCGCTGGTGCTCTGCCCCACCCAATTGCGGATCATGGTGTAGTTCGCCTGCTGATGCATCCGCACCTGCGCTTCCAGCCGTTCGCGCGGGATGCGCTTCATGGCTTCATCCATGCCCCAGCAGCCGCCCTTGCAGACGACGCGCACGCCGTTGACAGACAAGGTCAGATTCTCCGTGTCGGGCACGGTGTAAGTAATCTTGCGGATGCCGATGTTAAAATCCCTGGCATCAGAGACCACGCCGCCAGTCTCGTAGGCGAGATGAACCGGGTAAAGATTCTGCGGCCCGTAGCCGTTGGGCCACCAGAGCTTGGGATTCTTGATCTTCAACTGCGGCGTCGAGACGGAATCAAGGACGACCACTTTCGTGGCGTGCGCCTCCAGTTCAACCGCCTGTTCAAAATGGATGTCGCCAAGCGCGCCTTTCAGCAACCCTTTTTGGGATTGAGCGCTGACATTTTTCAGCGTGGCTTGGATTTTGATGTCGGCGGAATCCAGGCGCGGCAGCGGCAAATCCGAAGTCACCAGCGGCTCCTGAACGAGCACCGGGCCGGTGGCTGACAGAAACACATCCTGCCAGATGCCGGTGTCCCGGTCGCGAATGCCCGGGATCCAATCCCAGCCAATCGTGCAGAGGAAGGTGGCTCCGTCAACCGCCGTGATGCCGCCGTTCTTGCCGAGGCCGTGGGCGATGGTGTGCTCAATCGGGTTGCCGGGATTGGGCTGGGGACTGACGCGCACCGCCAGCGTGGCGGCTTCGCCGGGTCTCGCGATGGATGTGATATCAAACACTCCCCGGGCAAATGCGCCTTTGATAAGTCCCACATTTTTCCCATTTACCCAGACCTCGGCGCTATAATTGATGCCGTCAAAGTTCAACCAGACCCTGCGCCCGGCATAACTGGCCGGCACGGTGAATGGCGTCCGATACCAATAGGAGTTGCGGCACAGGCTCTCGGGTATCTTATCCGGGCGGTTGTTCTCGCCATACAACGGTTCGGGATAAACTTTGTTGTTCACCAGCGTGGTCAGCACGGTTCCTGGCACGACGGCGGGATACCACTTGTCGGCGGCATAACCCGGGGCGGAGATTTGTTCCCCCGTCTCCGCTACGTCCGCCTGCGCGGCCAGCCTCCAAGGGGAGCTGTTCAAGGAAAATTGCCCCTGAGCCGCCGCCCACGATAGCGTGTAAACGGCCAATATGACTATTGGTGATTTGATAATTCGCATGATTTTCTTTGCCAGTTGCTGATGCAACCACACTGCTGCCACTTTAGAATCTGGCAGGCAGAAAAAACTGTGGCGGCAACCAGAGTGAATTAGACTGAGCCTTAAATCCTATTGTTGCAATTACCCTCGTTTAATTCACCGGGGTATGTTGTGCCAGCCAAGCCATACCCGGGTCGTTGGCGGGAATAGCGGGGCCGTTTCCCGCCAGATTTTGGTATGTAACCGGCTGGCTATAAAAAACACTGACCGTCCAAACATGGATTTCCGCATGACCGTCACAGAAAGTGATGCCCGAACCACCGCCGTGCTGGCAACCAGGGAATTCCACTAGGCTGCCGGTGGCAGGATTGGTCGGAGTATAAAATATTCCATCGTCTATGTAGTCCGGGTGTTCATCCAGAAACAGCCACACATCAGTCGGGCCGGGCGTGTGGAAACCGGATAACTTTGTCACATAACATTTGGTGGAATTCGGGTAGTGGTTCCGCTTATTCCCTGGACCGACACCCGCATCCATGGCCACGCTCCGGTTACGATTATCAAAGCCGGCACCTCTTTGGGCTGGGCTCACAAAATTGGCCGCCGGGCAGGCAAACACCTTGGCGTTACGCCCCAGATAACTGCCCAGCTCGGAATACCTGTCATCAACGAGGCCGGCCGAATTTGTGTTATAGGAACCAATAGTCCAATCCAAATTAGAAAACCCCCAAGCTGCTGCTGATGTCGAAATCCACGCAGGTTTTCCGGCAAAAGCTGAAGAGCCATCATCGTTGTAAGGCAGGACATCATTGTTGTCGCCGGCATACATGATTACGGCCAGGCCGAGTTGCTTGCTGTTGCTCATGCACAGGGCGGCCTGCGCCCGAATCTTGGCCTTAGTCAACGCCGGCAGCAGCAGCGCCGCCAAGATGGCAATGATGGCGATGACCACCAGCAGTTCAATCAGGGTGAACCCGGTTCGCCTCGGCCTCGCCACGGTTGGTTCAGTCTTTTTATCCATTTTAAATTGTTTGCCATGCCAAACTACTGCGGGATGCCGGGCAAATCAACGGCGTCCCGCCCCAGCCCCTGACACTTATCCATGCCCCGTCAAATCGTCACGGATAGACGAGCTTGTAATACTCGTTCGTCACGCCGCTCTTGATTATCGCGATGTTCGTCGCCGTGATGCTGATCGAGCCAGCCACTGTCCCCCAGTCGTTGATGTTGCCGCTCACGCCCTTGTTCAGGTTGTTCGTCTGCACCAGCAGCCGGTAGCCCAGATGATCCGTCGTCCAACTCAATTCCAGGCTGTTCCCGCTCACGCTGTTCGTCAAATGCGGCACACTCTGGCTCGGCTGCAGCAGCTCGTTCACCGTGTAAACATTCGTCTGCGACAGGTCTTGCGACACCACCTGCACCGCCAGCACGTTCGCCGGCGAGGCCAGGCTCATCGTGTTCGTCACGCTCGCCAGCCCGTTCGTCAGCAGGATGCCGTAAGTGCTGCCGGTGTTGAAGCTCAACGCCAGCGCCGCCGTCCCGTCCCCGCTCGTCGCCGTCACCGTCACGTTGGTCGCCGGATACGTGTTCGTCGCCGTGTAGCTGGTCAGGCCGGCGTTAAATGTCTGGCTCAAGGCTCCCGGTGAAAGGCTCAGGTTGGACAGCAGTGCGTTCGTGCTTCCCAGCCGCGTCACGTCCACCGTGTTCGTGCTCACCGTCACCCCGTCCTGCGCCGTCACCACCACGGTGATCACGTTGCCCGAGCCCACCGCCAGCGACAGCGAACCCACCGTCAGCGAGCCCGCGTTTGTCGCCTGCGCCGTGCCGTCGAAATACAGCACGTTCGTAGCGTTCGGATCCGTGTTCGTAACCGTCATCGATACCGGGCTTCCCGCATACGCGTTCGTTACCGCGTAATTCGTCGTCCCGGTGTTAAAGCTCGGATTCAGCGTGCCCGGCGTCACCGCCAGATAGCTCAAACTCGCGTCCGAACTCACCGGCGAGCCCAGCTGCGTCAACGCCACCGTGTAGGTGTTCGTCTGCGTCAAGTCCTGCGACACCACCTGCACCGCCACGTTCGTCATCCCCACGGCCAACGTCAGCGGCGCGCTCGCGATTCCATTGGTCAGCAGCCCTTGTGTGTTGCCGCCCACGAACAAGGTGTTCGTCGCCGTCGCATCCACATTCGTCACCAGCACATTCACCGCGCCGCCACCAAAGGCGTTCGTCGCGGAGTAGAAATACCCGTTCGTCGTGAAACCGGGACTCAAGGCCAGCGCCGACGTGCTATTGCTGATGACCAGCGCGGCAAGATACGCGTTCGTGCTGGGCGTGATGGCCGGACTTATCACCAGGTTGATATGACCGGCTCCAGTGTCCACGATGCTCGCGGTGTTGCCACCGGTCTGAACCGTGTCAAACACCGGGGCGGCGGCAAAGGCCGTTCCATTAGTGGTTCCATAAGTAAACATGTTCGTGTAGGTTCCCACGACCAACTGTCCGCCGCCGGTGCTGATTTCAATGACGCTACCATTGGGCGACAGCGTTCCGGCGACCGCCACCTTATTGCTGACCACGCCACCGGTGGTCACGACGAACCGGTTGGTGGAGCCGGCATTTAACGTGAGATTGCTGTTGATGGTCAGCGTGCCGATGCCGTTGGTGCCGGCGGCGAGATAGGCGCCGGCATTCACCGTGGTTGCGCCGCCGATCGCGCCGGCGCCGCCAAGGGTCGCGCCGGCGCTCACCGTCACAGGGCTGTTGCTGATGGCACCGTTGACCAGCAGTGTCCCGGCGTTGACGGCGGTGGGACCGGTATAAGTGTCCGCGCCACCTAATGTTTGGATGCCGGAACCGGCCAAGGTCAAGGCCAGAGCCGTCGCCGCGCCGTTCGTGCCGTTCTGTAGACTGCCGTTAAAACTATATGTGCCCGAGCCCACCAACGTCAGCGTGTTGGTGGAGTTGTTATTATTGTTTAAAACAATGCCGCCCGAGCCGCTGACATCTTTCAAACCGACGATGGCGATATTGGCCTCCACGTCATTGGTGGTGGCGGATGCCACCGTGACCGGCGAGTTGGACAAGGAGCCGCCAGTGAAAACAAGCGTGCCCAGGCTGATGATGGTTGCGCTGTTGGCATTAGTCCCGGAGAGAACCAACGCCGAGGTGGCGCTGTTTTGGACGACGTTCGTGACGTTGCTACCGAGGTTGCCGCTAATGGTCGTCGTGCCACCGCCGGTGCCGGAGTTCGTGAGGCTGCCGCTGTGGTTGATGCTGACAGCAGAAATCGTGAAATTGCCGTTGCTGTTCGCATTGAAAGTTACGGAGCCGCTGCCACTGATGTTCCCCGCGCCGATTGTCATTGTCCGGCTGCTGTTGTTAGCCAAGATCAGTCCGCTGTTGCCGATTGCCACTCCACCGGAAAGTGTATTGGGACCGGTATTGCCGCCGGCGGAAGTAATCGTGAGCGCGGGCGAATTTGCACAGGTCAGCGCGCCGGATATATTAATAACCTTGCCGATGTTCGCATTGGCCAGGGTCAGGCTGTTGTTCAGGGCGACGGAGCCGAGCAAGTTAATTCCGGAATTGTTCCCCGCTATGGTCAGGTTGCCCGTAGTGCCAGCAGCTACAGTAAGAGCGTTGGTGATACCAGTCCCGTTGCTGGCGGCACTGACATACAATGTGGCGTTGTTGTTGCCAGAGTTATCACCCAACGTAATCGCGCCCGTGCCCAAAAAGCTGTTGGTGCTGTTGGCGACTCCGATGGCCACCGTGCCCGACAGGATGCTCACACCGCCGGAGAAAGTGTTCGAGCCATTGAGGGTTAAAGTGCCCGGGCCAAGCTTAGTGACGCCAAACGTATTTCCGCTGACGACATTCGTGACGGTCAGCGACTTGGCGGTGTTGACGTTCCAAGACTGGCTCCCGGCGAGCGCGACCGGCACGCCCAAAGTCATGTTCACGGCCGAGCCCGACATATCAATGCCGTTTAGGCCCAGCGTGAGCGGGCCGGTGTTGGTGATGGCGATATCACTTGCGGCAGTTAAAACCGAGATTCCGTTCCACGCCACGGCGCTGCCAATCGTCAGCCCGGCGCCCAACGAACCACTGGCCCAGGTGGCCGTATGTGTCGCGTCGGGCGCAGTGCCGCCTATCCAGGCAGTTCCGGCGGTGAGGTCGTTGTTGGTGGAGGCCTTGACGACGGCACCGCCGATAGCGGTAAAAGTCACCGGGCTGCCACTTAGTCCGGGTGAAGTCGCCGTGACCGTATAATTGCCAAGGAGATTTCCCAGCGTCAAGATGGTCGAGGCCTGGCCATTCGCAGCCGAGGTCGTGCTGGTGGTGCTCAATGACTGGCCCGTCGCGCCGGCCGGCGTGCTAGCGATCGCAAAGGTAACATTGGTTCCTGAAACCGGATTAGTGTAGCTATCGGTTACTGTGACCACAAACGGATTGGCCAGCGCGGCTCCAAGAACGCCGGCTTGGTTGTTGCCCGAGGTCAGCAAGAGCGTGGTGGCCGGACCGGTGATGATGGCGGTGAGCGTAGCTGTGCCGCTTGCCCCACCACCAGTCTTGGTGGCAATGATCGTGCCGGCATGGATGGCCGTCACGCTGGGGCTGGTCAACACGCCGGCCGTGAAGGCCGCCGAAGTTCCGCCCACTCCCGCCGTGCCGCTAAAGTCCACCGTGCCGGTGAAGACGTTCGGACCGTTGCTGCAAACATTGCCGTAGGCATCCTTGGCGGTGATGCTGGTCAAATTGAATGGCACGTTTACCGTGGCCGAGGCGATCGGATTGGGCGCAATGGTAAATTGGCTCACCGGGCCAGGATTAACGGTGACCGAGTTCGTGCCAGCGTGGCCGGAATCCGTCACCGTAATGGTTAAGCCGCTGCCGGCATTCGTGGGCGTCACACTGGCATTGGTGCATACACCGTTAACAAACGCCGGAGATGTTCCTGTCCCTCCCGCCGTGCCACCGAACGTCACAATTCCAGCATAGGCTGTCACGGTGGCGTTGCCAGCATCTTGCGCGGTGATGGTGAAGTTAGTGATTACCGTCCCCGCCGTCTGGGTCGCGGATATGCCCGTGATCGCAAAGTGATCCACCGCGACAAGCGTGGTTACAATCAGATTCACATTTCCGCCACTGACCAAAATGTTTCCTTGATGGCTGCCATCAATGGCCGTGCCGGTGACGCTATACGTTCCCGCGCTGGTGATATTGCCGGTAGTTTGTTGAATGATGATGTTAGTGCCGTTGGCCAAGGGCGTCCCGTTCACGGTGAACGCATTGCCATTCAGGCTGAGCGTGCCTTGCAAAATCGTCAGGGCCGGATGCGAACCGTCGTAGGTGAGCGTGATGGGCTGCGAACCAAGATTGACGGTGCCCCCGGACTTGCCTTTGAGGTTGGCGGCCGAGGCCGTGCCGCTGGCGCTCAAGCTGTTGCTGCTGGTCAAGGCAAAGGCGGTTATGGCGGACACGTCAAACGTCGCGCCGGCCGCGATGGAAATTGATGCCGAGTTGCTGATGGAACCGTTCGCCCCCAGCGCCAATGTGCCTGCGCTGACCGTCGTGTTGCCGGTGTAAGTGTTCGTGCCGGAAAGGGTCAGTGTGCCTGCGCCCGCCTTTGTGATGTTGGTGGCCGTGGTTCCGTTTGCGATAGGTCCCGTAAGCGTCAAAGTGCCTGCATTGGCGGTGATGGTGCGCGTTGTTCCGGCTGCGGTGCCTAGAGTTATTGCACCCGGAGTAGTGGCGGTGGTGCCAAGGTTCTGTGTTCCAGTGAACGCAAAACTGCCATTGATGGTGATCGGATAGGGCTCACCCAAAGTAATCGCCGCACCGCTGGTGTTATCAATCGTGGTGCCGTCGTCAATCTGGAAGGTGGTTGTGGGACCAGTAGCCGTGCCAAGCGCCTTGGCATTGTTGATGTTAAAAGTGCCAGCTGCAAGCTCGAAGGTTTTGCCTGAACCCATCCATCCGCTCTGACCGGCAAGCGTGAGCACACCAGGACCGGTCTTCGTGACGTTGAAGGCACCACTGATTGGCCCATTGATTGTCAGTGGATTGACAGTTGACTCGTTGTCAATGGTTGTATCTACGCTAATCGCGGGTTTCAGGTTGGTGGTGAATGCGACTGTCCCGGCACCACTGTTCATTGTGAAAGATGCTCCTTTGAGGGTGACAACCGTGTTCACCGCACCGTCAAAAGTGTAAGTGCCGGAAAACGAATTAAAAGTGAAGGTGTTCACGCTTAACGCGCTCAAGGTAACCGTCCCGCCGGCACCGCCATTGCCGAAAATCACATCCGTAAAAGGCGTCGTATTTGTATAGTTCACATCCGCACTGCCATTCCACCAATTAGCCGGAGTGGTGGTGCCCCAACTACCGGTGCCATCGCGATTCGGCTGGGTGCCAGTGCCGGTGCTGGGATCCCAGGTCAGCGAAGCCTGCACGTTGGTCTGGCTGAAGGCGAACAGCAGGGCCAGGAGGAGGCCGGCTGTGACCGAGAACTGATTTTGTGTTTTCACGTGATGGTTAGCTTTAGGTTCGGGTTGAGGTGCGGGTTGGAAAATAGTTTTGGCAGCGGCGGTTCGTTTTCAATCAAGCCACAGCAGACAAGCCAGCAAAGGCGATTTTAAGGCAGGCATCAGGTTGGACGCTCATGGTTGAACTGGCATGGTTGGGCTTGAACGTCACAAATCTACCATATCGAGGACAGCGAGGCCATTGAGCAAATGTTTAATGCTTCCAGACGCCCAACAGGAGGCGCACACCATGCCCCGGCGAACTCGGCTTCGCTTGCCAACCTCATGGCATCTGGCACCAGCGGTAAAATCGCCTGGCGTTCCCGTTGATTGGGTCGGTGACGGTTTGCGCAGAACCGGTTCCGGTCTGCGGCTGCACCAGCGGCAGCCACGGCGTCCCGGAAAGACCGCTGTTGAACTCCACCCACCAAGTCACGTTCGTGGGCACGGCGCAGACTGACTGGACGCTCCCCGCACCGAGCTCAATGCTGGAAATCGGCGGTGCGCTGCTCCAGGCTGGAATTCGGAACGGTGAGACAGGCAGGCCAGCACGGTTGTAGAGATTGGTGCCTTGCGGATTGGCAGACCACGCATATCGCGCCAGCGCCGGATAAGGAACTGACGGTGACGACAACACAACCGTGTTATTTGTGTCAATTAAGACGGTGGCCAGGTAATAAATCTGATTCGTGCCGGCAATCTCAAACCACAGGGGCGCGACGCCAACCAGTTCCTGAACCGGATCCAAACCATTTTTCTGGCCGGTCATCAGGCCGCCGTCGGCATAGTCGAAGTAAAGGCGGATCTGGCCGCCTTCGATGGCATAGTTTCGGAAAATCGGCCCGCTGGCAACGACGTTGGTAAAACCATAATTCCGGTTCAGCGCCAAATCAGCCAGGCGCGCGCCGACATCTTGTTTGTCAGTAGGATGGAGAACGGTTGCATCGCCCACGTCAATGGTAACGGCCAATCCGGTATTGGTGACAGTTTGCAAGGTGAGCATCTGCGCTTCCCGCAAATAAGGCCAAAGTGTCGAAGAATAATTCGGCAACTGGACGATATAAAAGAAAACATGAGGGCAGAGAGCGAGCGCGGAAGCACTCTGATAAACTCTCTGCCCGTATGACTACAACAAACACAGTTACTACACCGGCGGTTGCCCCCGTGCAACCGGTAAATCACTCCATCCCTCAACCCGCCCCGGCGCGCGTGCTCAAGCTGGCGCTGGACGTGCATCTTCAGGAACACGTCGTCGCCATGCAATACGACGGCAGTGCGCCCAAACCGCCGC
>Ga0302198_10000765_pt1 | contig 36006 bp, 28 predicted proteins | sample II_Bog_N2_2_FD_193521 | JGI IMG/M metagenome (GOLD analysis project Ga0302198, IMG submission 193521) | Peat permafrost microbial communities from Stordalen Mire near Abisko, Sweden - II_Bog_N2_2 | ecosystem: Environmental > Terrestrial > Soil > Wetlands > Peat | place: Sweden: Abisko...
AGAGGAAGTTTCGTGAGTCGGAGAGCATGCCGACGAACCGGCTCAGGAGCCCCAGGTTGGCGAGGGCCCGGATCTGCCACTCCATGGCCTCCTTCTGGTCGAGGAACCACCACCCGCTGCCGAACTGGACCTTCCCGGCAACCGACCCGTCCTGGAAATTGCCCGCCATCGTGGCGAAGACGTAGTTGTCGGCGGGGTTCAGGTTGTAGAGCACCATCCGCGGCAGCTGCCCGGTCTGGTCCAGGGAATCCATGTAGCGGACCAGCGCGCGCGCCTGGGGAAAGTCCCCGATCGAGTCAAAGCCGGTGTCAGGCCCCAGCTTTCCGAGGAGGCGCGTGTTCGCGCTCCGCAGGGCGCCCAGGTGGAGCTGCTTTGTCCAGCCGCGGTGGGCGTCCCACCTGCCGAATTCGAGCATGAGGAACGAGCCGAAACGGGCCGCCTCCTCGGGGCTCGCCGCCTTGTCGCCGCGCGCGGCCTTGAACACCGACGCCGCCTGGGCCTCGGTGCAGGGCTCCGAGAGCGCGCTCTCCAGGCCGTGGTCGGAGAGCCTGCCGCCAAAATGGTGGAACGCGTCGTGCCTGGCCTTGAGCGCCTCCAGAAAGTCCCCGAAGGAGCGGACCTTCGAGCCGGCCGCGGCCGCCAGGCGCTCGACCCAGGGGTTAAATGCCGCGGGGCTGGACACCCCGAGGGCCTTGTCGGGCCTGAAGGTCGGGTAGACGCGGGTCTTCACTCCAGCGGCTCGGATCCTCTCGTGGGTCTCGAGGGAATCCGCCGGGTCGTCCGTCGTGCAGATGACGGCAACGCGGTTCGCCTCGAGGATGTCTCGGACTTTTAGCCCCGGCAGCCTGGAATTGGCCCGTTCCCAGATTCCCTGCGCCGAGTCGGTGGTCACCAGCTCGCCGATCCCAAAGTAGCGCCTAAGCTCCAGGTGCGACCAGTGGTAGAGCGGGTTCCCGAGCAGGTGGGGAAGGGTCGCGGCCCAGGCCATGAATTTCTCGTGCGGCGTCGCGTCCCCCGTGCAGAAGCGCTCGTCGACCCCGTTTGCGCGCATCGCGCGCCACTTGTAGTGGTCCCCCCCGATCCAGATCTCCGAGAGGTCCGCGAACTCATGGTTCTCGGCGATCTGCTGCGGGGAAACGTGGCAGTGGTAGTCATAGATCGGCTCGGCCTTCGCGTGGCGGTGGTAGAGCTCGCGCGCCGCGTCCGTCTGCAGGAGGAAGTCGTCGTGGATAAAGGGTTTCATTTGGAAATCTCGTTTAGGAATTCACCGTAGGTCTGTATCCGGGACAGGAGGCTCCTCACCGCCGCGCACCGCTCCCTTGAGACAAGGCCGGTGTGCTCGGCCAGGAACACGATATACGAGGCGACGCCCTTTGAAAAGAGGAGCCGCGCCTCAGGGCTAATGGCGTAGAAGCGGGCACGCTGCGCGTAGCCGGCCGGGGAGTGGTCCCCGAGCGCCGCCTTCTCCGGCCGCCCGCCTGCGGCCAGGACAAACAGGAAATTGTACTCAAAGAAGAACATGTGCTCGGGGCTCGGCGCCATGGCCTCGAGCGCCCTGCGGCAGTCCGCAGGCGTCGCGTAGAGGCCCGCTGGGACCCCTGGCCCCAGGGACGCCTCGATGAACGTCCGGGCCATCTTGCTCTCGGTCGCGTCGGCACTGAAGGCGCCGAGGAGCGCCAATTCGAGGGTGAACCTGTGCCAGTCGGCCCAGAGAGCCCGGTCGGAGGCGTCCGTCGACCGGGACAGGGCGACCCCCATCTCGTAGGTGTAGCGTCCGCTCGTCTTTATCTCCAGGCGGCCCCCGGTCACCTCGCCCATCACGCGGTAGTTCTCGGCGGATTTCCCAGAGCCGGAATGAAACCCGATGCTCGCCCCGAACGCGCGCGCCACGCGCCACTGGCGCTCGACGAGCGCGCGGAGCTCCGCGTTGTCGGGATAGGGCATGTTCTTCTGGAACCCGAACGCGGGCGCGATGAACTGGACCGGCATGCCGAGGGCCTCGCAGAGGGCGAGCATGACCGCGGTCGTCTCCGGGGCGGTGAGGCCTGGCAGCTCGTCGATCGAGAGCTCGCGAAGGTAGCGCCTGCCGGCCTCGGTTGTGAACGCGCGCTCGCGCGCCGCGCGGTACTTCTCGTCACGGCGCTTCATCTTCTGGACGGCCGGCCAAACCGAGCAGAGGAGCGCCCCGAAGGAGGAGGGATCGAGAGTCAGCCCCATGGCCCCCACCCGCTCGCTGATCCCCCGAAGAAGCGCCGGGTCGATGTCGGCGAGGGCAGCCGGGCTTTTTAGCGCCAGCTCGGGCGACAGGTCGAAGGTGATATAGCTTGCCAGGAGGCAGCCCTTAACGAGCGCGTCCTCGCGGCCGTCAAAGGCGCCGCCGATCGGCTGGTGGTCGGCGTTGAAGCTCCAGGCGATCCTCCGGCGGTGAAAGCCCGTCCTTAGCTTTGAAAGGACCGCCCCGTGGCTCATGCCCTCGACGCTCTGGCCCTGGTGGCCCTCGGGAACGCGGGTCCCGATGAAGGGAAAGGGGACAGAGTCCAGGCGGTTCTCAAGCATCGCGTCCACGTCGTAGACAAGCTCCCTCGGGATGCTGTTCTGGTTCGCCGTGACGCCGAGCTCAAGGGCGCTCATCGCCCACTCGACCGCGGGCCAGTGAAGCGTCGTGAAACGGGCGCCGATCCCGAGCGTGCTCTCCCCGAGCTTCCCGGCCGCCGTCGGGAAGATCGTCGACGCGGGGTCGTGCTCCTGGACGAGATTCTTAAGGCAAAGGAGGTTCTCCCAGGTCGCGGGGAAATAGATCCCGGTGCCGCTCGTTATTCCGCCTGAAAGAGGGCGTGCCGAATCGCCGGGGCCCTTCGCCTCGAGCCTCCAGGCGCAGTCGCCCGTCTCCAAGTCCTCCACCACGGTCCACTCCCCAATGGCCGTCGCGAACGCGGACTTCGGGTGCTCGACCAGGGCCGGGCTTTCCCCCGAGGGGATCCGCGCCGCAAGACCCTGCCAATCGAGGCAAAAGTCCGGGCTGACACACGGGTTGGTGGCAATCGTCAGACCCCCGTCCAGGAGGAAGCGGTTGATCCCCCTCATATCGCCATCGCATTGAAACCGCCGTCGACCACGACCTCGGTGCCCGTGATGAAGGAGCCGGCCGAATCGCTCGCCAATAGAAGCGCCGCCCCGACCAGCTCGTTGGCCTGGCCAAAGCGGCCCATGGGGGTATGGCCCATGATGCTTGCCACGCGCTCGGGGGTAAGGACCTTCCGGTTCTGCTCCGCGGGAAAGAAGCCCGGGACAAGCGTGTTCACGCGCACGCGGTGGGGGGCCCACTCGCGTGCCAAGTTCCTAGAGAGATTGTGGACCGCGGCCTTGGTCGCCGAGTACGTGAAGACCTTTGAAAGCGGGACGAGGCCCGACATGGAACCGAGGTTGATGATCGAGCCCCCGTTGCCCGCAGCCACAAGGTGCCTGCCAAAGACCTGGCAGCTCAGGAACACGGACTTGAGGTTCACCTGCAGGATCCTGTCGAACTCGTCCTCCTTGATGTCGAGGAACGGGGTCGGCGAGTTGGTGCCCGCGCCGTTCACGACGATGTCGACCCGCCCGGAGCGCTTCAAGACGGCGCCGAGGAGGCCCTCCAGGTCCGCCTTGCTCGACGCCTCGGCCGCGTGGAACCAGCCCCGGCCGCCGGCCTCGGTAATCCGCTTAAGGCGGACGTCGGCCTTGTCGGGGTTTCGGCCGACGAGCACCACCTCGGCGCCCGCCGCGGAAAAGCCCTCGGCCATTGCGCCGCACAATTCGCCCGTGCCGCCGACCACGACCGCGACGCGGTTGTTGAGCCCGAACAGGCCGCCTAGAAATGACTTGGTATTCATGGAAGGGTGGATTCGCGGTGCCGGAGATCGTCGCCCAGGGGAGTCATCCTCGGCATGAGGATCTGGATCACGCCCAGGAAGAAGAGATATGCCGATCCCGCGATCAGGAAGGCGAAAAGATAGCCTACCGGACCGCTGGAGGACAACACCTGTCCGAGCGTCCAGTCCGCGGCAAGGCCCGCCAAGGCCCCGAACATCCCGCCAAATCCGATGACCGAGGCCACGGCGGCCTTGGGGAATACATCCGAGACCGTGGTGTACAGGTTTGCGGACCACGCCTGGTGGCCCGCGGCCGCGAGGGCAATCAGGACAACGGCGATCCAGTAGAACTGGTCCGAACGGGCGCTCGTCACGAGGGCGTCCTCGAGCGAGCGCTCCGTGGCCTGGGGAAGCACGGAGCCGGCCGCGCTTATGAATTCCCTGGCCGACCCGAAGCTCCTGCCCGCGAGCGGCCGGAGCGAGGCGATGGCCTCGGGCGGCACCGCCTCCGAGACCCTCCGGCTGTGCACGAGTATCCCCCCAGTCGTGTCCTCGACCCGAGTGATGCGCGCGGCCCCCAGCCGCGCGAAGAACGCCTCGTCCGTGTTGAAGCGGGTGGGCACAAGGGTCACCAGGACGACCGGGAGCACAAAGAGGGCGCTCACCAGGAGCGCCGTCTTCCTGCCGCGGTTGACGGACCAGCCCCGCTTGATGAGGTGCGAGGAGAACCATCCCCCCGCGATGCTCCCGGCGTCCGAAACCACGAAGATGATGACCAGCGGGAGGGCCAGCCCCTTGATGTCCAGGCCGTAGCGGTCGTAGAGGTACTTGCCGCCCCAGAAGAGGTAGAACCACCAGACGGCGTCCGTGATCTTCGCGAGCGCGAAGGCCCAGGTCTCCCTGAGGGGGAGCACCTTCCTCCAGGGTATCTTCTCTCCCGAGGTGGCGGGCGAATCCGCGTGGATATAGTCATATTCCTCCTTCGAAAGCGCGGGCTGGAGGTCCGGGGGCCTGTAGGTCCTTAGCCACGCAAGGATCCAGAGAAGGCTCAACCCGCCGGTCGTCAGGAACGCGTACTGCCAGTGGGTGCCGTCCGGCAGGACGAACATCGGCACCAGGAGCGGCGCCATGATCGCGCCCACGTTGGCGCCGGCGTTGAATACGCCGGTTGCGAACGCCCGCTCGCTCCTGGGGAACCACTCCGCCGTCGTCTTTATCGCCGCGGGGAAATTGCCCGACTCGCCAAGGCCCAGGCCAAAGCGCGCGACCGAGAAGCCGATCAGGCTGAAGGCGGGCCGCACCAGCGCGTGAAGCATCCCGAAGATGCTCCAGATCGCGATCGAGAGGGCGTATCCCGCGCGCGTCCCGACCCGGTCGATGACGGCCCCCATCGAGACAAGCCCGATCGCGTAGGCGGACTTGAACGCGATGTTGATGGTCGCGTAGTCGCTGTCGGACCAGTGAAAGACCTTGTACTGGAGGGTCGGCGCAAGGACGCCGAGGACGCTCCGGTCCATGTAGTTGATCGTGGTGGCGACAAAGAGCAGCGCCAGGATGCGGTACCTGTACCGGCCGGTCGGGGGGGTGCTCCGGGGATTCAAGAAGACGGGAGCCACGTGACTTGGGGGATCATCGGGGAGGGGGCAAAACCTAAAGGACGGGGGAGGCTCCCGCCGAGAGGAATCGAAGGGGCCCTTGCACGAGGTTCTTGATCACGGGGCCGTCCGCCCGATAATGGCCCCTCCCCTGGGCGACCCGGAACAGGCCCCAAGGTCCCTTCTCCGCACATGAACAAGGCAGACATCCTGAAGCGAATCCGCGCCGAGAAGGTGATCGCGCTCATCCGGGCCGACGGACCCGGGAGCCTGATCGAGTGCGCCCGGGCCCTGGCCGAGGGCGGGCTAAGGACGATCGAGCTCACGATGACGACTCCCGGGGCGATAGAGCTCGTGGCCGCGGCGTCCCGCGAACTGCCCGAGGTCATGCTGGGCCTGGGCACCGTGCTTGACCCCGACACCGCGAAGGCGGGCCTGGACGCGGGGGCGCGGTTCATCGTGACCCCGGGCGTCCGCCCGGAGGTCATCAGGGCCTGCCAGCGCCTGGGCGCCCCCGTCCTCTCCGGGGCCTTCACACCCACTGAGATCGCCTACGCCGCGGACCTGGGAGCCGACCTCATAAAGATCTTCCCTGCGGAATTCTTCGGGCCGCCCTACATCAAGTCGCTCAGGGCGGTGTTCCCCACCCTTTCGTTCATGCCCACGGGCGGGGTGACGACGAAGACCGTGGGGGAATTCCTGAAGGCGGGCGCCTTCGCGACCGCGGCCGGGAGCGCTCTGGTGGACCCGGTGGCGCTAAAGTCAAAGGACTGGGCCGCGCTCACGGCGCGGGCCCGCGAGTTTGCGGCGGCCGCGGCGGCCGCCGTCTAGGTTCCCCTAACGATGCCCGAGACCTACTTCATCATCCCGGAGCCGGAGCACAACCTCCTCACGGAGGCGGCCTACCGCCGCCGCGGCTTCCTCGCGGACGAGGCCGCCGACGGGGCGCGCCTGTGCGCCGAGGCCACCCGACACGGGATACGGACGCACAACGCCATCAAGGCCCTCCACCTGGACCACCTTTTCGGCTCCGGCTCGAAGGGCTGCGCGCCGGGGGCGACGATCGAGGAGCGCCCGTCCCGCTTCGAGGCCGCGCTTTCCTGGAACGCAAACCGGAAGCTGGGCCAGCCGACCGCCTACAAGGCGATGGACGCCGCGATCCGGCTTGCCGACCGCTACGGCGTGGGGACCGTGGCCGTCGACAACGCCTTTCACTACCTCTGGGGCGGGGGCTATGTGATGGACGCCGCGCGCCGCGGCTACGTGGCGTACACCAATTGCACGGCGGCGCTCGCCGAGGTCGTGCCCTTCGGCGGGAGGTTCCCGACACTCGGCACCAATCCCCACTCGTGGGCGTTCCCGACCACCGAGGCGCTGGGATTCCCGATCGTGATCGACTGGGCCACCTCCGTGATCGCGATGGGACGGGTGCAGCAGCTTAAGCGCGAGGGGCTACCCCTGCCGCCCCTTGCCGCGCTCGACAGGGCGGGCAACCCGACCGTTGACCCGCACCAGGCCGTGTCCCTCCTGCCCTTCGGGGCCCACAAGGGCTACGGTCTCGCGCTCATGGACGAGATCGTGGGCGCCTTCATCGGGGGCTCCCTTCCGACGCTCCGGAGCCGCTGGGACCGGGAGCCGTCGGAGAAGCACACGTGCACCTTTTTCTTCCAGGTTATCCACCCCGAGGCCCTGAGCGCGGGCGCCTTCGCAAAGGGCCGCAGCCAGGCCGCCAACGTGAAGGCCGTGATCGCGGACATTCTGGGCCATGGAAACGAGGGTTGCATGCTGCCCGGCCAGATCGAGGCCGAGTGGGCCAAGCGCACCGCTAGCGCCGGGGGCCTCCTCTTCACGGCGGCCGAGGTCGAGGCCTTCAACGAATTGGCAGACGAGGCGGGTGTTCCCCGCTGGAGGACCACCCAGCACAAGTCGGTGGTCATCTAGGCCCGCAAAAAACCCCCTTCCCCACCATGAGCCTAAACATCAAGCCCGCATCGGAATGCGCCCTGGACCAGCTCTCGCTTGGCGAGGTCATGCTTCGCCTGGACCCGGGAGAGGGCCGCGTGAGGACGGCGAGGTCCTTCGCCGCCTGGGAGGGCGGCGGCGAGTACAACACCTCGAGGGGCCTGAGGAAGTGCTTCGGCCTTCGGACGGCCGTCTGCACCGCGTTTGTCGACAACGAGGTCGGGCACCTGATCGAGGACCTGATCATGCAGGGGGGCGTCTCCACCGAGCACCTCCTCTGGCGCGAGGACGACGGCATCGGCAGAAGCGTGCGAAACGGGCTCAACTTCACCGAGCGGGGCTTTGGCGTCCGCGGCGCGGTGGGCGTACCCGACCGCGGCAACACGGCCGCCTCCCAGCTAAAGCCCGGTGACTTCGACTGGGAGACGATCTTTGGGAAGAGGGGCGTCCGCTGGTTCCACACCGGGGGCATCTTTGCCGCCCTCTCCGAATCCACAGCCGCCCTCACCATCGAGGCCGTGAAAGCCGCGAAGCGGCACGGGACGGTGGTCTCCTACGACCTGAACTACAGGCCTTCCCTCTGGAAGACGATCGGCGGCCAGAAGAAGGCCCGCGAGGTGAACCGGGAGATCGCCCAGCACGTGGATGTCATGATCGGAAACGAGGAGGATTTCACGGCCTCCCTCGGATTCGAGGTGAAGGGCGTGGACGAAAAGCTGAGCCATGTGGACGCCGGCGCCTTCAAGGCGATGATCGAGACGGCCGTCGCGGCCTTCCCCAACTTCAAGGTCGCCGCAACGACTCTCCGGCGCGTCCAATCGGCGACCAGGAACGACTGGAGCGCCGTCCTCTGGCACGAGGGCAAATTCTTCGAGAGCCGCAAATACCCCGACCTGGAGATCCTGGACCGCGTGGGCGGCGGCGACAGCTTTGCGAGCGGGCTTTCCTTCGGCTTCCTGTCGAAGAACGACCCGCAGGCGGCCGTTGACTACGGCGCCGCCCATGGCGCCCTTGCCTCGACCACCCCGGGCGACACCTCCATGGCCACGCAAAAGGAAGTCGAGAAGCTCATGAAGGGCGGGGGCGCCCGCGTCGTGCGCTAGGGTTTCCCCGCCCTAGACCACGTTGGCTTGGGCGATCGGGGCCTCCCCCGAGAGATACCGGGATAGGTTCTCGACGGCGCAGGTCGCCTGCCTCTGAACGCTCTCATGGGTCCTTGAGCCGATGTGGGGCGTCAGCACCACGTTCGGAAGTCCAAGCAGCGGATGGTCGCGCGGCGGCGGCTCCTGGTCCAGGACGTCGGCCGCGTAGGCGAGGAGGTGGTTTGACTTGAGCGCCGCGACGAGCGCAGGGAGCTCGATCAGCTCCCCTCGGGCGCAGTTCACGATCACCGCTCCCTTTTTCATGAGCGAGATATTCCCCGCGTTGATCAGGTGCCGGGTCCGGGGCGTCAGCTTCGTGTGGAGCGTCACGATATCCGAGCGGCGCAGGAGGTCCTCGATGGAGGCCGCCCGCTCGATGCCGTGGTCAGCGGCGAACGCCCCGTCCCACTCCGTTCCGAGTCCCACGAGGTTTAGCCCGAAGGCCCGGGCCCTCACCGCCACCTCACGCCCGATCCGGCCCAGGCCCACGATCCCCATCGTCTTTCCGTAGAGCTCCGTCCCGGTCACGCGGGTCCAGCGCCCCTGCGCCACCTGGTTTGCCTCGGTCACGATGTTGCGTACGGCGGCAAGGAGGAGGCCGAAGGTGTGCTCGGCCACGGTCGTGTGGTTGACCCCCGGCGTGAAGAGGACCGGCACCTTCATGTCGGTGGCCGCCTGAACGTCGATCTTGTCCAGGCCGATCCCGTACTTGCTGATGACCCTTAGCCTCGGCAGGGACTTCCGGATCACGGCCCGCGTGAGGGCGTCGTCGCCGCAGAGGTACGCGTCGAAGCCCCCGGCAAGCTCGAGCATCCGCGACTCCGGCAGCGGCCCCCGTTCCCGGACGATCTCAAATCCGGTCTTTGCCAGGAGGTCGTGGTGAACCCCGGGGGTGTCTTGGAACGAGGTCGTCGTGAGGAGGACGCGGGTCATGGAGGCGTCGTTCTACGGGGCCGGAGCCTCCCCGTCAATTTGGGTTGGAGAATGCCGTCCGGTCCCCGGGCGCCCTGGCCTTAGGCCTCACCTCGACCGTGACGCTCCTGTCCACGAACGAATAGGGGGCCTTGTCCTTCGCGTGGTAACGGACAATCCGTGCCAGGATTTCGTGCCGTCCGGCCGTCTCAAAAGACAACGGGCAGGCCGTCTGCCAGGCCTGCCTCATGTCCCCCGGCGTCTCGATCCTGCGGACGAGCCGGGCCGTCGTCAGGTCGGTAATGTCGACAAAGTCTAGGCCGTCCCGGGCGTCGCAGGCCCGGACCCGGATGTCCACCGTCTCCCCCACAGAACACGCCGCCGGAGCATCCGCCTCGGCTTCAAACTCGGAGTCCACGACCTTGTAGGCGAGTTCCCCGGAACACGACCCCAGGGAATTCGTCGCCCGAACGGCCAGCCTGCCGTCGGCCGTGGGAGGGAAGGTGCCCGAGATCTCGCCCGAGAGGGGGTTGATCCGGGCGCCCGGTGGAAGGCCCTCCGCCTGGATCCGGAAGGGGCTGTAGGCGACCGCGACCCCAAAGCCGGTTGTGGCCTTGGACGACACGAGGACCGGCTGCATCCTGGGGAAGAACGGGGCCGAGGGAGGAACGGCCGGCGCATTTGCCGGACCCTGCCGGCACCGGTCAAGGATCGCGGCCAGGTCGGCTTGGTGGCCCGCGGGGGCGCGCACGAGGGTGCGCCTTTCGTAGATGACCGCGGAGAACTCGGCCTCGTCGAGCGTTGCGACCTGCCGCAGGTTCGCGTCGCACCAGCGCCGCATTTCTGGGAGCATAGCCTGCATCTGCCTGTCGAAGGGCCAGTCCACGGCCGCCCGGGTCACCAGGCACACGAAATCGCTCTCGGCGAGCCGCTTCCTGACCACCTCCTCGGGCGCCTGGAATAGCCCGGTCGGCAGCGAGGGGACGAAGGGCAGCCACCTGCCGTGGCGCTCCCATCCCATGAGTTCGAAGGGATTGGCTCCGACCCCGTCCAGGATCCACGTGACGGCCACCTTGGGATGGAAGATCCCCGCCTCCTCCGACCGGAAGAAGACGTAGTCTGCGAGGGCGTTCTCGTCTCGGTACTGAGCCTTGAGCGACGGCGGAACCGGATCCCTGAACTGGGCGTAGCCGAAACACGCAAACCCGAGCGCGGCCACCGCGGCCGCAATGCGCGCGACCACGGGGCCCTCCACCCCGCGCGCCAGGCGCACCCACACGAGGATGATCACCCAGGCAAGGGGAGCGGCCACGATCTCAAGGGGCTGCGCAGCCTTTGCCGGATGCAGAAAGAGGACCCCGGCAGGCGCGGCGAGGAAAAGCAGCACGGGGACCCAGGGGCTCGCCGCATGCCCGCCCCGGGGGGCCTCGGCCCGGCCTCTCCGGCCCGGGGCCATCCTGAACGCCACGGCAGCACCCACGGCAAGGGCTCCCGCCGCGAGGCCAAGCTGATTCCGGAGGCTTTCCGAGAGGAGCCAGCCGAGCGACGCGGCGAGGGAGAGGTGCGAATTGCGAAGCGCGCTCTCGGGCCCCCCGAAGTGACCCATCCAGTAGTAGTCATAGATCTGGTGCCTCGTCCGCCAGTACGCCCATCCCGAGATCGCTGCGGCTAGGAGTCCCGCGAGCGCGAGCCGGGCCGGGCGCCCCGGGCCCTCCCTCCGCGTGAGGAGCCAGGCAAGCCATCCGGCGAAGATGAGGACAAAATAGACGGCGGTCAGGTACCGGGTGAGTAGGACGAGCCCCACCGACGCGCCAAAGACCACGGCACCGCGCGTCGAACGCAGGCCGTCGCTAAAGACAGCCGCGCCGAGCGCCACCCCGTAGAGGCATGCGGCCATCCAATCCAGGCGAAAGTCAGCCGCCGAGCCCGACTCGCCCGACCAGGGCAGCTGGTAGGCCGCGAGGAGGCCGATGGCCGCCCAGCCAAGCGCGTAGGTTCCCGAGACCCTGCGCACGGAAAAAAACGTCACGGCCTGGAGCAGGACAAAGGCCGCCATGTTGACGGCGAGCGCGGCGGAGCGGCCCGGCCCCATAAGGGCGAACAGGGGAAGCGCATACGCGCCGTGGAGCGCCCCCTGCGCGGAGACGCGGCCCAGGGCCGATCCAAGGCCGTCCAGGAATCCCCCGGTGCGCGCGTGCTCGAAGGCGCTGTAGGCGTCCCTAAGGTACTGGGCCTGGTCAAACCAGCGGGGCTGTATCCACGCAAAATGGACGCCCACCTGCGCCTGGAAAAGCGCCCACTCCACGGAAAGGACCACAGCCAGGGCTAGCGCCTGTTTCCAGGCCTTGCACCCCCACCCTCCCTCCATTGCTTCGCTCATGAGTACGCGGCGGGGCTGGCCGGTGCGTGATGATCCTAACCGTCCCCGTATTCAGCAAGGACAATTGGGTCCGTCTCCGCCGCGCGTGCAGCACCGAGGCGTCCTCCGGCACCCAGCCGCCGCGCGGCCCAGACGGCATGGGCGCGCACGACGGGCGAGGCGTGCGACGCAAGCCTCACGAGGGCTTCCCCGTGGGACGCGTCGCCAGAATTTCCGGCGACGATGCAGGCGTTCCTCAGAATTCCCGCAAGCTTCACGCGCTTTATCGGCGTGCCCTTGAAGACCGCGGCAAAGCGCTCTTGCGTGAGTTCGAGCAGCTCCGAGAGCGGGATGTTCGCGATGTCCCCGCGCGAGGAGAGGATCATCCGCCGGCCCGCCTTGGCGAACCGGTTCCACGGGCAGACGTCCAGGCACGTGTCGCAGCCGTACACCCGGTCCCCGATCGCCGCGCGGAGGCCGGCCGGGATGATGCCCCGGTTCTCGATCGTCTGGTAGGAGATGCACCGGCGCGCATCGACCAACCCGGGTTCCGGGAAGGCGCTTGTCGGGCAGGCGTCCATGCACCGCGTACATTTCCCGCAGAGGAGCCCGACCGCGCCGGGTTCCCCGCGCCGGCGCACCGGCTCGTCCGGCGCAAGGTCGAGGCGCGTCAGGATGCACGAGAGGAAGAGCCAGTTGCCGTGCGAGCGGGAGATGAGCATCGCGTTCTTTCCCACGAAGCCGACCCCGGCCCTGGCGGCGAGCGCCCGCTCGAGGATCGGGCCCGTGTCGACATAATAGCGGTAGTCGGAGGGCGCGGCGCCGTGGGTCTCCTCGAGGACCTTGCCCGCGCGGAGGAGCGCCGGCTTAAGGGTGTCGTGGTAGTCCTGGTAGAGCGAGTACCTGGCCCAGGCAGGCCGGCCCGGGGCGCCCTCCCCTTTCGGCTCAGCATCAAAATAGCTGACCGCAAGGAGGATCGCCGAGCGGGCCCCGGGAAGGACCCGGCCCGGGTCGATCCGCTTCTCCGCGGTCCGCTCCATCCAGTCCATGTCGGCGTGGTAGCCCGCGCCGAGCCAGCGCCTGAGGCCGTCCCCCTCCGGCCCCGGGGAAAGCGCCGCAAAGCGAACCTCGTCAAAGCCGAGCTCGTGGAGCCGCCGCCTCAGGTCCTCCTGGCGGTCGCCCATGGCCCTTAGCCGCCCCCGATGGCGCGGCCGCGCGCGAACTCCTGCGACTCGCGGCGCCAGACCCGGATCACGTGCGCCACGACCTCGGCGAGCGGGCGGCCGTCGGTCAGGATGACCGTCCCGGCCGCCTTGTAGATCGGCTCCCGCTCGGCATAGAGGGCGCGGGCCCTCGCGTCGGGATCCTGGACGTCAAGGAGGGGACGGGTCGGCCCGTGGCGGCCGGTCCGCGAGAGGATCGTCTCAATCGAGGCGTGGAGGCAGACGACGACCCCCCGTTTCCTGAGGAGGCCGAGGACACCGGGCTGGACCACGAGGCCGCCCCCGCAGGCCACCACCACTTTCTCGGGATCGTGCCCGCCCTCGACGAATTGCCGCTCGAGCAGCCGGAAATGGGGCTCTCCCTCCTCGGCGAAGATCCTCGCCACGGGCTTTCCCACCGCGCGCTCGATCTCGTGGTCGCTGTCCACGCATTTGAAGCCCAGGCGGTGGGCGACGGTGCGCCCCACGGTGGTCTTGCCGGTTCCCATGAAACCGACCAGGTAAAGGTTTACGTCCTCGGGATTCAGGAGGAGGCGCCCCAGTGCCTTCCCTTACTTCGCCGCGGGCGGGGCTTCCGCAGCCGGCGCGCTCATTATGTCAAGAAGCTCGACCTCAAAGACCAGGACCGACCCCGGGGGGATGCCCGGGCGTCCGTCGTCACCATAGCCCAGGGACGGCGGCACGAAGAGCCTGATCTTGCCGCCCTTGGAGATCTTCTGCAGCCCCTCGGTCCAGCCGGCGATCACGCTGTTGAGCTGGAACTCCATGGGTTTTCCCTGGCGCTCGCTGCTGTCGAAGATGGAGCCATCGATCAGCGCACCCTTGTAGTTGACCTTGACCGTGTCGGTGGCCTTCGGGGGGTTTCCGGTGCCCGGCTCAAGGATCTCGTAACGGAGGCCGCTCGGCAGCTCCACCACGTCCTTGATCTCCTTAAGCTTTGCGAAGTACGCGGCGGCCTGCCCCTGGTTCTTCTGCTTTATGGTGTCCAGGGCCACGGCCTGCTTCTTCTGGATGAATTCCGTCATCGCAGGCCCGACCTTCTGGATCTCGTAGGGCGAGTCCTTGCCCGCCATCGCGGCCAGGAGCCCCTTGGAAAGCTGCTCGGAATCGGGAACCGAGAGGTTGAGCTCGGAGAGGCCCGTGCGCTTGCCGATGTACCAGCCGAACTCCTCCAGGAGCTGGGCGTCGGTGAAGGCGGGCGCCGGCACCGTGCCGGCGGGCTGGGCCGCGGCCGGAGCGGCTGCGGCCGCCGTCGCGGGGGCCTTGGCGTCCTGGGCGAACGCGGTTGAGACTGCGGCAAGGCAAAGGGCGAGCGCCTTTGATAAGGTGTTGTTTTTCATTCGGGGGAGCGTGCACTGATGCCCCATGCCACGGTCGTTTGCAATTCTTTAGCGCCAGTAGCGCTTGAGTCCGGGGGGCACCCGGTCCAGAGTCTTTGGTTCCCATAATGAACCCTGAGCAATTCTGGACCAGCCAGGACGGCCAAATCCTGACCGTTAAGAACAAGGACGAGAACTCCGTCGTCCTGACGCTCGCCTTCTGGCCGCGCAACCCGGCCGAGTTCGAGGTCATGAAGTCGCTCCTTGCGGAGCTCAAGTTCACCGAGAGGAGCTCGCTGGCCAGGATTGGGATCGAGATGCAGGTGACGCGTCCGCTCGAGGTCGACGGCAACCGGCTCGTCCTCTGCGTGGACGCCTTCGCGTTCGACATGAACTTCCCGAATGCGGGCTACTGGAAGAAGCTCATGCGCTCGGGGATCCCGGTGGGCCGCCTCTTCCACGCCCCGGCCACGGCCAAGCTCTCCTCGGACGAGATCTGGAGCGCCATCAAGGAGAACCGGCTCAAGCTCCCGAACACGATCAGCATCGACCGCCAGGGGTCCGTGTTCCTGACGCCCCACCAGGTGAGCTACACCCTCAACCCGAGGCTCCAGCGCGTGAACTTCGAGCTGATCGTGAGCGGCGCCGCCGGGCGAAACTTCCTCGACAAGGTGCAGGTGCGCCACGACGCCTCCCCCCTCACGATCCCGCCCCACTCCGGGCTCCTCACCAGCTGCTCGATGTACCTGAAGGAGCACTTTGTCGTCCTTAACCAGGGCGCCGGCAACTTCGGGATCCACACGAGCGCCGTTCTCCTGGACCCGGTGAAGACCTTCGGCACGAACATCATGCTCGAGATCTACAACACGGGCGACCACCCGGTCGTGAACCCGATGGTCTCGGTCGAGATCTACCGCGCGCCGGAGGAGAAGGACCCCGAGTTCAACACCCTCTCGCGCCGGCGCCTGCGCCTGCTGGGCGCGGCGACCGAGCTCTACACGAACTTGGACGAGCGCCCGCCCAGGGACTCCGCGGAGGCGCGGCCCAAGACCGTCATCTCGGTCAAGGGCCAGAGCTCGACGATGGAGAACCGCGCGATCTGCCTCAGGGCCGGTACGGCCGAGGACGTGAAGAAGCTCTACGCCGAGAACAACGGCGCCTGCGGCCACAAGACGATGATCCAGGCCATGGACGCGGCGCCCAAGGACGCCGACACGCTGGTCCTGGACTACTTCCCCGACCTCCTGGAGCACATCGAGCTCCTGACCCGCATCTCGGAGGTGAAGCTCCGCCGCATCCTCTTCAGGAAGGCGTCGCGCACGCACGGCTACTTCCTCTCGAGCAACGCCCACGCGCGCCTGGACACCTTCGAGGCGATCAACGTGCAGGTCTACTGGTACGACGAGCTGACGAAGGACCTCTACCTGCACACCTACAAGAAGGAGCACGGGTTCTTCATCCGCGAGGAGATGGGGAGGAAGTTCCAGGAGGCGACGATCCTCGCGTTCTACGGGTCGGCGGTCGGGCTCGACAAGCCCGACACGGACCGGATCTCGGGCCTGGTGGAGCAGCTCTCGGCCTTCATCGGCCCGAACCTGGGCGTCCTGACCGGGGGCGGCGGGGGCGTCATGCGCCTTGCGACCGACCAGGCCCGGAGCAACGGGGCGCTCACCGGGGCGTGCTTCCTCGAGCTCGAGGCGCAGCCGCCGGAGCTCGGCGTCGACTTCTTCAACACCTTCCAGGAGTCCTCGCGCCACTTCCGCCAGAAGTGGTTCGAGGTCGCCGATTTTTGCATCTTCAACGTGGGCGGCGTCGGCACGCTCGAGGAGATCGGCATCGAGCTCTGCAACCTGAAGCTGGGCATCCGGCCGAGGATCCCCTACGTCTTCTTCAACTCGAAGTACTGGGGGGACCTGCGGCGCCAGGTCAAGGAGATGATCCGCACCGGCCGCGCGCCGGCCTGGATGGCCGACTACATCCTCTTCTCCGACGACCCCGCCGAGGTCGTGGCGTTCTACAGGAAGAAGCTCCAGGTCCTTTGAAACCGGAAGCACTCCCAGGGACGGTCCTCGTGGTCGGAGCCGGCGGCAGGGAGCACGCGCTCGTGCGGGCGCTCGCGTCCTCCCCGGCGCGGCCGAGGGTCATCTGCGCGCCCGGCAACGCGGGGATCGCGGCGGACGCCGCGTGCTTCCCCGTGAAGGCGGACGACGTCCCAGGGTTGGTCGCGCTCGCGCGGGGGGAGGAGGCGGGATTTGTGGTGGTGGGACCGGAGGTGCCGCTGTCGCTGGGACTCGCCGACCGGCTCCACGAGGCGGGCATCCCCGTCTACGGCCCCAAAGCCGCGGGGGCGCGCCTCGAGGCGTCAAAGACCTTCACAAAGAAGCTCCTCATCAAGTACGCGATCCCGACGGCGGCGGCGGGCCTCTTCGACGAGACGGGGCCGGCGCTCGCGTACTTGCGCGGCCGGGCGGTCCCGATCGTCGTCAAGGCCGACGGCCTGGCTGCCGGCAAGGGGGTCGTGGTCGCCACAACCCCCCGGGAGGCCGAGGACGCCGTCCGGGAGATGCTTGAAGGGGGCAGGTTCGGCGACGGCGGTCGCCATATCCTCATCGAGGACTGCCTCGTGGGCGAGGAGACCTCCATCCTTGTCGTCGTTTCCGGCCGCGACTACGTGATCCTTCCGACCTCCCAGGACCACAAGCGGATCGGGGACGGGGACACGGGCCCCAACACCGGCGGCATGGGCGCCTATTCCCCGGCAGAGGTCGTGACCCCGGCGCTCCTGGTGGTGATCGAGCGACGGATCGTGCGGCCGTCGGTCGACGCGATCGCCGCCGAGGGGATCGATTTCTGCGGCACCCTCTTCATCGGGATCATGCTGACGGGCGAGGGCCCGAAGGTGCTCGAGTTCAACACGAGGTTCGGGGACCCGGAGACGCAGGCCGTGCTCCCGAGGCTTGAGAGCGACACGCTTTCCCTCCTCTGGGCCGCGGCCACGGGCGGCCTCGGCGGCTTCAGGCTTGGGGTGCGCCCCGGTTTCGCGGTCTGCGTGGTGATCAGCGCGCGGGGCTACCCGGAGGCGTATGCGAAGGGGGACCCGATTGAGATCCCCGCCGACCTGCCGCCCGGGGTCACGGTGCTCCATGCCGGGACCGCGAGGGACAAGGCCGGGGGCCTGGTGACCGCGGGGGGACGGGTCCTCGGCGTGACGGCCACGGGCGACACGCTCCGGCGGGCCGTCGACGCGGCGTACGCCGGGTGCGAGCGCATCCGCTGCGCCTCAAAATACTATCGCCGGGACATCGGGGCCCGCCAACTTAGGCGCACGTGAAGCACGTCCTTGCGATCGGCACCCTCGCCGCCGTGGCGATCCTCTCGGCCCCCGGGGCGCGGGGGGCGCAGCCCGCGCGCGACCTGGGGGAGGGCCTCTCCTACTACCGGGTCCACGAGCTCCCGGCCGACCTGCCCACGAACCCCGGGGCGAAGCCCGGCCCCTGCGTCCTCGACCTGCGGTTCGCGAAGTCCGACGACGCCGCGGCCGCCACGCTCAGGGCGTGGGTCATGTTCAACGCCACGCCGAGGACCCCCGTCTTCGCGATCGAGAACGCCGGGACCGCGTCCGCGCTCAGGGCGGCGATCGCGCCGGGCGCCGCGCAGGGCCTGGTCGTCCTGGCGCCCGCGTCGGCCAAGCTTGCCCCCGACATCGAGGTCCGTGTCTCCCCGGAGACCGACCGGAAGGCCTACGAGGCCCTCGAGAAGGGCTCGTCGCTCGAGTCGCTCCTCACGGACTACCCCGACAAGCCGAGGATCGACGAGGCCTACCTCGAGAAGGAGCACATCCCCGACAGCCAGGCCCCCGACGTGCCGGAGGGCAAGCCCCAGACGCCCCTTCCCCTGGTGGACCTGCTCCTCCAGCGCGCGGTCCAGCTGCACCGCGGACTCGCGGCCCTGAAGCGCCTTTAGGAATCGGGCGGAGGCGGCCGATCCGGTTTTGCCTTTTTCCAAGTTCCATGCCCTTTATGGGGGCCGATGCCCGATCCGGGACATATCTTAGTCGTTTGCACGGGGAATATTTGCAGAAGCCCGATGGGCGCCGCGCTTCTGCAGCATGCGCTCCGGGCGCAGCCCGAGCCCCTGAAGTCGCTCAAGGTCCACTCGGCCGGGGTTGCGACCCTGGGCGGGGAGCCCGCGAGCCCGAACGCCGTCGCGGCGCTCAGGAAGGTCGGGATCGACCTGAAGGGGCACTCGAGCAGGCGCATCACGCAGGAGATGCTCGACCAGGCGCTCCTGGTCCTGTGCATGACGGAGTCCCACCGGGACATGATCGAGCTTTCGGCAAACCCCGTCCCGGGGAGGCTTTACCTCTTCCGCGAGTTCACGGGGGACCCGCTGGGCCAGGAGATCCCCGACCCCTACGGGATGCACCTGTCCGCGTACGAGGCATGCCGGGACGAGCTCGTGGACGCGATCCCCTCGATCGTAAAGTTTCTCTCGGAGCTGCCCGCCGACGCCGTCTCGAGGCGCTAGGGGAAGGGGGAGCGTCTCCCCCTTGTGACATCAAAAAGTTTTGCCTCCGGACCAGATTGCGCGAGCGTTGCCTTTTTCCCCATGCTTAACACTGCGCCGCTAAAGAGCCTCGATCCAGAAATTGCCTCCGCCATCTCGGCCGAACTCGGCCGGCAGCAGAGCCACATCGAGCTCATCGCATCCGAGAATTTCACGTACCCGGCGGTCCTCGAGGCCCAGGGCAGCGTCCTCACCAACAAGTACGCCGAGGGCTACCCCGGCAGGCGCTGGTACGGGGGGTGCGAGTTCGTGGACAAGGTGGAGCTCTTGGCGATCGAGCGCGCGAAGCGCCTCTTCGGGGCCGAGCACGCGAACGTCCAGCCGCACTCCGGCTCCCAGGCCAACTTCGCGGTCTACACCTCGGTGCTCCAGCCCGGCGACAAGATCCTCGCCATGAACCTGAGCCACGGAGGGCACCTGACCCACGGCAACCCGGCCAACTTCTCGGGCAAGCTCTACCAGGTGGTGGCCTACGGCGTCCGGGAGGACAACGGCCTCATCGACTACGACCAGCTGGCCGAGGTGGCGCTCAGGGAGAGGCCGAAGATGATCACGGTCGGCGCCAGCGCCTATTCGCGCGTGATCGACTTTGCCCGAATGGGGGAGATCGCGCGGGCGTCCGGCGCCCTCCTCTTTGCCGACGTGGCCCACATCGCGGGCCTGATCGTCTCGGGCCTCCACCCCTCGCCGGTCCCCCACGCCGACTTCGTGACGACGACCACGCACAAGACGCTCCGCGGGCCCCGCGGGGGGCTCGTCCTGTGCCGGGCGGCCCACGCGAAGGCGCTCGACTCCGCCGTCTTCCCGGGCGCCCAGGGAGGCCCCCTCATGCACGTGATCGCCGCTAAGGCCGTCTGCTTCAACGAGTGCCTGAAGCCCGAGTTCAGGACCTATTCCGAGCAGATCATAACGAACGCGCGCGCGCTCTCCGCGGCGATGGCCTCCCGAGGCTACCGGATCGTCTCCGGCGGCACGGACAACCACCTGCTCCTGGTCGACCTGCGCGGCAACCTGCCCGAGCTGACGGCCAAGAAGGCCCAGGAGACCCTCGACCTGGCCAACATCACCTGCAACAAGAACACCGTCCCCTTCGAGACCCGCTCGCCCTTCCAGGCCTCCGGGATCAGGCTCGGCACCCCGGCCGTCACGACCCGCGGGTTCCGCGAGAAGGAGATGGACGAGATCGCGGAGCTGATCGACCTGGTGCTGCGGTCGATCGGCAGCACGGGCGAGGCCTCCGTGATCGCGACGGCCAAGGCCCGCGCAACCGCGATCACCTCCCGCTTCCCGCTGCCCTACGCCTCGTAGCCGGTGAGCGCGCCCTCCCCCACTCCGGCCGAGCAGTCCCCGGCTCCCAAGCGGGCGCTCTCGCTGGGCGTCATCTTCCTGACGCTCGTCATCGACCTGGTCGGCTTCTCGATCATCTTCCCGCTCGGGCCCGACCTGGTGGCCTACTACCTGAGGATCGACGGGCATTCGGGCGTCCTCGGCACCCTCCTTGCGGAGAGCGAGACGATCGCGCGCGCGCTAGGCCAGAGCCACGCCTTCGCCGACGTCCTCTTCGGCGGCATCCTCACCTCGTTCTACGCGATCCTGCAGTTCGTGTTCTCGCCCTTCTGGGGAACCCTCTCCGACAAGCGCGGCCGCCGCGGGGTCCTAAGGCTCACGGTGGCCGGAACGGCCGTCGGCTACCTGCTGTGGGTCGTGAGCGGCTCGTTCTGGCTCTTCCTCATCTCGCGCATCGTCTCCGGCGCCTTCAGCGGCAACCTCTCGGTCGCCACGGCGGCCGTGGCCGACGTGACGACGCGCCAGGAGCGCTCGCGCGCCATGGGGATCGTGGGCGCAGCCTTCGGGCTCGGGCTCGTGACCGGGCCGGTCGTGGGCGCGGCGTGCGCGCAGCTGAACCTCCTCACCCACCACCCCTCGCTCTCGCGCTTCGGGATCAACCCGTTCTCGGTGCCGGCGCTTGTGTCGCTCGCATTCTGCATCGCGAACCTGCTCTGGGTGAACCGGAGCTTCAAGGAGACGCTTCCCGAGAGCGCGCGGTCGGGCAAGCCCGAGATGCGGCTGAGGAACCCGATCAAGGCGATCCTCGGACTCACGAACCCCGACGTCCGCCGGGCGAACATCGTCGCCTTCGTGTACGCGATCGCCTTCGTCGCCATGGAGGCCTCGGTGACCTTCCTCGCCGCGCAGCGCTTCCACTACACGGCCGGCCAGAACGGCATGATGCTCGGGTTTCTCGGCCTGTGCTCCATCATCACGCAGGGAGTCATCGTGCGGATGCTCCTTAAGCGCGCCTCCGAGATCCCGGTCCTTGCCGGGGGCCTCGTCTCCACGGGGGTCGGGCTGCTCGTCCTGGGCCTTAGCACCGAGGCCTGGATGCTCTACGTGGGCCTCGCATTCGTCGCCACGGGCTCCGGCCTCGTGAACCCGTCCACGACCGGCCTCATCTCGCTCTACTCGAGCCAGGACGAGCAGGGCCGCGTGCTCGGGATCTTCCGCTCGCTAGGCTCCCTCGCCCGCGCCTTCACGCCGATGCTTGCCGGCGCGGTCTTCTTCATCTCGGGAGCCACGAGCGTGTTCGTGTGGTCGGCGGTCCTAACGGTGCTGGCGCTCGCCCTGAGCGCACGGCTCACAAAACCCGTCCGGTAATGAGGCGCCTGCTCTTCGCTTTGGCGGCGCTGGCAGGACTCCTCGCATCGGGTTGCTTCAGCGTCCAGCGCACCGCCCCAAAGCCGGGCATCACCTCGGTGGGCTCGAAGGCCGTGGTGCTTCCCGGCCACGTGATCGGCAACGTGATCGTCGTCGAGGACAAGTGGGACAAGTTCGGGCCCTACCACTTCATCGTGGACACGGGCAGCTCGGTCACCCTGGTCTCTTCCGACCTGGCCAAGCGCTACGGCGACAAGGGTTCGCCGCCCGAGGACGAACCCCCGGTGCGCGTGCGCTCGGCGGAGGGGGGGTACGCGAGCCTGGTCCCGGTTACGCTTTCCAGGTTCCAGCTCGGGAACGCAAGGTTCCAGTACGTCCCGGCGCTCGTCTACGACTGCTCGGACCTCTCCGCGCAGTTCGGCGTGAGGATAGACGGCATCCTCGGCTTCCCGCTTTTCAGGAAGACGGTCCTCACGCTGGACTATCCCAACGAGCGGATCGTGATCCGCTCGAAGATCCCGGAGGACGGGATCCCCGGTGAGACGATCCTCTTCAACAACGCCGACAAGATCCCGCTGATCCCGATCCGGCTCGGGGATCGCGAGTTCGCGGCGCTGATCGACTCGGGGAGTGCGGCCGCGATCAGCATCAACCCCGCGGGGCTCTCTCCGGCCTTCCAGTTCGGGCCGGTCGACGGGCCGACCGTGAGCACGCTGGCGGGCGACCGGCCGTCAAAGGTGGGCCGGCTCTCGGGCGTCGTGCGGATCGGCTCCTTTGACGTGCCGCAGCCGGTGGCCGAGGTGACGGACGAGCTCTCGTCGCTCGGCGGCGGGATCCTGAGCCACTTCACGATCACCTTTGACCAGGAGCACGACGAGGCCTTCTTCCAGTGCGACGCCGCGGACCAGCTCAGGGAGCCGTCCCTGAAGGCCTCGGGGATGAGCTTCCGCAAGACGCCCGTCTACTGGAAGGTGGTCGGGGTGGTGCCCGGCTCGCCCGCCGCGGCGGCTGGCGTCCGGGAGGGGGACCTGGTCTCCCGCATCAACGGGGAGCCTACGGCGGGGTGGGATCCGGTCCGCTACGACCAGCTGGTCGCGGGGGCCTCGACGATCGACTACACCTTCATCGAGGGGACGCAGGAGCACACGCGCGCGATCGCGGTGTTCAGCCTGGTCCCCTAGCCGGATGGGATCTGCCCGTCAGGGAAGCGCGAAGGCCACGTAGCTGTCGCCCGGCGCGGTCCCGACCTTCGCCCCGCCGCAGGCGATCACGACATACTGGCGCCCGTTCACCATGTAGGTGCTGGGTGTCGCGAAGGCCGAGGCCGGGAGCGCGGTCTGCCAGAGGACCTTCCCGGTGCGCTTGTCGAAGGCACGGAACATGCCGTCCTTGGTGGCGCCGATGAAGAGCAGGTTCCCGGCGGTTGCGACCGGGCCCCCGTAGTTCTCGGCGCCGGTCGGGGGTATGCCCTTTGCCGTCAGTTCCTTGAACTCGCCGAGCGTCACCTTCCAGAGGTACTCGCCGGTGTTTAGGTCGATCGCCGAGAGGGAGCCCCAGGGGGGCGAGATCGCGGGGTAGCCCCTGTTGTCGACCCACCGGTTGTAGCCGTTGAAGCGGTAGGGAATCCTCGGCGGCGCATCCGCAGGGGCGGCGGCACCCGCAACGGCCCCGTCCCCGAAGAGGTAGCCGACGATGGCGTCCTTGTCGGCCTTTGAGAGGGTAGTGAACCCGGGCATCATCTTTTTCCCGGTCGTTATCTGGTTAAAGACCTCCTCGCGGCGCATGCGCTTGCCCACGTCCACAAGCGACGGGATGCCCCCGGCCGGCAGGCCCTTCCGCTCGAGGCCGTGGCAGGCGACGCAGTACTCGGTGTAGCGGCGGTGGCCCAGGTCCATGCCCGCCAGGTCGGCCTCCTTCGGCGTGTCGCTAAGCGACGCCACCCAGGCCATCTCGCTCGCGTTCACATAGAGGACGCCGCTCGGGTCGACGGCCGGGCCGCCCCATTCCCCGCCCCCGTCAAATCCGGGAATGAGGAGCGTCGTGTGCTTTCCGAACGGCTGGAAGATCCCGGTGCGCGCGGCGCGGAAGAGCGCCAGAAGCTCCTCGCGGTTCCCCGCGAGCGGGCTCACGTCGCCCTCGGTCAGGTTCTGCCGCACGTAGGGCTTGGGCGCCGTCGGGAACGGCTGGGTCGGCCAGGACTCCTCGCCGTCGAGGGTCGAGCTCGGGACCGGCCTCTCCTCGATGGGAAAGAGCGACTCCCCGCTCACCCGGTCAAAGACGAACACGAAGCCGGTCTTCGTGGTCTGGGCAACGACATCCACCTTCCGCCCGTTATGGCGGACGGTCGCAAGGACCGGGGGCGACGGGAGGTCGCGGTCCCACAGGTCGTGGTGCACGGTCTGCTGGTACCAGAGGAGCTTCCCGGTCGAGGCGTCGAGCGCCAGGAGGCAGTTCGCGTAGAGGTCCTTCCCGATCCGGTGCCCGCCCCAGAAATCCGGGGCCGCCGAGCCCGTCGGCACGAAGAGGATGCCGCGCTTCCTGTCGATCGCCATGCCGGCCCAGCAGTTGGCCGAGCCGACCGTGATGTTGCGGTAGGAGTCCTTGGACCAGGTCTCGTACCCGGGTTCGCCCGGGTACGGGATCGTCATGAAGGTCCAGGCGAGGGTGCCCGTCCTCACGTTGAACGCCTGGATGGTCCCCGGGGCCGCGTCCTGGTCCTCGTCGACCCGGGTCGGCATGACGAGCAGGTCCCCGAAGAGCGTCCCCGGGGTGGTCGAGATCACGAACTTGTTCTGGGCCTGCGGCCCCAATCCCGCCTTAAGGCTCGCCCGGCCCCCGTCCCCGAACTCCTTCACGAGGGCCCCGGTCCTCGCGTCGAGCGCGTACAGGTTGGGGCCCACGGTGCAGAGGATCCGCTCGCTCTTGCCGTCGGTCCAGTAGGTGACGCCCCGGTCGTTGGCCAGGACGGCGTCCAGCTTCGCCGCAACGCTGAACCGCCAGAGCTGGCGCCCGGTTGCGGCGTCCAGGGCGAAGATGTCGCTCGTCCCGGTGGCGCCGTAGAGGACCCCGTGGACCACGATCGGGTTGCACTGCATCTGCCCAAACACCCCGGAATGGAATTCCCAGGCGAGCTTCATCTCCCCGACGTTGGAGGTGTTGATTTGGTCCAGCTTCGAATAGTGGGCGCGGTCGGGCCCCCCCAGGTATTCGGACCAGTCCTTGCCGGATCCCTGGGCGAGGGAGGCGGCGCAAAGGAGGGAGAAAAGGAACGCGAGGAGGGCGGGGTTTCGGGGCATGGTCGCTAGGACGATCCTGGTGTTTTTAGGGTTCAGTCCCTCTGGAGGAGGAAGGCTGCTGCACCGTCGTGCCGGTCAATCCAGGGGACGGCAATCGTGCTTTTCTTGAGGCTAAGGCCGCGGTTGCGGTCGAGGAAGGCCTTGATGACGCCCTCGTTCTCCACGGCGTCGATCGAGCAGGTGGAATATACGAGCCGGCCGCCCGGGGCCAGGAGCCTTGAGGCCGCCGAGAGGAGCGCCGTCTGCTGGCGCGCGTGCTTGGCGAAGTCGGCCTCCTGGAGCCTCCACTTAACGTCCACCCGGTGGCGCATGACGCCGGTGTTGGAGCAAGGCACATCTAGAAGGATTGCGGCGTACTCGGCCGGAAGGCCGTGCTCCTTCAGGGCCTTTGCCCCATTCTCCAGGAGATCGGCCTGGACAAGGGCCGCGCCGACCCCGGCCGTCCGGGACAGGTTCTCCTTCAACCGGTCGATCCGGGAGGCCGGCAGGTCCATGGCGATGATCCTGCCGGTAACGAGCGCGTCCACGATCAGGAGGCTTTTCCCCCCGGGGGCCGCGCACAGGTCAAGGACGGTCTCCCCCGCCACCGGGGCAAGGAGATCCACCGCGATGCGTGTCGCGGGATCCTGGAGGTAGAGGGAGCCCGAGCGCAGGAGGGGCCCCACCTCGGGCCAGTGCCCCGAGGCGACCGCGTAGAAGCCCTTCCACTCGGTCGGCTGGAGCCACTCCGGGACGGGCTTCCCGGGTTCGCGCCAGCGGGCGTGGAGGGGGGCGGGCGCCTGGTTCCACTCGAGAAGGCGCCGGGTCGGGCCCGCGCCGAAGTCGGCGAGCCAGCGCCTGACGAGCCACTCCGGGTGCGAGAAATAGCTGGCGAGCGCCTCGGCCGGGGCGATGGGTCCCGGGGCCTGCTGTGCAGGCAGGATCGACGCCAGCTTCCGGACGACGGCGTTCACGAGCCGGGCCTCGGCAGGGCTGGCAATCTCCTTGGTCCGCTCCACGGCGTGGTGCACGATCTTGGCGGCCTGGCCCGGTTCCGCGTGGGCACCCGCCGACTCGATCAGTTCAAAAGCCGCCACATAGAGGACCGCCCGGGTCACGAACCGGGGCGGATGGGCCACCAGGGTGCCCAGAACCGACTCTATCCGGCTGTAATTGCGCACCACGCCGAAGACAAGGTGCTGGCAGCGGCCCCTTTCGGCACCCTCCATTCCGGGCGGCAGGGCCTCCAAAAGGACGTCTATCCTCTCCCGGAGGTCGAGCCAGCGCGCTATTAGGCGCACGGCGGGCGACCAGGTGTTGTGGAGACTCGGTTTGACAAGGTTCGTCATTATCCCTTTGAATCTCCGGTTCACGCGCTCATTTGAGCAACTATGAATTCCGAAGCCGTCTCCGCGCTCCTAGCAAAAAATCCCGCCCTCAAGGCCTCAAAGACCAAGCTTGAGGCCATGAAGCCCGGCGCGTACGTGGTCCACCGGAGCTGGGGGTTCGGCCAAATTAAGTCCTTTGACGACACGACCCTGCGCCTGGTCATCGACTTCAAGGGCAAGAAAAGCCACGCCATGGACCCGGCCTTCTGCGTCACGACGATGGAGGTCCTGCCCGACAACCACCTCCTGGTGCGCAAGGAGACCGAGCCGAAGAAGATCCTGGAGCTCATTGCCGACAACCCGGCCCAGCTGATCGTGGAGGCCCTCGAGTCCTACCCGAACCGGGCCACGACCGCGATCGACCTTGAGATCACGCTCTCCCAGGTGATCGGCGAGGAGAAGTTCAAGAAGTGGTGGGCCGACGCCCGGAAGGCCGTCGCCAAGGACCCCCGCGTCTCGGTGCCCGAGAAGAAGACCGAGTGCTACATCCTGCGCGAGACGCCCGTCTCCGCCGAGGACGAGATCTTCGACCAGTTCAACTCGACCCGCTCGGCCCGCCGCCGCATCTCGCTGGCCGAGGACTTTGCCGCCGCGTCGGCCCACAAGGCCGCCCAGCAGAGCCTGACCGATGTCCTCAAGGGCGTAGCCGACGCCGTAAAGGACAGCAACCAGCTCGACGCCGCCGAGCGCCTCTACGGCGCCGCGGTCCGCGACCGCATCGCGAAGGTGGCAGGGGTTGACGCGTCGACCTTCGAGCCCTCCCAGGCCTCGCTTGTCGCCAACCTGCGCGACCTTCCGGCGATCGCCGAGAAGATCCCGGTACAGTTCCAGAGCCACTTCCTGGAGCTGATCAAGGACACCCACCCGATCGAGTGCCGCGACATCGTCTTCAACCTCCTGAAGGTCTCGCAGGGCAAGTTCACGACCGAGTGCATCAATTTCCTGGTAGAGAACGGCTACTCCGAGGACCTGGCCGCGACCCTCAAGCGCTGGCAGACCGAACAGAACCTGCGGGCGCCCGTGCTCCTGTGGATCGTGAAGAACCGCCATTCCAAGAAGTTCGCGAAGCTCCTTAACGACCTGATCACCCCCCGGCTCCTGAGCGCGATCTTCTTCGCGATCGACTACGAGGCCCTCCAGGCGGCGAGCGCCCGCAGGATCCCCCTGGGAGACATCCTGAGCGACGACACGGAGCTTATCGCCGACCTCCTCTCGACCGCGGACCCCGAGACGGCCCGCGACCTGGCGAACACCCTTCTCCTTAACCAGGGCTTCGAGGAGCTCACCAAGAAGTCGCTCCTTGCCCGCTTCATCAAGATCTTCCCGAACATCCAGTCGCTCGTGGCGGTCGACGCCGAGGCCAAGGAGGACCAGCTGCTGGTCTCCCGCGAGAGCTTCGAGCGCAAGCGGGCCGAGTACGAGGCGATCGTCTCGAAGAAGATCCCCGAGAACTCGAAGGCCATCGCAACGGCCCGCGAGCACGGAGACCTGAAGGAGAACTCCGAGTACAAGATGGCCAAGCAGGACCAGCAGGTCCTCATGGCCCAGAAGAGCCAGCTCGAGCGCGAGCTGGCCCGCGCCCGGATCACCGACTTCAAGGACGCCACGGTCGAGCAGGTGAGCGTCGGCAGCGTGGTCGAGGTCAAGGGCCCGGGCGGCGGGTCCCTCACCTACACGATCCTCGGCGTCTGGGACGGCGACCCGGATAGGCACGTGATCTCCTACAAGACCCCGCTTGGCGCCGCCCTCATGGGCAAGCGCTCGGGCGACACGGTCAAGGTGAAGATGGGCGCGAGCGAGGACCAGTACTCGATCGTGAGCATCGCCCGCTACGCCTAAGGGGGCCAAGGGGTTACTGCGTTGCGTTAGCGCGGCAAATCCGCACCGTCTGGGTTCGACGTGAACACCTCCTGGGACACCCTGAAGATCCTCTCGGACCCGACGCGCCTGCGCCTGATCGCGCTCGTGATGCGCGAGGAGCTCTCCGTGGCCGAGCTCCAGGAGATCCTCGGCATGGGACAGTCCCGCATCTCCTCCCAGCTCGCGCTCCTTCGCCAGGCGAGCCTTGTGGCCGACCGCCGGGACGGAAAGAAGGCCTTCTATTCCCTGAGGCCGAACCTGCCGGCTTCCCAGGCGGCGCTCCTAAGGGCCGCCGTCGAGAGCGTCTCGGGCCTGGACGTCATCACCGAGGACGCCCGCCACCTGGACCGCGTCCTGGTCAAGCGCCGCCGGGTGTCGGAGCAGTACTTCAACACGATCGCCGGGCGCCTGGGCCGCAACCACTGCCCCGGGCGCTCCTGGGAGGCCATCGGGCGCCTGGCGCTCCGGCTTGTGCCGAACGTCGTCGTCGCCGACCTGGGGGCGGGCGAGGGCCTGATCTCGCAGCTCCTGGCGCGCAACGCCAGGCAGGTCTGGTGCATCGATAATTCCCCGCGCATGGTCGAGGTCGGCACCGAGCTCGCGAAGAAGAACGACCTCTCCAACCTGACCTACAAGCTGGGCGACATCGAGCAGGTGCCCCTTGCCGACGAGTCGGTGGACCTGGCGATCCTTAGCCAGGCCCTCCACCACGCGATCCATCCCCAGAAGGCCGTGGACGAGGCCTACCGGATCCTCAGGCCCGGCGGCCAGGTCCTGATCCTGGAGCTTGCCGAGCACGACTTCGAGAAGGCGCGCGACCTCTACAAGGACCACTGGCTCGGATTCAAGGAGAACGTCCTCGAGCAGTTCCTGAAGCGGGCGAAGTTCATCAAGATCGAGGTGAACCCGGTCTCCAAGGAGAGCGTGGAGCCTTTCTTTGAGACGCTCTTGGCGACGGGCACCAAGTCGTAGCCCAGGGCTATTCCTTTGGCATGTGCAAGCGATTGAACTCCTTGCACTTGGAGTAAATATCCTTGGCCGAGGTTAGGCCGAGCACCTCGGTTGCGAGCGTCCGGGCGGCCGACATCTTCATCGCCCGGACCAGGAACTTGACGGCCGGTATCCCGGGCGGGGCCATGCTAAGGGAGTCAAAGCCTAGCCCCAGGAGCAGCGGCGCATAGATCGGGTCGCCCGCCATCTCCCCGCACACGCTCACCGGCACCCCAAGCGCGTGGGCGTCGTCCACGATGAGCTTCAGGGTGCGCACGACCGCCGGGTGGGCCGGCTCGTAAAGGTGGGCGATCCGGTCGTTGCCCCGGTCGATCGCCAGCATGTACTGGATCAGGTCGTTCGTGCCGACGCTGAAGAAGTCGCACTGCTTCTCGAGGATGTCGATCGTGGCTGCGGCGCTCGGGATCTCGATCATGGCGCCGACCTCCATGTCCTCGTCGAAGGCCTGGCCCCGCTGGCGAAGCTCCACCTTGCACTCCTCCAGGACGGCGTTGGCCCTCGCAAGCTCGTCGGCGCCGCTGATCATCGGGTACATGAGCCTCACCTTGCCCAGCTTGCTCGCCAGGAGGACCGCGCGGAGCTGGTCCTTGAAGAGGTCCTGGTTGTCCAGGCAGAAGCGTATGGCGCGGTACCCCATGAAGGGGTTGTCCTCCTTCGGGAAGAGCCCGGGGTCGGAGGCCATCGGCTTGTCGCCCCCAAGGTCGAGCGTGCGGATGATGACCGGGTTTGGCGCCACGCCCTCGACGACCGCCTTGTAGGCCAGGAACTGCTCCTGCTCGGTGGGGATCCGCGAGGAGTTCAGGAAGAGGTACTCGGTGCGGAACAGCCCCACGCCCTGGGCGTAGAACTCCCGGACGAGCGACACCTCCTCCACCTTCTCGATGTTGGCCATGAGCGTCACCTCGACCCCGTCCTTGGTGACCGCCTTCTGCCGGTTGGCCTCCAGGAGAAGGACCTCGAAGGACTTCTTCTTCGACTGGATCTTGCCGTAGCGGAAGAGGGTTTGCTCGGAGGGGTTTAGGATGACGATCCCGTCGTAGCCGTCGACGAGCGCCCAGTCGCCGGTCTTAACGCGCTGCGTCAGGTCGCGGACGCCCACCACGGCCGGCACCTGCATCGAACGGGCGACGATCACCGCGTGGCTCGTCTTGCTGCCCGAGTCGGTGACGATCGCCAGGCCCGACCCCTTGTCGATGCCCGCCGAGTCCGAGGGGGACAGGTCGTTCGCCACGACGATCCGCCGCTCGACAAGCCGGCTGAGGGAGCTCTTCGCCTGGCCCAGCAGGTTCTGGAGGACCCTCTGGGCCACGTCCTTGATGTCCCCGGCCCTTTCCCTCAGGTACTCGTCGTCGATCTCCGAGAAGGCCTGGATGTACTTCTTGGAGACCATGTCGAAGCACGTCTCGATGTTCCTGCCGGTCGTCTCGAACTCCCGGATCGTCTCCGAGATGAGCGCCTGGTCCTCGAGAACCAGGAGGTGGGCGTCAAAGATCAGCGCCTCGTTCTTGCCGAGGCTCTTCTCGACCTCGTCTTGGATTTTGGCGATCTGCTGGCGCGTTATGAGGAGCGCCTTGTCGAAGCGGGCGATCTCGTCCAGGCGCTTGTCGGGGTCGACCTGGTAGGCGGGGATCTCCACCTCGCTCTGCAGGTACACGAAAATCTGGCCATAGGCGATGCCCTGCGAGGCGGCGATGCCTTGCACGACAACCTCCTCCTTTGAGCTCGATTCCGATGCCATGGCTTGAGCGGCGGAGGGTACCCACGACCCCATGCCGCCAGAAGATCACTGGCCCACGTGGGGAATCGGTCAATGCGATTTACCGCGTTGATTAACGTCGGCTTAATGAAACGCGTCAGGCGATGCGCGTCTCGACGACAAATGCCGTTTTCCCCCAGGCCTCGCGGATCGCGGACTCGATCGGCGCGGCATCCATGGCCTCGTGGAGCAGGAGAAAGCACGTGCTGCCGCTTCCGCTCATCCGCCCCGACAGGCCAAAACGCGAGCAAAGCGCCTCAAGGAGCGCGGGCAGCGCCGCGAACTTGGAGAAGACCGGCTTCTCCATCGAATTGAAGAGGAGGTCCTCCGCGGGGGCGCCCTCCTTCGCCAGCCACGCGGAGAGCATCGCCTCGGCCCTGCCCGGGGTCACGTATCCCCGGGGCGCATCGGCCGCCATCCTCGCGTAGGCCCAGGGCGTCGGGACGCCGAAGCCGGGCTTAAAGAGGAGGACCCTCATCCCGCGGATCCTGCGGTAGGCCTCCTTGGGAAGGGCCTCCACGCGCTCCCCCCTGCCCCGCATGACGACGGGCGCCTTCGAGAGGAAGAGGGCGCAGTCGGAGCCCACCCTTGCCGCGACCCTAAGGACCCCTGCCGGGTCAAGCGGCGCGCCGGCGGCCTCGTTTAAGGCCACGATCGCCGAGGTGGCGTCCGAGCTCGCCCCCCCGAGGCCTGCCCCCATCGGGATCCTCTTCTTGAGGACGAACCGGGCCCCGCCCGTCCAGCCGGTCTCGAGCGCGAAGGCGGACGCGGCCCTGATCACCAGGTTCGAGGGGCCGGTCGGCATCTCCGTGTTGTCGGACTCCACCGAGAAGCCCGAATCCCGGGGCTCGACCTCGAGGGTGTCTCCCCAGAGGAGCGGGGCCGCGACCGAGAGGAGGTCGTGATAGCCGTCCGGCCTCCTGCCCGTGACGGCTAGGAAAAGGTTGATCTTGGCGGGGGCGGGGAATTCGTGGGCGCTCAAGCGGACCGTGATCCTCGCCAAAAAATCACGGTGCGCCATGATTTTCCGTATGGCGCTTGGCCGGGGTACCCCTTTAGGGTTCCCGTCCCTCAGGAAAGGCCAAGACACTCCATGTCGCGAACCGCGGTCATACTTCTAGCAGCCGGGGCAGGAAAACGCATGGCGGGAGCCGTGCGCGACAAGGTGCTCGAGCCCCTGGCCGGACAGCCCGTGTTCGCGCACTCCGCGGCAGCGTTCGCCGCCAGCGGCGTGGCCGACTTCTATGCGGTCGTCTACCGCGACCGCTCGCAGATGACGGCGCTCTCGGCCTTCGCCCCAACCCCCGCGATCCTGGTCAAGGGCGGTCGTGAGCGGCAGGACTCCGTCGCCGCCGCGCTCGCGGCGCTGCCGAGCGACATCGACTACGTCTTCATCCACGACTGCGCGCGGCCCCTGATCCGGCCCGAGCAGCTGGTCGCCCTCCACAAGATCGTGCGCAGGGAGCAGGCGGTCGTCCTCGCGCACCGCGTGACCGACACGGTAAAGGAGCACAGTGGAAACGGGCGCCTGAGGACGCTCGACCGCTCCAGGCTCTGGGCGATGGAGACCCCCCAGGTATTCTCGAAGGCGCTGATCGACCGGGCCTACGCGCGCGTCGCGCGCCGCAGGCGGCGCATCACCGACGACGCCGCTGCCGTCGAGCTCCTGGGGTACCCGGTGGCGCTCCTCGAGAACGTGCACCCCAATCCCAAGCTCACCCTCCCGAAGGACCTTGCGCACATCGAATTTCTGTTGGCCCACCCCTCCTAACGGGCCAGACTCCTGCGATGCCCTTTAGAATAGGCCACGGCTACGACATCCACAGGACGGCCCCCAACCGGGCGCTTGTACTGGCCGGGGTGCGGTTTGAGGCCGATTTCGGGCTCCTCGGCCACAGCGACGCCGACTGCGTGACGCATGCCATCTGCGACGCCTTCCTCGGCGCGGCGGGTCTGCCCGACATCGGCAATTTTTTTCCCGACACGGATCCCACCTGGAAGGGGGTCGACTCCCAGATCCTCCTAAGGCGGGTGGTCCAGGTGGTCCGCGAGAGCGGCTGGGAGCCGGTGAACCTGGACGCCACCGTGATCGCCGAGAAGCCGCGGATCTCCGGCCGGATCGCCGAGATGAAGGCCGCGCTCGCGTCCTCGACGGGCCTTCCCACCACCTCCATCGGACTGAAGGCCACGACCAACGAGGGGATCGACGACATCGGGCGCGGGCTGGCGATCGCGGCCCACGCCGTGGCGCTGATAGAAAAGGCATGAGGGCGGCAACGGCCGCATGGGGCGCGCTCCTGGCGGCGTCGATCGCGCTCTTCGGATGCTCCCGGGGCGAGAATGTGGCGTCCGGCGACGCCTCGCAGGTCCTGCACCGGAGCATCGGGCCGGACCTGCCGGACCTGGACCCCCACCTGGCGACGCAGGCCTCCTACTACACGGTCCTGTCCTCGCTCCTTGAGGGCCTCGTGGCCGAGGATCCGGTCACCCTGGGCCCCGTCCCCGGGGTTGCCGAGCGCTGGGAGGAGTCCCCGGACGGCCTTAGGTACACCTTCCACCTCAGGCCCGACGCCGCCTGGTCCAACGGGGACCCCGTGACCGCGGCCGATTTCATCGGCTCGTGGCGGCGCATCCTCACCCCCTCCCTCGGGGCCGCGAATGCAAGCCAGCTCTACCTGGTCCAGGGCGCCGAGGCCTTCAACAGGGGCGACTCGGACTTTTCGCAGGTGGGCCTGAGCTCCGCGGACAGCCGGACCCTCTCCGTCACCCTCGAGCATCCCGCGCCCTGGTTCCCGTCGCTCCTCGCAGGCCCGGCCTGGATGCCGGTGCACCTGGCCACGATCATTAAGAACGGCCCGCTGGCCGACCGGGGGAACGCATGGGCGGTGCCCGGCAAGTGGGTCGGAAACGGGCCCTTTAACCTCGAGTCGTGGAGGCACGGCCAGGAGATCGTGGTCACCCGGTCGCAGACCTACTGGGACAAGGCGCACGTGCGGCTCTCGGCGATCCATTTCCATGCCTTCGACTCGATCGATGCCGAGGAGCGCGCCTTCCGCGCGGGCCAGATCCACGTGACGGAGACGCTCCCGCCCGACCGGATCGACGCCTACCGGAAGGACTCCCCGGGGCTCCTTAGGACGGACCCCCTCCTCGGCACCTACTTCCTGAGGATAAACGTGCGAAAGCCCGCGCTGAGCGACGCGCGGATCCGCCAGGCGCTCTCCCTCTCCGTGGACCGGGAAGCGATCGTGGACAAGGTCCTCCACGGCGGCCAGACCCCCGCGTATGCGTTCACGCCCCCGGGTCTCGGGGGATACGCCCCGGAGGCAGGCACCTCCAGGCGCCTTGACAAGGCCCGCAGGCTCCTCGCCGAGGCGGGCCACCCCGGCGGGGCCGGGCTCCCCCCGTTTGACCTCCTCTTCAACACCTCGGAGATCCACCACACGATCGCCGAGGCCGTGCAGGAGATGTGGCGGCGCGACCTCGGGGTCCAGGTCCGCCTCGTCAACGAGGAGGAGAAGGTGAAGGAGGAGGCCAGGAGCACCGGCGCCTATGAGCTCCTTCAGTCCTCGTGGATTGCGGACTACGCCGACCCGTCGGCCTTCCTCGACATCTGGCGCGGCGACAGCGGCAACAACTTTACCGGCTGGTCGAACGCCGATTTCGACGGGTTGCTCTTCACCGCGGAGCGCACGGCGGACGCGGCGGAGCGGAACGCGCTCTATGCGAAGGCCGAGCGCCTCCTCCTGGCCGACGCGCCCGTGATCCCACTCTACCACTACACCCATGTGTTTCTCATCCGGCCCTCGGTCCACGGATGGAACCCGACCCTCCTCGACCACCATCCCTACAAGGCGGTCTGGCTCGGGGAACCCTGAGCCCTCTCCATGAACCCCACCGTCCTCATCACGGGTGCATCCACGGGCCTCGGCAGGACCGCGGCCGGACTCTTTGCCCGGAGCGGGTGGAACGTCGCCGCGACGATGCGCCGAGCGGAGGACGGCGCCGCCCTTGCGGCGCTCCCGAACGTCCTGGTCACGCGCCTTGACGTGCAGGACCCGCAGAGCATCGGGAGCGCGATCGAGGCCGCCCTTGCGCGCTTTGGCCGAATCGACGCCCTGGTCAACAACGCCGGCTACGGCCTCTTTGGCATCTTCGAGGGCACGCCGCCGGAGAAGGTCCGCGAGCAGTTCGACGTGAACGTGTTCGGGCTCATGGACACGATCCGCGCGATCCTGCCCCATTTCAGGGCCAACAAGCGGGGCCTCATCATAAACGTGAGCTCCGGGGCAGGCGTCTTCACGCTTCCCATGCTCTCCCTGTACTGCGCGAGCAAGTTCGCACTCGAGGGTTTCTCGGAGTCCCTCTCCTACGAGCTTTCCTCGCAGAACATCACCGTGAAGGTCGTGGAGCCCGGCGGCGTGGTGACGACCAACTTTGGAAAGAGGAGCGGCGCCGAGGCCGCCGCAAACCAGCCCCTCGCGGACTACGACCGGTTTGTTGCTGGCGCCAACGAGATCTTTGCGGGCCTGAGGGCCTCGAGAAAGGCCACCGAGGAAGACGTCGCCCGGGTGATCCTCGAGGCGGCAACCGACGGGAGCGACCGGCTGCGCTATGTCGCCACCGCCGACATCCTGCCGCTCGTCACGGCGCGCCGGGAGACCTCCGAGGTCGATTACATGGCGCTCATGCGCGCCACGTTCCTGCCAAAGGCGAAGTGAGCCCAGGCGAGGCAGTTCCACTTAATATATCCCGCAATTCCCCGGAAATACCTGCAAAAACCCTTGATGCACCTTGCTTTCTGAAGGGTACCCTGCGACGGTGCGGTCTCGTAATAGCGTAAGATGACAGCGGTTGGTGGGTCCTCATGTGATGATTCGAAACCCGATTCCCGGGAACACTCTGGCAGCAGACGAAGTATACGAATATCATCACTATGAATTCCAAACTCTATGTTGGAAACATGTCCTTCAACACCAACGAGGAGGCGCTCCGCGCCGCCTTCAGCCAGTTCGGCACCCTGACCGACGTCTATATCGCCAATGACCGCGAGACGGGCCGCCCCCGCGGTTTCGCCTTCGTCACGTTTTCGACCGCCGAAGAGGCCAAGGTCGCCATCGAAAAGATGAACGGCG